>Ga0209450_10001204_pt1 | contig 12995 bp, 13 predicted proteins | sample FrelakmetLWP11LW_FD_187149 | JGI IMG/M metagenome (GOLD analysis project Ga0209450, IMG submission 187149) | Freshwater lake sediment microbial communities from the University of Notre Dame, USA, for methane emissions studies - LWP11 LW (SPAdes)... | ecosystem: Environmental > Aquatic >... | reverse complement strand
CACATCGACGACTTCGCGGGAATCGCCGTGTTCCTGGCCAGCGCCGCATCCGGTTTCCTGACCGGTGCCGCGATCCCCCTGGACGGCGGCTACTCGACGCAACTCTGACTCGCGACGGCGGCGCCAACGAACCAGCGCGCGAGCTACGCGCCGCCTGATTCGAGGGCGTGCGCTACTGCTTGTCCATGAACCGCCTGGCGCCCTGCTCCAGGAAGTTGGAGAGCATCGCCTGCATCGCCGGAGCCTGCAGCTGCATCCACTGCCGCCACAGGTCGGGCGTCAGCCGCACCGTGTCGCCCTCGCTCCGCCGCGCCGGTTCCTGCAGCTTCCTCTGGATGCCGAGCAGCGTGTTGACGTTCTCCTCCATGTACGCGCCCACCATCGTTTGCTGGGCCGCGCCGTGGAAACGCACGATCTCGGCGAGCATCTCCGCACTGAACATCGGGGTGGCGCCGGACTCCTCCTCGAGAATGACCTGCAGCAGGATCGAGCGGGTGATGTCGGCGCCGGACCTGGCATCGACGACCTCGAAGTCGACGTTCTTCAGCACCAGCTGCTTGACGTCCGCCAGGGTGATGTAGCCGTCATTGGCAACGTCGTAGAGCCGTCGATTCGGGTACTTCCGGATGGTCCTCGGTGTGTCGCTCATGGCGTCCCTCGGGCTGCGCTGCTCCAAGCATTATGTGCCGCCGGTCTCGCGGCCGTCGGCCACGAGGCGCGGCGCCTTTCGGCCGCCCATGCTGCGACGCAGCAAATACTGCTTGACTTCCGCGATTCCGGCCCATATTGTTCTGATTGTGCGGTGCAGCAATTCGTGACCGCGGCAGCAGCAAGCTCCCTGCCGGTCAACAGGCGGCACCCTGAAATCAGCCTGCTCGATCTCCGATCAGGCCCTTCCATCCGAAAGGGAACGCCATGTACCAAGCCACCGAACAAGTCGCCGAGATCAACAAGGCCAACGTCGCGCAAGCCGCCAAGCTCGCCGCGCTCGTCCTGGAGAACGCCGAGAAGCTCGCCAGGGTCAATCTGCTGACGGCGAAGAGCGCCCTCGCGCAAGGCATCGAAGGCGCGCAAGCCGCCGCCGCCGTCAAGGATGTCCAGCAACTGTTCACCCTGAATGCCACGATGGCGGAAGCGGGCCTTCAGGCCGCCATGGGTTACTCGCAGAACCTGTACCAGATCGCGACCGAAGCGCAAGCGCAGTTCGCGAAGCTGGTCGAGGAGTCCCACGCCACCTATACCAAGGGCGCCAACGCCTGGGTCGACCAGGCCAGCAAGTCGGCGCCGGCCGGTTCGGAAGGTGCGGTCAACGCCATCCGGCAGGGTCTGGCCGCTTCGGCGGCAGCGTTCGGCCAGTTCAACCAGGCCTCCAGGCAGGTCGTGAGCCTGGCCGACGCGAGCGTCCGCGCGGCTGCCGCCAACGCGTCGAAGGTCGTCGCGACGACCAAGGGACGCAAGTCGGCCTGAACCCAAGCGCGCCAAGGCGACGTGACGAATCGTCGCGCCGCCTGCTGGGTCGATGCCGGGGGCCATGCGCACGTCGCATGGCCCCTTGGTCCGCTTGGCGAGGCGCCGGTCGAGCGGCGCGCACCGGTCGCCCGGCCTGAGCTTCGCGCGTGCAGGGGTCCCGCCTGCGTCGGTGCCGCTACCCGAGAGCTTGCGCGAAGTCCGCGATCAGGTCGCCCTCGTCCTCGATTCCAACCGAGACGCGCACGAGGGAATCCTCGATGCCCATCTCCGCGCGGCGCGCCGCGCCCATCTCCCAGAAGATCGTGTGTGCGACGGGAATCGCGAGCGTGCGGTTGTCCCCGAGGTTCGACGACAGCACGACGATGCGCAAGCGGTTCAGGAACTCGAACACGTCGAGCGCGGGGTCGACCTCGAACGACAGCAGCGCGCCGAAGTCGCGGAACAGCTCCCGCGCGATGCCGTGCTGCGGGTGCTGCGTCAGGCCCGGGTAGTGCACGCGCGCGACGCGCGGATGGGCGGCGAGGAAGCGTGCGAGCCCGCCGGCGTTCTCGCACTGGCGGCCCATGCGCAGCGCGAGCGTCTCCGCGCCGACGGCAATGTGGTGCGCCTGCTCCGGCGAGAGCGTGCCGCCGAAGTCGCGCAGCCCCTTCTTGCGGATCTGCGTGATGCCCCACAGCCGCGGATCCGCACCGCGATACGCCGGCAGGATGTTGGCCCAGCGGGTCCAGTCGAAGCGGCCGGTGTCGGTGATGCTGCCGGCCAGCGCGTTGCCGTGGCCGCCAACGTACTTGGTGAGGGCGTTGACGACGAGCCCCGCGCCCACCGACTTCGGGCGGAACAGCCACGGCGAGGTCATCGTGTTGTCGACGACGTAGAGGATGCCCCGCGCCGCGCACAGCGCGCCAATGCGCGCGAGGTCGGCAACCTGCGTACGAGGGTTCGCGATCGTCTCGACGAACACGATGCGCGTTTCCGGCCGGATCGCCCGTTCGACCTCCGTCGCTGCCGTGGCATCGACGAAGGAGACCTGCGTGCCGTGCGCCTGGAGCGTCTCGAACAGGCTGTTGGTATTGCCGAAGAGGTAGTGGCTCGCGACGACGTGGTCGCCCGCTCTCAGCAGCGCGAGCATCGCGGCGGCGATCGCCGCCATCCCGGTGGCGAAGGACACGGTCGCGATGCCCTCCTCCATCGCGCTGACCTTGGCCTCGAGCGCCGCGGACGTCGGGTTGCCCTGCCGCCCGTAGACGTGGCCCGGCTGGCGACCCTGGAACACCGCGGCCAGGTCGCGGGCGTCGCGGTAGCCGTAGGCGACCGAGACGTGCAGCGGCTTGTGCAGCGCGCCGTGCTCGATCGTGGCGCCGCGGTCGGAATGCAGGATCGTGGTGGTGAAGCCGCGCGATTCGCGTTCGGTCATTGGCAGGTCGTCCGCAAACAAAAAACCCGTCGAGCCGCAAAGCCGGACGGGTTTCGTGTGCCCCGCCCGGAATCCCCGGGCTGGAGCGGTCCTCGCTTTAGCGGAATTTGTTACGCGCCCGCAAGCTGAAGCCTCAAATCGGCGCGAGGGAAGTATAGCCGCCCAACGCGTGGCGCGCCAGCCGTCGGTCGGTCGGGTTCAGGCGTCTCCGCCGCCGCCGTCACCGCCTCCGGTGTCGCCGCTCGCTCCCCCGCCACCCCCGCCCCCGCCGCCGCCGTGGCCACCGTCGTCGCCCGGCCCGTCATCGGCACGGCTGCCGCCCGCAGCGACCGCCGCGGGGAGGAGCACGGCCATCTCGGCACCATCGCCGGAGGAGTTGCGCCGCGCACTCGCGTGCACCACATGCATGGCGCGGCGACGGCGCCGCCACGCCGCGAGGCGCCAGACGACGAACACGGCGAGCACCGCGACCGCGACCAGTCCGATGGGGGTGGGGGTCATCGCGGCACTGTCTCCGTGGCATCGTTCACGGCACGATCATGCCGTAGCGCGAAACGGATGCGCCGCCATTCGGTCGCCCCGAACCACGGTTCGTCGCGGCGTGGCGGATCAGCCGGCCACGCCCTCGCGCGCGGCGTCGACCAGGTCCGGGTCGTCGTTGCCGCGCTCCTCGTCGCGGTGGTCGGCGAGGTGCGTGAGGTAGTCGGCGGTGATGTCGCCGGTCACATAGCGGCCGTCGAAGCACGACGCCTCGAAGTCGGACAGCCGGGGATTCGCGCCGCGGACCGCGCGCTTCAGCGCGGCGATCTCCTGGTAGACCAGCAGGTCGGCGCTGATCTCCCGCGCGACCTCGGCCTCGGTACGGCCGTTCGCGACCAGTTCCCGCGGCGTCGGCATGTCGATGCCGTACACGTTCGGATAGCGCACCGGCGGCGCGGCGGAGGCGAAGTAGACCTTGCGCGCGCCCGCCTCGCGCGCCATCTGCACGATCTCGCGGGAGGTCGTGCCGCGCACGATCGAGTCGTCGACGAGCAGCACCACCTTGCCGTGGAACTCGCTGACGATCGGATTGAGCTTCTGGCGGACGCTCTTCTTGCGGATCGCCTGCCCCGGCATGATGAACGTGCGCCCGATGTAACGGTTCTTGATGAACCCTTCGCGGTACGGCAGCGCGAGCCGGTTCGCGAGCTCGAGCGCGGACGGGCGGCTCGAGTCGGGAATGGGGATCACGACGTCGATGTCCTGCGCCTCCGGCATCACGCCGATCCTCGCCGCAAGCTCGGCGCCCAGGTTCATGCGCGCCTGATAGACGGACGTCCCGTCGATCACCGAGTCGGGACGTGCGAGGTAAACGTATTCGAAGATGCAGGGCACGAGCCGCGGGTGGTCGGCGCACTGTCGCGAGTGCATCGTGCCGGTCAGGTCCACGAACACCGCCTCGCCGGGCTCCACGTCGCGCTGCAGCTTGAAGCCGAGCGCCTCGACCGCGACGGACTCGGACGCGACCAGGTATTCGCTGCCGCCGAGCGCGTCGTTGTGGCCGATGCACAGCGGACGGATGCCGAACGGGTCGCGGAACGCGACGAGGCCGTAGCCCGCGATCATCGCCACGACCGCGTAGGCGCCGCGGCAGCGCCGGTGCACGCCGGCCACCGCGCGGAAGATCGCGTCGGGGTCCAGCCGGTGGTGGCTCGCCGCGCGCTCCAGCTCGAGCGCGAGCACGTTCAGCAGCACCTCGCTGTCGCTGTTGGTGTTGACGTGCCGGAAGTCCTGCTCCCAGAGCTCGCGCTTCAGGCGCGCCGAGTTGGTGAGGTTGCCGTTGTGGCCGAGCGTGATGCCGAACGGCGAGTTCACGTAGAACGGCTGCGACTCGAGATCGGAGAACGCGCTGCCGGCCGTGGGGTAGCGGCAGTGGGCGATGCCGGTGCTGCCGGAGAGGTCGCGCATGTTGCGCGTCCTGAACACGTTCTGCACGAGCCCCGGGCCCTTGTACATGTGGAACACCGGGCCCTCGCTCGTGACGATCCCGGCGGCGTCCTGTCCGCGGTGCTGCAGCAGCAGCAGGCCGTCGTAGAGCAGCTGGTTGACGGGTGTGTGCGCAACCACACCGAGAATGCCGCACATCGCGTCTTAGACCTTACGTGGCGCCGCCGGGGCCGTCCGCCGGTCCGGGTAGGCGAGCCGCTGCGCCCACTGCGGCGGCAGCCAGGGCCGCAGCGACAGCGCAGCCTCCTCGAACGGCGAGGCGAAAGCCGAATTCTGCCACCAATCGCGTGACGGCAGGGCAGTGAGTCCCCCCACCAGCACGAATGCGAGCACGAGCACGGCGCCGCGCGCCATTCCGAACAGGCCGCCAAGGCCGCGGTCGACGAAGCCGAGCCCCGCCTTGTGGATCACGGAGCGCAACGGCCACGCGACGAGCGCGCCGGCAACGAGCGCGAGCACGAACACCAGCACGAACGCGAGCGCCTGCGGCAGCAGCGGCGCATCCGGGAACGCAGGCAGGACGGCGGCGACGGCGGGCGCGAAGCCGATCGCCAGCACGAACCCGGTCACCCAGGCCGCCAGCCCGATGAGCGAGCGCACGATGCCGCGCATGAAGCCGAACAGCACGGACAGCGCGATCACGGCGACAACGGCAACGTCGAAGGCGGTCACCTCGTCGTCCTCGCACCCAAGGCAACCGCGGCCGCGCGCGGTACGCGCTACTTCGCGGCAGCGAGGATGCCGTTTTGCCCTTCGGCCTTGAGCTTGGTGCGCGCCGACTCGGCAGCCTCGCGCGATGGGTAAGGGCCGACCCGCACGCGCCAGACACGTCCGCGGGACGTCTCGTAGGGCTCGATGTACGAGGGGTGGCCCGCCTTCTTGAGCTTCGCGGCCAGCGCGTTCGCGCCCTTGTCGTCGGTGAACGCGGCGAGTTGCACGCTGTAGGCACCCGCACCCGCCGCCGCGGGCTCGGCAGCCTTCGGCGCATCCACCGCCTTTGGCGCCGCCGCCGCTTTGGCGGACTCCGCGGCCTTCGTGGCCTTCGTCGCGTCGTCCGACTTCGGCGGCTCGGCGGTCGGTGCCGTCGCCCCCACGGCGGCCGGCGTGGGCGCCTTGCTCGCTGTCGATGTCGACGCATCGGCACTGTCGGTCCCGGATGCCGGCTTCGACTGCGGCGAGATGACGCGTTGCTCGGCTTGCGCCAGCGCGCGCGAGGGGGCCGGCGGCGGCGCACCGCCGTCCTTGGAGGACGTCGCCTGAGCAGGCGCGGCGGCCACCGGCGCGGCGGGCTCGGCCTTGGGCGGCTCCGTCGCCTTGGCAACGGCCGGCTGCTCGGCGGGCGCCTTGGCCTTGTCGCCGAGCTTGCTCACGAACTTCGAGTCGTCGACGGGCGGAATCCTGACGGACACGTCCTCGCCGAGCGGCTTGGGATCGGACTCGAGCAGCATCGGCACGAGCACCGCGGCCGCGAGGGCGAGCACGATGGCGCCGATCAGGCGCCGGCGCGCGCGGCGGCGCAGTTCGTCGAGTTGGGGTTCGATGGGGTCGGGCATGGGGCCATTCGGCGCGCCGTCGGCGCCGCATCGGGACGAGACGTCGACCGCTTGCGCTAGCGGCGCGCCGCCATCGCAGCGGCCACCGTGAGAAAGGAGCCGAACACGACGATTCTATCAGTCTCGGTCGCGTCATCGACCGCGGCGCGGTATGCGGTCGCTATGTCGGGGAACGCGCGAATCGCCTGTGCGGCCACGCCGGCAGCCCCGAGGCGCGCCTGCAATGCGTCGCCGGAGGCACCGCGCGGTCCCGGCAGCGTGGCAACGTGCCAGCGGTCGATGCGCGGTCCGACCGCCGCGATCACGCCATCGACGTCCTTGTCCGCGAGCATCCCGAACACCGCCGTGGTCCGCGGGTGATAGCCCATGGTGCAAAGCGCCGCGGCGAACGCGCGCGCGGCGTGCGGGTTGTGCGCGACGTCGAGCACGACCGTGGGCCGTCCCGGCAGCACTTGGAAGCGTCCGGGCAGTTCGACCCTCACCAGCCCGTCACGGACTGCGCTCGCGGGTACCGGCAGGACGTCGCGCAGGAAGGCGAGCGCGGCGATCGCGGTCGCCGCATTGCCGAGCTGATAGCCGCCGCGCAGCGCCGGCATCGGCAGCCCGTAGCGAGGACCCCCTGGGCCGAAGTAGCGCCATTGCGTGCCCTCTGTCGCCGCACCATAGTCGATGCCGATGCGGCAAAGTTGTGCGCCGATCGCGTGCGCGTGCTCGATCACCGACGCCGGCGGGTCGGGGTCGCCGCACACCGCGGCGCGGCCGGCACGGAACACGTGCGCCTTCTCGCGGCCGATGTCCTCGCGCGTCGGCCCGAGGAAATCCTGGTGGTCGAGATCCACGGACGTCAGCACCGCGACGTGCGGGTCGACGACGTTCACGGCGTCGAGCCGTCCGCCGAGCCCTACCTCGAGCACGACCGCATCGAGCTTCGCTCGCGCGAAGACCGCGAACGCCGCGAGCGTGCCGAACTCGAAGTAGGTGAGCAGCGTCGGCGGGTCGACGGCGACACGCGCGTCCTCGACCGCGTGGAACACCTCGACCAGCGTCGCGTCGTCGACGGGCACGCCGCAGATCGCGACCCGCTCGTTGTAGCGGGAGAGGTGCGGCGACATGTAGCGGCCGGTACGGTAGCCCGCGCAGCGCAGCATCGCCTCGATCATCGCCACCGTCGAGCCCTTGCCGTTGGTGCCGGTGACCGTGATCACCGGTCCGTCGAGCGCAATGCCCATCCGCCCGAGCACCTCGCCGACCCGCGCCAGCCCCATGGCGATCGCCCTGGGGTGCAGCGTCTCGAGGTAGGCGAGCCAGCCCTCGAGGTCCGCGGGCCGCGCGCGCGACATGCGTAGCGTCAGCCTGTGGGCACGGGCGCGCGCAGCATCAGCGCGAGGAGACGTGCAAGTTCATCACGGAGGGCCCGGCGGTCGACGATCATGTCGATCGCGCCCTTCTCGAGCAGGAACTCGGCACGCTGGAAGCCCTCGGGCAGCTTCTCGCGCACTGTCTGCTCGATGACGCGAGGGCCAGCGAAGCCGATCAGCGCGCCCGGCTCCGCGATGACCACGTCGGCCACGAAGGCGAAGCTCGCCGAGACGCCGCCCATCGTCGGGTCGGTGAGGATCGACACGAACGGCAACTTGGCCTTGGCGAGCGTCTGCAGCGCCGCGGTGGTCTTGGCCATCTGCATCAGCGAAGCGACACCCTCCTGCATGCGCGCGCCACCCGAGGCGGACACGCACGCAAACGCCATGCGGTTTTCGTAGGCGACGCGCGCGCCCCGCACGAAGCGCTCGCCGACCACCGAGCCCATCGATCCGCCCATGAACTCGAACTCGAAGGCCGCGACGACCAGCGGCACGCTCTTCACGCTCCCCTGCATCACGACGAGGGCGTCGGTCTCGCCGGTCTCCTCGAGCGCGGCGGCGAGGCGGTCGGGGTACTTGCGGCTGTCCCGGAACTTGAGGCTGTCGATCGGCACGACCTCCGAACCGATCTCGAAGCGGCCTTCCGGGTCGAGCAACTGTTCGAGCCGCGCGCGCGCGGACACGCGCGCGTGGTAGCTGCACTTGGGGCAGACGCCGAGGTTGTTCTCGAGGTCGGTGCGGTAGAGCACGGCCTCGCACGCGGCGCATTTGACCCACAGCCCCTCGGGAACGGCCTGCTTGCGCGCCCCCGGCGTGCTCTTGATGCGTGGCGGAAGGAGTTTCTGCAGCCAGCTCATGGCAGCAAGCCTAGCGCGGATTGCCGGCCGGCGGAACGACGCCTTGCGCGACCGCCGCGGCGCGCTCGGGCGCGCTCGACTCGTCGAGCGCGGCGCGGATCCCCGACAGCCACGCGCGCGCGCGGGCCGGCGCACCCTCGGGCGCGCCGGCCTCGATTTCCTGGATGATGCGGCTGCCGATCACCACGGCGTCGGCGTGCGCCGCGAGCGCGCGCGCGCTCGCGGCGTCGCGGATGCCGAAGCCCACGCCCACCGGGATGCGGACGTGGCGACGGATCTCGTCGAGATGGCGCGCGACGTCGGCCGTGTCGAGGTGCGCGGCGCCGGTGACGCCCGTCAGCGAGACGTAGTAGACGTAGCCGCGCGCGACCTTCGCCACCGTCTCGATGCGCGAGGGCGGCGTCGTCGGCGAGAGCAGGAAGATCGGCGCGAGCCCGCGCGCGTCGAGCAGCGCGGCGAACTCCTGCGCCTCCTCGGGCGGGTAGTCGACGACCAGCACGCCGTCGACGCCCGCCTGCGCGGCGCGTTCGGCGAAGGACGCCACACCCATCGCCTCGATCGGGTTGGCGTAGCCCATCAGCACGACCGGCGTTCCGGCGTCGCGCGTGCGGAACTCGCGCACCATCTCGAGCACGCGGGCGAGACCGGTACCGCGCGCGAGCGCACGCTCGGAGGCGCGCTGGATCACCGGACCGTCGGCCATCGGGTCCGAGAACGGGACACCCAGCTCGATCACGTCGGCGCCGCCCTCGACCAGCGCGTGCATGATCGGCACGGTGAGCTCGGGCGACGGATCCCCCGCAGTCACGTAGGGAATGAGCGCAGTGCGACGCGCGGCGGCCAGCGCCACGAAGCGGCGATCGATGCGGCCCATTGGACTGCCCTTCGGGCTCATCGGCCGCCCCCGTGTCCGGTCGGCGCGGGCGCGACGGGCGCCGGCAGCGCCGCCGTCATGCGGCGCCGCCCGAGCGGATCTGCGGGTCGCACTCGGGTCGGCAGTAGAACCGGAGGCCGCTCCGCTCCGCGACCGTGTTCATGTCCTTGTCGCCGCGGCCCGAGAGGTTCACCAGCAGGATGCGGTCGGCGGGCAGCGTCGGCGCGAGTTTCGCCGCGTAGGCGAGCGCGTGCGCGGACTCCAGCGCCGGGATGATGCCTTCGGTGCGGCAGCACACGTGGAAGGCGGCGAGCGCCTCGTCGTCGGTGATCGTCTCGTAGTGCGCGCGGCCGCTGTCCTTGAGATACGCGTGCTCCGGACCGACGCCCGGGTAGTCGAGCCCCGCCGACACCGAGTGCGTCTCGATGATCTGGCCGTTCTCGTCCTGCAGCAGGTAGGTGCGGTTGCCGTGCAGCACGCCGGGCCGGCCCGCGGTGAGCGATGCCGAGTGCCGCCCGGTGGCGAGGCCCTCGCCCGCGGCCTCGACGCCGACCAGCTTCACGTTGGCGTGGCCGAGGTACGGATGGAAGATGCCCATCGCGTTGCTGCCGCCGCCGACGCACGCGATGACGACGTCCGGATCGCGGCCCGCGAAGCGCGGCATCTGCTCCACGCACTCGCGGCCGATCACGCTCTGGAAGTCGCGCACCATCATCGGATAGGGATGCGGGCCCGCGACGGTGCCGATGATGTAGAAGGTGGTCTCGACGTTGGTGACCCAGTCGCGCATCGCCTCGTTCAGCGCGTCCTTGAGCGTGCGCGAGCCGGACTCGACCGGCACGACGGTCGCGCCCAGCAGCTTCATCCGGAACACGTTCTGCGCCTGGCGGCGCACGTCCTCCGAGCCCATGTAGACGACGCACTCCATGCCGTAGCGCGCGGCGACGGTCGCGGTCGCGACGCCGTGCTGCCCCGCGCCCGTCTCGGCGATCACCCGCCGCTTGGAGAGCCGCCGCGCAAGCAGCGCCTGGCCGATGCAGTTGTTGATCTTGTGCGCGCCGGTGTGGTTGAGGTCCTCCCGCTTGAACCAGATCTGCGCGCCGCCGAGGCGCTCGGACCAGCGCGCGGCGTGGTAGACCGGCGACGGGCGTCCCACGTAGTGCGCGAGCTCGCGCTCGAACTCGGCGACGAACGCGGGATCCTTCTGGTAGCGCGCGTACTGCTCCTTCAGCTCGCCGAGCGCGCGGATCAGCGTCTCGGCGACGAACACGCCACCGTACGGGCCGAAGTGGCCGCGGTCGTCGGGCAGGTTGTACGGGAGGTCAGACATCTGCATGCCGCGCTTCCTCGATGAACGCCGCGATTCGCGCGGGATCCTTGACACCCTTCACCGGCCGGCCGTCGGCGCCACGGGACTCGACACCGCTCGACACGTCGACCGCCCACGGCCGCACGCGGCGGATCGCCTCGGCGACATTGCCGGCGTCGAGCCCGCCGCCGAGCACGAGCGGTCGCGGCAGCGCCGCCGGCACGCGCGACCAGTCGAAACGCTGTCCGGTGCCGCCGGGAAGGCCATCGGCCGGCGGCGCGTCGAGCAGGATGCCTGCGGCATCGCCGTAGATCGCCGAGGATTCTAGCAAATCGCCCTGCTCGAAGACCGCGAGCGCCTTGAGGTAGGGACGCCCGAACGAACGACACAACGCGGGCGGCTCGGCGCCGTGGAACTGGAGCACGTCGAGCGGGACCGCCGCCAGCGTGCGCCGCACATCCTCGGGATCGGGGTCGACGAACAGTCCGACGATCGTCACGAAGGGCGGCATCGCGGCGGCGATCGCCCGCGCCTTCGCGGTGTCGACGACGCGGGGCGTTCCGGACCAGAACACGAAGCCGATCGCATCCGCGCCGGCGCGCGCCGCCGCGAGGCCGTCCTCGACGCGGGTGATGCCGCAGATCTTGACGCGCGTGCGCACCGGATTCGTCACGTCGCGATCGTCACGTCGCGGCGTGTCGGCGGCAGGCCGAACCGCACGTCGTAGTCCGCGCCACAGAAGTAAAGCCCATCGGCCGCGAACGTCGCCGCGCCGCGGGAACGGTCACGGGCGTCGAGCAGCTCGCCGATCCAGCCGGCATCGCGACGCCCGGACCCGATCTCGACGAGCGCGCCGACGAGGTTGCGGACCATGTGGTGGAGGAACGCATTGGCCGAGAACTCGAAGCGGATCAGCGTTCCGTCGTGGCGCACGTGCGCGCGGGTGAGCGACTTGACCGGTGACTTCGCCTGGCACTCGGCGGCGCGGAAGGCGCTGAAGTCGTGCGTGCCGACGAGCCGGTCCGCCGCACGCTGCATGGCGACCAGGTCAAGGGGGCGATGGTACCAGCCGACGCGCCCGGCGAGCAGCGCCGGCCGTTCCGCGCGGTTCTGCAGCAGGTAGACGTAGTGGCGCGCAGTCGCGGCGAAGCGCGCGTGGAACGCGCCGTCCACCACCGACGCCCAGAGTACCGCGGCCGCCGGAGGCAGCGACGCGTTCACGCCGCGCACCCACGCCGCGTCGGGGCGCACGGCGTCGGTGTCGAAGTGGGCCACCTGCGAAGCCGCGTGCACACCGGCATCGGTGCGTCCGGCGGCGGATGCCCGGACCGGCGCGCCCGCGATCGCCGCGAGCGCGTGCTCCAGCGCGTCCTGGACGCCGCAACCCTCGCGCTGGGACTGGAAGCCGCAGAACGCGCGGCCATCGTATTCGAGGGCAAGGGCGTAGCGCATGGCGGAAAAGGCGACGGGCGGCCCGGCGGCCGCCCGTCGCTGCGACGAAACCGCGCGGTCAGAGCTTGGCGAGCAGCGCCTGCGCCTCGCTCTTCTGCTGATCGTCGCCCTCGTGAAGGACTTCCTGCAGGATCTCGCGCGCGCCCTCGACGTCGCCCATCTCCTGATACGCCTTGGCGAGGTCGAGCTTGGTCGCGGCGTCGTGCCACTGGCCGTCGAGCACCGACGGCGTGGGATCCTCGAACGTCGCCCGGTCCGGGTCGAAGCCGAGGTCGAGCTTGTCGAGCGCGATGGCGGCCGCCGGACGCGTCAGCGAGGATCCGCCAAGCGGTCCCGAGTCGGCCACGCCGGCACCCACGGGCACCGGCTGCTCGCGCTTCGCCATCGGCGCCGGCTTCTCGGCCTCGTCGAGCTTGAACTCGAGGTCGAATTCCTTGCGGATCGCCTCGACCTTCTGCTCGAGGGGGTTGGCGACCGCCTGCGTGGCGGCCTTGGCGGCGCCAAGCGTACCGGCCACCGCCGCGGCAGCCGTGACCGCGGCACCGCGCGCCTTGTCGCCGGCTCCGGCCATCTCGCGTGCGACCTGTCCCGCCTTCTCGAGGGTGGGCGGGCCCTGCCTCGACAGCGTGATCGGCCCGGTCCCGGTGTTGCGGCTGGACAGCGGCGAGACCGTGATGTCCTCGTCAAGCTGGAAGTCGAGCCGTTCGGGTGCCGGCGCG
>Ga0209450_10001202_pt1 | contig 13007 bp, 12 predicted proteins | sample FrelakmetLWP11LW_FD_187149 | JGI IMG/M metagenome (GOLD analysis project Ga0209450, IMG submission 187149) | Freshwater lake sediment microbial communities from the University of Notre Dame, USA, for methane emissions studies - LWP11 LW (SPAdes)... | ecosystem: Environmental > Aquatic >... | reverse complement strand
TCTGAAAGGATTTTATGCTGTGCAAACACATTATGGGGAGATGAGAAGAGCAGACCGATAATAAACACAAGGGAAAGCAAACGAAGAACGATGCGTGTCAAATATTCGGCATTTTGAAATCTGCCCATAATTAAAATTTTATCACTCATAACAAATTATTGTCCTAAAATGTGTAACATCCGAAACGGAATATTACCCGGAATCCCGCTTTGCTCATCTGAAATGGAATCAAATATTCCTACAGACTATGTTTCCTTTGATAATGTTTACTGAACGCGTCGATGCGATCCCGTTTAGTTGTGGCTGAAGCCTACAATCCATCAAAGAATCAGAGCGCGTTATTGTGCATAATGATTCTGGGGTCTACTCCTAACAATATTTTCCGCTTTATTCGCATGCCGATCAACTTCAGAGAATAATAATATTGACTTTATGTATCCTTTAGGATACGATATAAGCATGATAGAGGTGCGCCAGACTGATACATACTCAGAATGGTTTGCCAAACTGCGAGACAAACAGGCCCGCGCCCGGATTAATACACGTATACGACGCCTTTCGTTAGGTAATCCCGGTGATGTTAAAACGGTTGGCGAGGGCGTTTCTGAACTGCGCATTGACTATGGTCTACCGGGTGTATTTTCATCAACAAGGGCGTGAAGTGGTAATTCTGCTTGCAGGTGGCGACAAGCGCACACAGCAGAAAGATATCCAAACAGCCTTGGAGTTAGTACGTTATTTATAGGAGGATATTATTATGAAACCTAAAAAGATAAAAACACGTCCCTGGGATGTGGTAGAACACCTTGAAACTGAAGAGGATATAACTGCCTATCTTGATGCTGTTCTTGATGATGGAGATCCCGCCCTGGTCTCTGCCGCTCTGGGTGATATAGCCCGCGCCAGAGGCATGACAGAAATCGCACGTGAGGCAGGATTAGGCCGCGAAAGTCTTTACAAATCTCTTTCTCCAGAAGGAAATCCAGAATTTGCCACTGTGATGAAGGTTCTACGGGCGTTAGGGCTGTCATTGCATGTCAAGGCTGCTCGCAGATAAGGTAGCACGGTTTTTAATCATAAAGTGAAGGCTTCTTTTTATAAGTATCAAAAGGCTAATCTTCCTCCAGTTAATGCTGCATGGTCAGTCTCTTCTTGAAAGGCTGAAGTACACATAGTATGCCGCATAAACAACGACAACCTGCCGTCGAGAAGTCCTCCCTAAAGTGGGTAAACTCAAAACTTTCGCCTGAGATATAGGATTCATCCCGAAATAATTGATTCGCCGCTGAAGGGTACATCTTGTATTAAACAGATTATAGATACCCACGGGCATGCCCGTGGTACTTTAACGGAGTACAAGCTGCGCTTGACCGGCTCCGCCGGACTACCTCCGCTTCGCTCCGGGTAACATTCACCCACGGGTAAACCCGTGGAACTCTGATATGGCGTTAGATTTTTTATACAAGAACTTTGAAAGTGAAAAGATGTTGCTACTGTCGAACTGTGAACAAAATGTTAGAACCTAATTTTACTTAAAGTGGTGAATTTGATATTCTGTCTTCGAATGCATTATTACTTCAAACAAACGTCTCAAATATTTATCGCCAAGCGCAATCTTCTGCGACCCCCAAACGTTTACTTTTCGATAGTCTCTTCAGACATCGACTCGAGTTTGACTTTGGCGATACGCTGCCCAACCATCTCTGAGATGGTTATTCTCTTCCCATCGATATCGACGACATCCCCGACCTTCGGGATTTTCTGAAAGCTTGTGAGCAAGAAGCCGCTGAGTGTCTCATATTCAGGGGATTCAGGGATGTCAATGCGATGGTCTTCCTTCAAATCTCGGACGCTGATCGATGCATCGACGAGAAATTTTCCACCTGCAAGCTGAACGACAGGGCTCTCGATATCGTATTCGTCTCTGATTTCCCCAACAATCTCTTCCAGAAGGTCCTCCATCGTCACAAGCCCCGAAACACCGCCGTATTCATCAATGACCAGGGCCATATGTACCCGCTTCCGTTGCATTTCCCGAAGGAGCTTGCTTATTTTCAGGGTTTCAGGAATAAAAAATGGCGGTTTCATCAGTTTTCTGGTATCAACAGAGCCTTTTGCCAGGGCATTCAGAAAGTCCTTAGCATACAGGATGCCCCTGATGTCATTCAGGTCTTTTCCAATAACAGGATACCGGGAGAACTGTTCTTCGGTAATAACTGTTTTTATATCATCCATAGGCAGGTTCAGGCTGATGGTGACCATCTGTGTGGATGGAACCATTACCTCTTTTACGGACATGTCCGTAAATTCAAAGACGCTGTGAATGAGGGCTTCCTCAGTCGGTTCGAATATCCCCTGCTCACCACCTTCCTTGATGAGCATCCGAACTTCTTCTTCGGTAATCGCCCTTCCTGCATGGGTTTTTTTACCGAATGGTTTCAGAAGAATGTTGGTGCTGAACGTCATGATCTGAACAAAGACAAATGCGGACTTCGAAACAAAATGTACAACCTTAGCGGTTTTCATTGCAATCCGCTCGGGGTTGGATAGTGCAATAGATTTTGGAATCAGCTCTCCGAAGATGAGGAGAAAATAGGTGATAACAATGGTCACTATTCCGATTGATAATACCTCAGCATAAGCAGAGATGGGCTGTATCGGAATCTCCTGAATGATGGGTTTGATGACCTCTACTGCGGCAGCACCTCCGACAGCTGCGGCAATTACCCCGGCAAGGGTAATGCCGATCTGAATAGTTGCGAGAAACCTGTCCGGATTTTCCTTGAATTGCTGGAGGATACGTGCGTTATTGTTGCCTTCTTCGACGAGCTGCCGTATCCTGACTCTCCTGGTGGCTACGACCGCTATTTCAGCAGCAGCAAAGAATCCATTGATAATGATGAAAATGATGATGAGTACAATTTCAGTCCACATATATACTCATGCACATTAGAAAACAAAGACCAAAATTAACAACTTCAAATATTCTGTCCTGAGCCTGCAGATACTGCCCATATGCGTATAAATATCATTGAACCGATCCTCCTGTCAGAAATCGTTATTTCAGTCTATTGAATGGTTATCATACCGTTGATGACGGAAACTATCTTGGTCTGCCGGTGATAAAATTAAAATCCTGATACCCCACCGGATACGATAAACGTCATAACTTTGCCACTTTCAATTTCTATTGGCACAACCTGCTCCCTGGGCACTACTATAAGGTTCCCGGCAAAGTTGTAGGATTGCGGGATATATACAGCCATACTGTTATCCATTCCGATAGTGTCCAAACTCTCCCTTGTAACGAAACCAACAACCTTTACGGTGCTTCCCGGCAAGATGTTTACAAATACAGGTTTGTTGAATCTCTTTTTTTCACCCACAAAAGCGTTAACAAGGTCTTTGATGGCGGAATAAATCATCTTCACGATCGGCATTCGGCTGAAGAGGTTGTCTATAAGTCGTGTAGCACCCCTCGCAAAAATAGTCGAGACAAGGAAACCTATAGTGGTCACAAGCGCTACGGAGATCAGTAAGCCGAGCCCCGGGACTGTCAATCCGAAAATCTTGTCAACCGTTGCAACGATCATGTATAAGACGTAAAGGGTAACAACAATGGGAATCAGAAACAAAAGACCTTTAAAAAAGTATTTGGTGAACGTATTCATACAATTTCCTCCTACCCCGCTATTATGCGCATCCGGAGCATTTAACCATATCGAATAGTCTTTATTTCACTCGAACAGATATACAGGTTCTTCATATTGCAGATTCCCTGTATCGATAAACAAGATTCCTGTTATTTGGCAATCCTTTTCAAAATCTGCTCGAGTTTCTTAATCTCTTCTCCGTAGCCTGCCCAGTTCCCCTGCCTTTGCAGTTCAATCGCCTTTTCAAATACCCTCATTGCCTCCTTTGCAAGGTCAGAGGTTGTTGCCTTTGTATCTGCAATAGCAGTATCAGCTTTTCCGGCTATTACCTTTGCGCCGAACAGCCTCCGGAGGGCGAGCTCAAGATTTTCCTCCATGACAACATCATTTTCATAGGCAGCAATGACCCTCCTCAGCTCAGGCAGTCCCGCCTTATCGGAGGCAGCCAGATAAAGGGGCTGAACATATAAAAGTGACTTCTCTATGGGGATCACAAGCAGACTTCCCCTTATTACCTCCGAGCCACGCTGCCCCCAGAGTGTAAGCTGCTGGGAGATATAGGAATCCTGATTTATTCGCGCATCCACCTGTTTTGGTCCGAAGATGAGCCTGTCCCTCGGAAACGTATAAATAAGCAGCTTCCCGTAATTCGGCTCATCACATCTGGCAGCAAGCCATGCAGCAAGGTTGTCTCTCTTTGCCGGCGTATAGGGCAGAAGAAGGATATATTCCTCTTTCTCTTCGCCGGGAAGCTTCATGATCGTGTAATAGGGCTCCATGAGCATTTCCCCGAAGGCAGGCACCTCCCAGAGGTTTTCCTTATTGTAAAAAACCTGGGGATCCGTCATATGATATGCGGCGAACATGGATGCCTGTATCTGAAGAAGCCTGTGAGGATACCTCATATGCTGTCTCAATTCTTCAGGCATCTCTGTCAGAGGCTTGAATATACCGGTAAATATCTTCGAATAAACCTTTATCAGAATATCAGAGGGGTCGCTTACATAAAAGCTCATCGAGCCGTTATAAGCATCAACAACGACCTTTACAGAGTTTCTCATGTAATTTATACGCCTTTCAATCGGCTTGGAGTAAGGCATTCTGTTTGATACCGTGTAAGCGTCTGCAATCCAGAGAAGCCTCCCCTCCTTTGTCACAATCAGATAAGGATCCTGATCAAAAAGGAGAAAGGGCGCAGTTGCCCTGACTCTCTCCAATATATTTCTGTAATAGAGGATTTTACTCTCTCCTGAGATATCAGAGGAAAGCAGGATCTTTTCTGTCCTGAACTTCAAAGAAAACACAGCCCTTTTTAACAGAGAGTCCAGCCTGACACCGCCGCTTCCTTCATACGTTGTATACACATTGCCTTCGGATGTCGGATAGCTGAATTCAGGCACCTTTGTCTTCACGATGACATAATTGTTTGAGAGCTCCCCGTAGTAAATTTCCGGTCTTGTTACCTTAAGGTCAGCCTGACTTACCGGCGGAATGTCTTTTATCAGAAACTCGGGAAGCCCTTCACTGCTTATCCTGCTTACCGGTCCTAATGTAATGCCATTCCCATGGGTAAAAATCAGCCTCTCGTTTATCCAATTCTTGCTCGGCAGGTCATTATAGGAAAGCTCGCGCGGAGCAAGCATCACCTGCATGTATTCGCCGTTTATGGTATACCGGTCATTATCAACATCGGCAAATTTATAGTATGTCCTTATCTGCTGCAGCTGGCTGTACGTCCTGAGAAGAGGACTGTGGTCCCATAATCGTATATTCTTGATCGTAGCGTCATTGTTCTCTATGTCCTTGCCGGAAAGATTATAGTCCACGTCGAACGGCCTTACCTCTATATTGTCAAGGTTATACCCCATCCTGGTAAATTTTATATTTTGTTCTATATAAGGCGTCTCAAGGGCGAGTTCATTCGGTGCGACTTTGAATTTCTGCAGCATGTACGGATACGCTATGATACCGATACTATATACAGCCAAAACCAGGACGGGAGCAAGGAATGTCACTCTCCGTGAGCCTTTTACTATCCCTGCGATAAAGACGATACCTGCTAACGGCGTGATGACCATGAGGATTTTGTAAAAAAAGAGTTTTGCATGGATATCCCGGTATCCTGCTCCAAAGACGGCGCCATGTTCGGAAAACAGCAACCTGAAGGTATCGAGGTAAAACCCGAATCCGATATTCAGGATAACAAGGCCTGCCAGGATGCCGATATGTTTTTTTACTTTGATATCGACAGAAATTATCCTCTCCAGGATAAAGATGCCGCCCCGTAAGAAATAGTTTGCAGCCACGACTATCATTGTTAGTACCAATGTAAGCCCCAAGAAGCTGTTAAGAGATTCTATAAAAGGCAGCTTGAACAGATAGAAGCTTATGTCTCTGCCTAAAAGGGGATCAGTGGTTCCCGTAGACAGACTGTTTTTAAAAAGCAGGAAGTCTTCCCATCTCAACGCGCCCCACTGCGCTGCAAAGATGGCCATAACAAATCCGGCAATTATGGTGAGGGGCTTGATGACCTTTTCGATACCGCCCGCTCTAAATGGATTGATAACACCTTCAATAACAGAGATATCTCTCTCAGGAAAATTGACCCTGTTTGCGATGGCTATATTCACCAGAACAAAGAACAAAAAAGCTATGCCGAAAAATATACCTGTGCTGATTTTAGAGGTGAGCGTCTTGATAAAAACAGAAGTGTATCCCGTTTCCGTGAAAAAGAGCCAGTCAGTGTATAAATTCAAAACAGAAAATAAAAATGGCAACAGGAAAAAAATAATCCCGAACAGAATTAAATTCCTTGCTTTGCCTTTAGTCATAACATCCTCCATGTCTTTTAATTAGTGCCTCTTGATTGTATGATTGTCTTCTGCAATAGTTCAATGCCACATTTAAGCTCTTCCTTTCAACTGTAAACGCTATTAAATGCCCATTCTTAATAAGCATTCAAATAAGACTGTCGCCGCTTAATTAATTTCTCAACCTCCACTGCACAAAATACGACAGTTGAGAGGGCAAGTGTTATGGCCAATTCACTTAGAGTTAAGGGCGCTGTCTTAAAAATCGGATTTAAGAATGGCACATATATCGTTGCCATCTGAAGAACAAAAGTAAGGATAAATGCCCCAACCAGTGGTTTATTAGAAAACAGCCCTTGTGAAAATAGCGATTCTTTTTCAGACCGGATGGCAAGCACATGCCCCATCTGGCTAAGGCAGAGTACTGTAAAAACCATTGTTTGCCAATGGGCAAGTCCTGTTTTAATAGACCAGGCCTGCGTGAAGATGGAGACAAAACCCATAAGGAGTCCTACCCAGATTATATGGGTGCCGAGACCATGTGCAAATATACTCTCTTGCGGATGCCGTGGCGGTCTTTTCATTATCTCCTTCTCTGATGGTTCTGCTGCGAGGGCAAGGCCAGGGAGCCCATCGGTAACAAGATTGATCCACAAAATATGAATCGGTAACAAAGGGATCGGGAGACCTAAGAAAGGCGCAAGGAATATAGTCCATATCTCTCCCGAATTGCTCGTCATCGTATATTTGATAAACTTGCGTATATTGTCAAATATCCGTCTGCCTTCCTTCACAGCCTTCACGATCGTGGCAAAGTTGTCGTCGAGGAGAATCATATGCGCTGCTTCTTTTGAAACATCTGTCCCTGTAATCCCCATAGCAACGCCTATATCAGCTCTCTTCAATGCTGGCGCATCATTAACTCCATCTCCTGTCATGGCCACGAATTGACCCTTATCCTGAAGCGCTTTGATTATCTTCAGTTTCTGCTCAGGCGCTACTCGTGCATAGACCCTGATATGTTCAACCTTTTCTTCAAACTCTTCTAATGTTAATTTCTCAAGCTCTTTTCCCGTGATGATTGCCCTTGATCCATCGTCAATTATGTTGAGTCTTCTGGCTATTGTATTAGCTGTTATAGGGTGGTCGCCCGTTATCATTACAGGATTTATTCCTGCTGTTTTGCATAGTGATACCGCCTCTTTTGCCTCTTCTCTCGGCGGGTCCATCATTCCGACAAGACCTAAAATAGTGAGTCCTGTTTCAACACTTTCCGGAGACATACTGTCAGGCAATGCATCCCATTTCCTTGTAGCAATACAGAGAACCCTTAATCCATCGGCAGCCATCCTTTCGTTTATCCTGATGATCTCCTGTCTATCTATCAACTTCAGACCTTCTGATGTCAGAATGTTGTCAGATTTTTCTATAAGGACATCCACCGCTCCTTTTGTAAAAGACAAGAACTGAAAGGATTCAAAAGCTTCAGCATCCAAGGGTTCAGGCAATTGATTCTTTTTCGCATCTGACTCCTTGGCCCTTTGTCCCCTATGAAACGTGGTCATACACTTTCTTTCGGAATCAAAAGGTATTTCACCGGCTCTCGGCAAATCCTCTTCAAGCTGCTTCTTGTCAAAACCATTATTCTTTGCAATGTCATACAAAGCAATTTCTGTAGGATCACCGATAACATCGCCTTTTGCATCCATCTGAGCATCATTGCTTAATGCAAGAGCCATCATCATTATGGGATACGGTGTAAGCATTAAGGATTCAGTTTTTTCACCTTTACTCCTTAATCCATAATCCTTAATTATTTTCCTATCTGCCCATATCTCTTCAACCGTCATCTTGTTCAGGGTGAGAGTTCCTGTTTTATCAGAACAGATATAGGTTACTGACCCGAGTGTTTCCACGGCAGGGAGCTTTCTTATGAGAGCGTTCTGTTTTACCAGCTTTTTCGCGCCGAGAGCAAGGGAGATGGTTATCACAGCCGGAAGGGCTTCAGGTATCGCCGCAACAGCAAGGGAAATGGCGGTAAGGAGCATTAAAAAAGGCGATTCGCCTCTCATTATGCCAATACCAAAGACAAGAGAGCATATTACCAGAACGGCAATTGCAAGTTTCCGGCCAAATACTGCGAGCCTTTTTTGAAGCGGCGTCTTTACCTCTTCTTCTTCCTGAAGCATGGTTGCGATCTTTCCGAGTTCAGTTTTCATTCCTGTTGCTACAACAATACCAATACCACGGCCATAGGTGACGAATGTTCCTTTGTACGCCATGTTTTTCCTGTCACCGATCGGTATATTATCATCATGTAATGCCTCTATATGCTTTTCAACAGGTAAGGATTCACCGGTAAGCGCGGCTTCTTCCGCCTTCAACCGGACAGACTCTACCAATCTCATATCTGCAGGAACAATCTTGCCGGCTTCAAGAGATACAATATCGCCGGGAACAAGTTCAGTCGCCGGAATGTTTGCAGGCGCCCCGCTCCTTATGACGGTTGCAACAGACGCTGCCATTTTTTTCAGGGCAGCCATCGCCTTTTCTGCCCGGTATTCCTGGACAAATCCTATAACAGCATTAAGCATAACAATTACAATTATTGCTATGGTGTCGGTAATATCACCTATGAAACCTGAAATAATCGCAGCAGCAATAAGGACAAGGATCATGAAGTCCCTGAACTGGTCAAAAAACATCATGAATGGGGTCTTCTTTTTCTTCTCCTTTAATTCATTGGGGCCGTATTCTTTGAGCCGTCCCAAGGCTTCTTGAGAAGAAATGCCCTGTGAGGATGACTTTAATTCGTCAATGACCTCATTTATATTCTTTTGATGCCAACGCATATTGCTCCTTTTTTTACCAGCTATAAGATTAGGCAGATGGATTAAAAACAACATTTATCATGTGAAAAGACAGGAGATTGCTTCGCTCTTCACAATGACAAAATACTTATGCAAATTGTCACTTGAACCATTTGCCCCTGTCATTGCAAGCGGAGCGAAGCAATCAATCCTTCCTGCTAAAGGGAAAACTCTTTACCACAATTTCAAGGCATCACGTGTTCAGGAGGAATTGCTTATATAATTGCAAATTATTAAGCGATTACTTTTTAAACACACTGAACAACTTATCGAGCCCTGATTTCTCGAGCTTTGAAACTGTTTCGAGTTCTCCGGCATCAAGCCATATGCCTTCACACTCTGAACATCTATCAACCTTTATCCCTTTGTAGCCGATCTCAATAAGCTCCATGCCACATTTAGGGCACCTCATGTAATGGATCTCCCGGAGTTTCTTTCTTTCTCCTGCAGCAAGTGACTTGTGTTTTTCTTCTTCGATCTTCTTTTTTCTTTCATACTCCATCTTTGCAAAATGTTCTTCTTCCTGCTCGCTTGGCTTTAATGGCATAGCAATTCTCCTTCTTAAAAAACCGGGTTATTACATTATCGAGCCATTGAGTTAATGGCTCAGCCCCACCCAAAGACATAATTCCGTGCTTTATAGGGTCACTTTTTCAATGCCCACTCCCTCATCTTTGCTGCTTTGCTTTTTAATCTGTGGAGCCATTTTTTTGCCCAAATGAATTCAGTAGCAAGAATCCCTAGGCCGATTGGGATGACAACGAAGGCAGGCCCCGGTAAAAATACCATTGCCAGCCCGATCAGCAGGATTGTAAAACCGATCACTGAGATAATAAGTTTTCTTGCCTGCTTTATAGTCCTGTCTACAAAAGCATTCATTCGTTAACCACTTTTTTATGCACCCTGCTTTATTGACTTAAGCCGAGCAATACGCTCCTCAATAGGTGGATGTGTGCTGAAGAGTTTTAACATACCGCCGCCGGAAAGCGGGCTGACTATAAACATATGTGATGTTGCAGGATTAGCATTCATAGGAATCTTTTCGGAGGCCATATGGAGTTTCTTCAATGCGTTTGCCAGGTGCAACGGATTGCCTGAAATTCTTGCCCCACCTGCATCTGCACCATATTCCCTTGAACGGGATATTGCCATTTGGACAAGCATGGCAGCAATAGGTCCTACAATCATCATGACAATGGAGGCCATGGGATTTCCATGATCCCCTTCTTCATTGCTTCTTCCACCAAAAATCATTGCCCACTGTGCCATCTGTGCAAGGTAGCTTATTGCACCGGCGATTGAGGCTGCAATTGTTCCAACAAGGATATCCCTGTTTTTTATATGTGCAAGTTCGTGCGCCAGGACTCCTTCAAGCTCATCTCTTGAAAGAATCCTCATGATGCCTGTTGTAACAGCAACAGCTCCGTGTTTCGGGTTTCTTCCTGTCGCAAAAGCATTTGGCTGCTCCTGTTCCATGATGTAGACTTTCGGCATCGGAAGTTCTGCCTTTTGTGCAAGTCTCCTGACTGATCCAAACAGCTCAGGGGCTTCAGCTTCTGTTACCTGTTGTGCTCGGTACATCTTCAGGACAATCTTGTCACTAAACCAATAGGTGATGAAGTTCATGCCGAATGCAAAGACAAGGGCAATGGTCATACCATTTTTGCCCCCTAATGCTGCTCCAACAAAAACCAGCAACAGTGTTAATGCGACCATTAAAGTCATTGTTCTCAATCCGTTCATTCTTTTCCTCCTTTTTCCCATAAAAAAAGACCTTTACCACGAAATGCTGATATTATCGTGGTAAAGGTCTTGCTTGTTAGTTTTATCTAACCAGTGGTACCGGATTTTTAGGCCGTGCTGACGATAGCCACTGATTCAGCTACTCCCCTTTATCACATATATACTATTCAAAATATAAATGATAAGTCAATGTGGAAAGCTCAGTAATATTCTACAGACCTCTTGCTTTAAAGTCTCGTCGTTAGAAAGATAATTACATTCTTCTCAGCAGGTCTTTATAGTCGCCTATTATTAATTACTATCAGACTTTCTGATCCGATTACCTTAGCGTTGTTTATTATTACATGGGAATTTATTGACCCGACTCTTAAAGTAAAGATAAAATTTTTAAAACTTTAGAGGTTATTGCTTCTTGGCAGGTGTATGAAGCACTAATAAAGCGATTCCGTCTATTAATAAGAGAATATTTAGCAGTGCGCTGATCCCATGCAACTTCCTGAACTGACTCCGCAGCTGAGATTCGTCGGATTGTGTCTCAAAAGTTTGAATCTGTTGCTTGATACTTACAATGTCCGGATGCAGCTTGAAAGAAACAAACAGGTTTATAAGAATAGCAAGCGTTAGAAGGATGATCGTTATCTTGTTCTGAATTTTCCCCCGCACCCCAAAAAACAAAAGAAAAATCACTAAAGCAGCAAGAGAAAGAAAAAGGTTATAGGGGAAATAGTAGGGGAAAAGCTTTCCAACAATTTCTCCCGCAGCATCCCTGCCGAAGGACTGAAAAATAACAGGTGTCACTAAAAAGGTAAAGATAATAATCCCGCCTACCCAGAGGCTGATAATGAAATTGTATAGTATCGATCCTGTCTTCATTTGCAGTTGCGTATGATTGCTGAGACATAATTATTATTTGAGAATTCAACAAATTTATGAGTACTTTATCTATTTGTGAAAAACATGTCAATTGTATCATCCCGCCGGCAAATGGGCAGAAATAAACTACAGAACGTTTCCTGCGTCCGGTATAACGTTGCTAGAGGAAACAGAGAGAGGTTGAGAATTAAAAAAGTCGTTCTTTTTGCCTTCATTGGTGAGTTCATGCGTTTTATTCATGTGCTGCTCAATGCACTTGACATGAGGCCAAAAGGCTACGATGTGCGGATTGTTATAGAAGGTGCAGCAACGAAGCTCATCCCGGAGTTGGCAACCGAAGGAAACCCGCTGTATGCACTGTATACCAGTCCAAAAGACAAAAAGCTCATAGATGGAGTCTGCCGTGCATGTTCGTAGGAAATGGGGACTTTAAAAGATGCAGAAGCCCAAGAGTTAAGGCTTCTCGATGATATGTCAGGGCATCCCGGCATGGCTAAGTACAAAGAGCAAGGTTTTGAAATAATCACATTTAAGAGTTTTTTCTGCCATGTTTCATCGCCTTTTATCCAAAAACCGCTTTACATATTTGAAATGGAAACAAATATTCTTAAAAGTTATGTTTCTTTTCGCAGTGATTACTGAACGACCTGTGTGATTCCCTTCAGTTGTGGCTGAAGTCTGCAATCCATCAAAGAATCGGAGCGCGTTTAGGAGAAAGGAGGTTGCTTTTTAGGTCTCTCCGAAGCATCATGCGTTTTTCGCCCCGAAGATAACATGGCTTTTTCCGCTCGTCCACACACATAAATGTTTTTAGGTCAGCAGATGTGCAATTTGGGCATTTTTTAAAAGGATAGAAAGTGCAACCGCAAAGCAACAAGAAGGTTCAAGTCGCAACTTGATATTTTCAAGTTGAAAGATAGTACAGAATCAATAGAGTGGAATTATTACCACGGCAATTAAATATATGAAACAAGGGCTGATTTTGTGATAGACTATTTGCATGGAAAAGACAGATGCTCGGAAGGTCAGCAAAGAAGTGCAGCAGGAACTTCGCAACC
>Ga0209450_10001201_pt1 | contig 13013 bp, 8 predicted proteins | sample FrelakmetLWP11LW_FD_187149 | JGI IMG/M metagenome (GOLD analysis project Ga0209450, IMG submission 187149) | Freshwater lake sediment microbial communities from the University of Notre Dame, USA, for methane emissions studies - LWP11 LW (SPAdes)... | ecosystem: Environmental > Aquatic >... | reverse complement strand
GATTCCGCAGCCTGGAACACCAGCATCGTTTCCCCGGTGTCGATGGTGGCAGCAGTTCCAGCCAGCTCGTTCCTCCACCGCCAGCGGGGATTATAGTTCAGGTCCAGAAAGGACAGCCCCCCCATCGACCCTGTCGCAGCCGGGAAGGGGTCCCCATCCATCCAGCCCAGAGTCGTCGCGTTGACCACCGTGCCTCCCCGGAGCACGGCAGCGGCTCCATCGAGGAGATCCATTCTCTCCGCACGGGCGGCGCCCCTCCATCTCCCCGGGTCCCTGCAGAAGACCCTGTGCTCCAGGCCCATGTCTCCAAGCGCGAGTGCCGCGGCAAGCGCAGCCCCTCCCCCTCCGGCGATGAGGAACGGACCTTGGAGCCGGAGCACCGGCACCATCCGGCGGAATCCCTCGGCATCGGTGTTGCCGCCGAGGATCCCATCCGGCATGAAAGAAAGGGTGTTGACGACTCCAGTGGTCTCGGCATCGCCGTCCAGACGGCTGCACAGCGCGGCGGCAGCCCGCTTGTGGGGGAAAGTCACGTTCAGCCCGTGCAGACCCGCGGCGGCGAGCATGCGAATCCCTCCGACGAGGTCGGCGGGTTCGACCGGGTAGAGCCCGTACTCGCCCGCCACGCCTGTTTCCAGCATGAAAGCCCGGTGAACCACGGGGGAGAGCGATGTGCCCAGAGGCCATCCGACCAGCCCGATCCTGAGGAAACCGGCGGCCGCGTCAGCCATGCCTCAATCTCCTGACGCCCTGGAAGAGCCTGAAGAGCCAGTCCCCCGGACCATGTCCATGTCTGAAGACAGGCCGGAAGAAATCGCAGTCCTTCTCCACGATCCCCTCCCTCTCCATCTGGATGGCAATGGGACTGTGGGCATAGACCCTGATGGTGCCGATGTTTACCGGCGTCCCGGACCATCCAAGGAGGAGCCTCACTCTCATCATGAAGAGGAGCTTGAGGAGGAAGGCGCCGAGACCCTCGCCGGGATTGCCGGTGAAGAAGTTGATGCCAGTGGTCAGCCCGGCCTTCCTGGAGGCTTTCACGGCGGGGTAGAGATCGGAGGCTTCAGCCCTCTTCCCGAGGAGGCGGAGACCCTTGTTCGTGATGGCGTCCGGCGAAAAGTCCACCTTCACCGCCCCGGCTGCCTTCATCTCCGCAAGCTGCTCCGGCGTAACCTTGTCGTCCAGCCACGCGCCCCACGACATGCCATGGACGGTGGAACGGAGTGCATGGAGCAGCTCCCTGAAGTAGTCTTCGGGAGCATTGAAGACAGAATCCACGAACTGGAACTCCCGGATCCCCATCCTGCCGAGCTGCGCGATGTCTGCCATGACATGCGCCACCGGTCTCGGCCTGAATACCCTGCCGCTCAGGTACCCGTATGTGCAGTACGTGCAGCTGAACGCACAGCCGCGCCTGCTCTGCACGCCGATCCCTCCCCCCCGCGAGTAGGGGGCCGCATCAAGAAAACCGTAATCCGGAGGGGCTATCCGCTCGAGATCAGCCCTTCCCCAGGGCAGGAGCCTGCCGCCATCCCAGCCCTGCACCTCTCCGCCGGATTCCAGGTGGGTGAGGAGAGCGGGAAGCGTCTCCTCGCACTCGCCGGGCAGGCCGAAGTCGATCCGTGGAAACCGGTCGAGCAGGATGCCGGGGTAGATGGAGAATCCCGTGCCTCCGACGATCACGGTTCCCTTCCACGCGGTGAGGACCTCGATGACCCCGGCAAAGGGATCGATGTACGAGTAGGTCACCGGGTACGAGCTGTCATCTATGTTGCGCAGGGAGATGCACACGGCATCGGGCAGGAAGTCTTCCAGTTCGTTCCTGAGCCGGACGGACGGGTCTCCGGGAAGGCTCAGATCGAGTCCCCTGATGTCCCGCCCTGCAAGCTGCCCGGCCAGAAAGGCGAGACCGAGAGGAAAGATGGGCGCTTCCGGCCGGCCTGTGGGTGACTGCACGAGGAGAACTCTCAAGCGTAACCCTCCATCCGTCCGATAACCAGGGATGTTTTTTTTGCTTATAATGAAATCTATGCTTAACCGTCTTGTGATCACAACGGCGTTCGCGCTGTGGTTTGCTGCGTCTGCCTCCGGGGTGCCGCAGTCCCCGGTGCCTTTGCGCATACCTCCGCTGGACAGCCTGGCCGCCAACATCGTGCGGATAGGTGGCATTCCCGTCGCAGGGGAGCTGCCTGTGGTCGCCGCTGCAAGCGGCTGGTTCGGAATGATAGCGGACATCCGCGTGCTCGATCCGGGCGGAACCGAACTGTCCGGGATACTCGCGGACAGCAGCGGCGCCTGGGCTTACTGCGGGCTTGCGGACTGGCCCGGGCGGGGAGGCATGCTGGTCGTGCTGGCGCCTCCTCCATACTGCCTTCCGGACGGCGTCACGGCATCCGTTGAAACGGGCAATCAGGTCCGCTTCACGCTCACGGGGTACGACGCCCTCGTCAGTCCGGCAACCGCGATCAGGACGCCTTCCATGATGATCGTGGACCTGCTGCCGGACACCTCCGGACACTTCTCCTTCCAGGCCGGCCTGAAGGGTGTTTACTGGGTGGAAGTGATTTCGGAGGGACCCAACGGTCCATCGGTCTCGCTTCTCTTCCCGGTGATCTCCGGCGGGGTGGCCATGGACGTTCTCGACGGCAGCATTCCCATCGACACACCTGACGTCTCCAGCGCCTCACAGATCCTGCAGGAGATGAACACCCTCAGGATCCGCGCGGGACTGAGTCCGCTGGAGAGCTCCACGCGGCTCGACTCGATTGCGGCCGCCAGGGCTTCCCATCTGGCTTTCACAGGCTCCTATGACCACCTTTCCTCAGGCCGGGGTCTCGAGCAGATGCTCCCGGCCGACGTTGGAGCCTTCGGTGAGAACATCGCCCGAGGCAGTGGTTTCCTGGAGGCCTGGTCGATGGTTCTCATCAGTCCTTTCCACCTGCGCACCTGCCTCTCCCCGGACTACTCCGCCGCAGGAATCGGAGCAGCGGTCGACTGGGGCGAAGGGGACTGGCAGCTCGTCATGGTACAGGTCTTCACCGGGGAGGCGCCGTAACCGTGCTCGTCGGTGTGTTGGATCTCTTCACCAACGGCGGTCTGTTCGCCGCGTCCACGCTTCCCGAGGCTCTCGACGGCCTGAGCGCACTGGCGTTCCTCATCGCCGCTGGAGCGCTCACCGCAGGGCTTCCGATGGCCCGGTCGCCTGGCCTGGAGATCTCCATGAGCCGGGTTTTCATGCTGACTCTCTTCTTTCTCTGGCCCGCCGGAACAGCATTTGATGCATCTCTCCTTCTGGTGCTTCTGGGTGCGCTCTTCCCGGGCCGGGATGGGAAGCATCTGCGCATATACCTCCTCACAGGCGCGGCAGCCGCCGCCTCGATGCTCGGTGCGCTCACCCTCATCCCCTTCGTGCTGCCGGGGCTGTCCGGCATGAACCGCGCAGTGATAGCTGTGCCAGCCATGCTCGTCTCCGACGTGGCGGTGCCGGGCATCGCCGCACGCGGACTCACCGCAGGGTTCTCCACACGCTCGGGCAGGACGCTTGTGCTGTACATCGCCCTGCTTCCGGTGACGATGGTCTGCTCCCTGATGGTGATGCAGTCGGGTACCTACGGAACGGCGCTGGCAGCCGCGGGGATCTCCGGTTTTTCCCTGCTGTGCAGATCCATCGACAGCAGGTTCCAGTCCAACCGGAAAAAGATCGAGGCCATCAGCAGCCAGAGCCACCTGGCTTCGCTCCTCATAGGTTCGCCCTCTTCCACCGCGTTCATGCGAACCCTGGAGGGTTTCCTGGGCGGCAGCCGCGAAGGCGATGTCCTGCTGCTCTCCAAAGCTCCGGGGGAAGAGCATTGGACTGCATCGAGCTCAGCAGGCCAGAGGACGATCCCCTCCATGACCGTGGGCGGGGAACCGCCCGTATCATCGTGCACCATCACCGAGCTCACCGTGGATGGCAGGAAGGGGTCAGCACTGTGCCTGCAGGATGGCGGCGGATTCATCCTCTTCTCGCGGGGAGGCGCCGCGAGAGTGATTTCCTCCCATTCTCCAAACCTGCTCGAAAACCTCGTCCTCATGATCAGGCAGACATGGGAGGCGGTCGGACACACGATGAAGAGCGAGCGCGCATTTCTGGCCGCGGCAGTGCTCCTGGCCCGTCTGGCCGACTCCAAGGACGACTATACGCATGGCCATTCCCTCCGCGTATCAAGCCTCTCATGCTCACTCGGCGAGCACATGGGGCTTTCCCTCGAGGCGATGAAGACTCTCAGGGTCGGTGCCATACTGCATGACCTCGGCAAGCTGGCCATCCCCGTGGAGATCCTTACAAAGAAGGGTCTCCTGACGAGACAGGAGCGCGAGCTGGTCCAGAACCATCCGGAGGAGGGCGCCAGGATCGTATCCGGACTCACCGGGTACGACGAGGTGGCCAGGATCATCCGCAGCCACCACGAACGGCTGGACGGAAATGGCTACCCTGACGGTCTGTCGGGTACGGAAGTCCCCTTCCTGGCAAGAATAGTCGCGGTAGCAGACACCTTTGATGCGATCACCAGCGCGAGGACCTACCATACGAACACCGGGCAGGATACTGCCATGGAAACCATCCGGACCGGCAGGGGCATCCAGTTCGACGCCAGGGTGGTGGATGCGCTCGAAGCCATCGTGCTCGAGGGCGAGGTTCACCAGGATGCCTGAGAGGCAGGGCGCCAGGATCCTCACCATGACCGGCGCTCTCCTGATCCTCATCACCTTCTGGCTTCCAGTGAGCTACATCAGCTACCAGCAGGGGGTGCAGGAAGCCTTCGTATTCATGAGTCTCTGGATGGGAATGCTCTTCACCGCTGCGATGTACAGCAGGAGGACGACCGGCAACCAGGTTACCCTGTTCCCGGTCTTCCAGGCCTTCATGGCAGTCAGCGGCTTCACATTCGTCCAGGAGACCGGGTTTGCAATGACCGCTTTCCTCGGATGCCTGGCCTATGGCATACGTACCGGTACCGGCACGACAAGGAACGTCTCCGACTCCATTCGTTTCACCTTCACCTCCCTCTTCTCGGTCCGGGCTGTCGCCTGCATCATCCAGCCGCTGAGGGAAGATGCGCTGGCAGGCTATCCACAGGCCTCCCTCGCACTGGTCTCGGCGGTATCTCTCGCCGTGCTGTTCAATGGCGCCGCCAAGGTTCTCGCAGAGGCGGGTACTCCTGCGGATTTCCTCAGGGGACTGGCGCAGACCCTGAAATCCATCATCTACCCGGTTGTTGTGGCCGTGGTCATGGTCCCGGCCGTGATCGAGAACGGCAACCTGACAGGCCCCGACTGGCCATGGACGATCCCGGCATGCACGCTGGCGGTCATTGCGCTGCAGTCTACGATCTCCCTGCTGCTGGACAGGGCAAGGTTCACCTACACCCGGAGCCTCTTCCTGGAAAACGAGATCAACAGCCATACCAGGATTCTCTCGTCCATGGAGACCCCGATGGAGGCACTCCGGAAACTCGCCTCCTTCTGGTGCCGCTCAGCGTCGCCTGCCGCGCTCCGGGTCACATGGGGAAACACATCGATCATATGCCCCACCCTGGACGTGCTTCCGGGGGAGGAACCTCTGACGCTGCAGGGAGAGGCAGGCCTGGTGATGGAGATATGGCCCACTCCCCAGACACCGATGGACTCCGAAAGACTGGACATCTTCATCACCCAGACAGAGACCGTCCTGACGAATCTCGAGCTGCGCAAGAGAGTCAGCCGGGAGGGATGGCAATGCCTCGAAGCGATGGTCAGCTCACTGGACATCACTGATCTGAGGAGGGCCGGCTACAGCAAGAGGGTGGCGGAGACCGCAAAGCGCATCGGAAGAAGACTGGGTTTGCAGATAGGCAGCCTCGACGATCTGGAGATGGCGGCCATGCTGCATCTGACATCCTTCATGCTGGAGCGGGCCGAGGAGGACTGGCAGGCCACATTCTCGAGCAATCCGGCGAAGGTCCATTTCGAGCTTCCCCCCGAAGTCCTCCGCGGCATCAGGCACATGACAGAGAATTATGACGGCTCAGGGCGCCCGGAGGGGCTCAGAGGCGAGGACATCCCCGTTCAATCCAGGATCCTCGCCGTCGCATGCGCTTTCGCGACAGGCATCGAGAACCACTCGGAGGTTGTCGCCCTCCAGGAGATACACAACCGATCCGGGTCGATCTATGATCCGGCCGTCGTAGACGTCCTGGATGCTCTGCTCATGGATGACCGCAACATCGAGGACGCTCTTCCCCTCAGGCCTTCGGGCGTACGTCGACAGGAATAGAAGCCGGAACACGGGTCGAAGGTTTCCTTCAGCAGGACGAACGTCCCCCCGCGCGGCGTAACGGCGCCTTCACATCGGACTCGGATACAATGTCGACCTGATGCAGAAAGGGGAGTGGCTGTAACCACTCCCCTCCGTAGACTTTACCGACAGATGCCCGCTCAGACCAGACTAGGCGGTCTCTCCCTGCCAGGATGCAACGCCGTTCTCGACATAGCCGTGAACTGCGGAAGTGAGACCGTCATCGTAACCGCAGGCGATTCTGTAGCTCTCGACCTGCTTGGCGCCTGGCGTGTAGATATAAGAGCTGCCGTCGCTGGGGCAAACGAACGATGTGGCGTTCGACATGATACCGGAGCTCTCGAGGCCGGCGATATCCGTGTAGGTATGACCCAGTCCGGCGTAGTACATCGCCTCTGCGGTTGCAAGGCTTCGCATGTTGGACCGGCAGGCGGAAGTTTTGGCCTCTTCCTGGGCACTGGTGAACATGGGAATGGCGATGGCGGCCAGAATGCCGATGATCACTACAACGATCATGAGCTCTATCAGAGTAAACCCTCGGTTCATGGCTGTCCTTTTCCATCTGGGGTCCACGTGTGGAACACAAACTTCTTCATGGTAACTAAAGCATATTGCTTACCAACGCACTATTAACCATTTATTATCGCATCACATGAATATCATTGATATGTACTTGTCGTCCGATGATACTGTCATGCATTCTGCCAGTGCAGCCCCTTCACTCCTGCCCATCACCATCTGATCCGGCGCGCGGCTGGATCAGATGGTAAAAACCTGCCCGGATTCCTCGGAATCAGGGGCAGCCGAACTCGTCTAGTTGCTGTACCTCTGAACCCTGTCGATCTTCTCCTCGCAGAGTGCGATGGAGTTGTTCGCGGCCTGTATCATCGTCTGCGCGTCGCCCGACCTGTAGTCAGTCACCGCGGACAGATAGGAAATGGCCGTATTCAGCTCACTGATGGCGGCTTCCCATGTCGGGATGTTCTCAGCCACCAGTTCCGACACCCGCGACTTGCTGCTCCCGCTCTGGTAGTAGAAGGCGCCCATCATGTAGCTGGCGAGGGGATCATTCGGATAGGCGTTGCTGAGCCTGGAGAAGACGCTCTGCATCGAGCTCCGCTGCCCGCTGTCGCGGTAGATGGTGGCGAGCAGGATGTAGGCTTCCCGGTTGCCGGTCCCGGAGATCAGCGACTCCAGCCGGCTCACGGCGCCGGAGGTCCTGCCGGCCCACGATTCGAGCTGGGCGGTGTAGAGGATCTTCTGGGCATTGTCGGGATCGCTGGCCAGAAGGATGACCGCATGATCCGAGGCGCTGCCGAACTGGTCGAGCTCGACATACGACTGGATCAGCCTCGTCCTGAGGGTCGTCATGTCCGGGTTTGCCGCGAGGACGTCCTCCATGTAGGGAGCGGCCTCGGAGTAGCGGCCGAGCTGATAGTACAGAAGGCTGAGCGGGAACTTGATCGTGAGACTCGTAGGGTTCTGAGCCAGTGCGCCTTCGAAGCTGGTCACCGCCTGATCAAGCTGACCAAGGGCCTGATATGCGCTTGCGAGACCGAGGTAGGCGTCCGCGTTCTCCGGATCGATGTCCACGGCCTGCTGGAACAGACTCTGTGCTGAGGCCGCATCGTCCATTGCCAGGTGGACGTTGCCCATTCCGACCATTGCCCTGGAACTGCCGGGGTCGGAATCAAGGATGCCCTGGTAGGTTTCGAGGGCCCTGTCCACCGAATCGACCCCTGTCTGGAGGTAGACGTCGGCAAGCTGGTATCGGGCTTCGAGCAGCCCCGGGTCGATTGCGAGAGCCTGCTTGAGGAACATGATCGCCATGGACCAGTTCTCCATGCTGATGCTGTATCCGGCCTGGTCCAGAGCCTGCTGGGCCCGCCCTCCGACCAGCTCGGCCAGAGAGGAGACCATCAGCTCGGCGAGCTCCCGCACCGGATCGGTGTTCTTGAGCACGTCAGCAGGGTCGGCGTTGATGGTATTGCCGGACGAGGGCACACAGATGTTCCACGTCACCTGGTACATGTCGCCGCCGCTCGGCGCGACGTTGCCGTAGATCATCATATCGGCCGCGAGGGAGACCCCCGCGGCGACGACGAAGTCCGGCGGAACGCCGTACTCGAAATCGGAGGGGTTGAAACCGACTCCCTCAAAGGCACCTTCAAGTTCGCCCTCGGAAATGAATGAGTACGGGTCTGCGTCTTCCAGGCCTTCGGTCAGGAAGTCGTAGAGCTTCTCGCTGATCCACCGCGCATCGTCGTCGGAGTAGCCGAAGGGGACGACGCCGACCGTCGTGGCGTCTCCCCCGCCGGAAGCCACGGCAGTGCCGCATGCGATCAGGGCCAGGCAGGCAGCAGCGAAGGTTATCCTCATCATTGGTCCCTCCTTATAGGGGATAGCAGACAATTGTATGTACAGCATGAATATCCATTATGAGTACAAGGGTCTCCAGGAAGCGGAATATTACAGGCTCCGGAATCAAGGGCAACCTCTCCCCGCGCTCCGGTGTCTGTCAGCCACACCAGGTTCCTGGCTCTGGTTCCATCGGCGCGGTGTGAATGGAACAGGTCACCCCTGCATCGCGTACACTCGCGAACGCGGAAGATCCTGGTGCAGGGAGCCAGGCCGGCATCGAGCATGCCGTCGATGGCAGCCCTGGCCAGATCCAGCCTGCCGGGAGGATGCCCCTCCTCCGGGAGACCTTTCAGGACCGCCCGTCTCACATCGGGACCGACCTCGTAGCAGTCCCCGCAGATGCAGGGTCCGAGCAGGACCCAGTCAGGAGCCGCAGGCAGCATTCCGATCATCCGGCCCGCTATTCCTGAAGCCAGCCCCCTCCACCCGGCGTGGAACGCCGCCCTGTATCCGCTGCCGAGGATGAAGACGGGAAGGCAGTCCGCCACGCGAAGTCCCGGGGAGAGCCGACCGCCCGAGACGACAAGACCGTCCGCCTCCTCGCCGCCGGATGGATCCTGCAGGATCAGGGATCCATGGACCTGGCTGAGGAAGACGACCCCATCGGTCTCCCCTGGGGTTGGACCGGAGATCCCTCTGATGGAAAGAGTGCCTCCGGGCAGCCTTAGGTCTGCCCTGCCCCCAGGTCCATACTCGATGTCAAGGCTGGTCATCATTTTGCGCGAAGACCTCCCCATCCGGCAGTGATACCCCTGCGGGGCTGCAGTGTTCCATCAGGAAGGGCAGGACCGCGTCCGTCCCGACCCTCCTGAAGGGGGGGATCGACGTGAGGAATACGGAGCGGTAACGGCTGGACGCGATGCGGCGGTCCATGATCATCACCACGCCGAAATCATCATGGGACCGTATGAGCCTGCCGACGCCCTGCCTTAATCTGACGGCCGCCAGCGGGAGTGAGAACCTCGCGAACGAGCTCCCGCCCGAACGATCTATCAGATCCATCCTCGCCTTCATCAGCGGATGCCCTGGAGAGGCGAAGGGGAGCCTGTCGATGACCACCGCCTGGAGCATGTCTCCGGGCAGGTCCACCCCCTCCCAGAAGGACGACGTGCCAAGGATGATCGCCCTGCTGTCCCTGCGGAACTCCTCGAGTATGCTGTTCCTCGACATCTCCCGCTGCACCAGGAGCCGAATGCCGGGAGGCATCCCCTCCAGCGCCAGACGCCTTGTCAGATCCAGGTTCCGGTAGCTCGTGAAGAGCAGCAGGGTCCTTCCGTTCAGCGCAACGGCCAGTCTCCTGCCCCACTCCCACACCGATGCGGCGAGCTCCTCGTGCGAGTCCTGCGGCGGGAGGTCGTCCGGGATGGCCATGACCGCCTGCTCCCCGTAGTCGAAGGGGCTTCCGAAGTCCTTTGTGATCGCTTCAGACGCGCCGAGTCTGTCCTTGAAGAAGTCGAACTCCCCGGCGACCGTGAGCGTGGCCGAGGTGATGATCGTGGTGTCGAAGCTCGAGTAGACCCTGTCCCTGAGATCCGGCCCCACATCCAGCGGGACCCCTCTCAGGATCGGGTGCCTCCCCCCGGTCTCGGCGAAGCAGCAGTAGTCTTCCCCGCCCATGGCCATGAGCTCCCTGCAGTCGGAGGCGATCCCGGCGGCGGCCTGCGCTGCCGGCAGGAGATCTTCGCTGCCTTCGATTCCAGAGAGCAGCCCGGCGGTCTCCGCGAGGACCGCGTCCAGGTCCTCCCTGTGCTCGACCGGATCCCACAGCGATGTCTCGACAACCCCCGAGGTGAGCGACGCCACGGAGAACTCGAGCCTCCTGGCCCTCTCCAGCAGAAGCGCTTTCCTGTCGGCTTCCACATCGCTGAAGGCGATGCCGTCGAAAACGGCGAGCACCGCGCCCTGTCCGAGGGAGACTCCGAGGCACTCGCTTGCCGCGTCCTCGAGCCTGTGCCCCTCGTCTATGACCAGCACATCGGCCTCCGGCAGGATGTCGCCGGTCATCAGTCCGGAGATCAGCAGGTGGTGGTTGAGGATGAGAAGATCGGACTTCCTGGCCCTTGCCCTGGCTCGGAAGAAGTGGCACTCCCCCCTGAACCTGCAGGATGCCCCGACGCAGTCCAGCCTGTCCGACCTGAACGGACGCCACGCTCCGGGCGGGAGAATCCCATGGAAGCCGGATACGTCGCCGTCAGCCGAGGCATCGGCCCAGATGGAGAAGGCGTCCGGGATCTCGAGTCTCTCGGCGGAAGAGCTCCACTTCCGGAGGCAGAGGTAGTTGTTCCTCCCCTTGAGCACGCAGACCTCGGAGTGCAGCCCCAGAGCACCCAGGATCGCCGGGGCATCCCTGAGCGCGAGCTGGTCCTGCAGGGTCAGGGTGGCGGTGGAAATGAGGATCTTCCTGCCGGACAGCAGCACCGGGATGATGTACGCAAGGCTCTTGCCGATTCCGGTCCCGGCTTCGAACATGTGGAGACCGCCCCTCTCGAGGGCTGTCCCCACTGCCATCGCCATCCGGACCTGGAGCGGCCTGACGGTGTATCCCGGAAGCGCGGCCGCGAGGTCCTGCGCGTGGAAGATCCTGTCGATCTCCGAAAGGAGGCCGTTCACGGGTCAGTGCCGTTCGAAGACTTGCGCACATCCCTGAGGAGAAGCTGCACGCCGCCATCGGCACGCCAGGAGTCCTCCGCGATGGTGAAAGCCAGATCCACCCTTGCGCCGAACAGGGACTGTCTGCCGGCCAGGCCGAAGCCGATCGCCCTGACTTCCTTCTCGCCGATGCGGAAGGTGCAGCTCAGATGCTCCTTCCCCTTGCCGACAGCCTTCCAGGTCAGAGGCCAGACGCCCCTGGCGAGCCAGACCGGCTCCTCGTTTCCATGACCGAACGGCTCGAGCTTCCGCAGCGCGTGAACGGTAGGCAGGCAGAAATCCGCCTCCTCGAGCCTTCCATCCACGCAGAGAACGGGACCCAGCAGCCGATCGAAGGAGCTGTCGGCGAGATGTGCCTGCAGCAGCTCCGCAAGCTCGGGAAGCCTCGAGGACGGCAGGCTTAGACCCGCTGCCATCGGGTGCCCGCCGAACCTGTGCAGCATGCCCGTATCCTCCTGCACCCGGCCAAGCAGCGCATGAATGGAGATCCCCGAAACGCTCCTCGCGGAGCCATGGGCGGTCCCGTCCTTGATCGAGAAGAGCAGCGCAGGCGCGCCGTAGCGCTCCGCGAGTCTTGATGCGGAGATGCCGATGACTCCCCTGTGCCAGCCCTGTTTCCAGAGAACCAGGCACCGGGGCTCTTCGAACCGAGCGGCCATTGCCTCCGACTCTGTCCGAACCGCGGAATCCAGGCTTCTGCGCTCGCGGTCGCTTGCCGCTATCTCCCGGGCCAGGGATGCCGCCTCGCCGGCGTCGCCTGCCATCATCAGCGCGACTGCGGGGCTCGCGTGTCCCACCCTCCCGCAGGCGTTGAGCCTGGGGCCGAGCTGAAAGGCAAGATGCCTGGAAGTCATCGCTGAGATTTCGACCGCCGCTGAAGAAGCAAGCGCGGCCATGCCTGGAAGCGGACCGGACCTGATGAAGTCGAGTCCGGCGGCGACCAGCAGGCGGTTGGTCCCGGTCAGGCTCACTACATCGCATACTGTCCCGAGCGCCGCGAGCTGAAGAAGATCATCTACGGCCCCGGCCCTGCCGAGCCGTTCGGCAACACCCTTCATCACGAGCCATGCGGTCCCGGCTCCGGAAAGGTCCGAGTGCGGAGAATCCTGTTCCCCGAGGACCGGTGAGGCGATCGCGTCAGCTTCGGGGAGCTGACCGTCCGGCTGGTGGTGGTCGGTGATCACGGTCCGGATCCCCATCCCGCGGAGCACCCGGATGGGCTCGACTGCAGTTATGCCGCAGTCCACGGTCACCACCAGCTCGGCGCCGAGCTCCCTGCAGGCAGCCACGCCCGAATCCCCGAGCCCGTACCCGTCCGAAAACCTGTCCGGAATATGAAACGCGGCTTCTGAACCGAGCCGGGCCAGAGCGGTGCAGGTCAGAGCGGTCGCGGTGATGCCGTCCGCATCGAAATCGCCGTGGACCACGATGCGCCTGCCGGACCGCACCGCTGCAGCGATGACGTCCACCGCTTCGGAGGCGCCGGGAAGCTTCGACCAGTGCTCCATCCGGGCCATGTCCGGATTCAGGTAGGCTGCCAGCCTCTCCCCTGTCAGCCCTCTTCTGGCGAGCACGGCGGCCAGGGACGCGGGGATGCCGGCCGGCGACTCGGGATCAGCCGTGTCGG
>Ga0209450_10001200_pt1 | contig 13015 bp, 13 predicted proteins | sample FrelakmetLWP11LW_FD_187149 | JGI IMG/M metagenome (GOLD analysis project Ga0209450, IMG submission 187149) | Freshwater lake sediment microbial communities from the University of Notre Dame, USA, for methane emissions studies - LWP11 LW (SPAdes)... | ecosystem: Environmental > Aquatic >... | reverse complement strand
TCCATTAAAATCCGTTTGAACTCACCTTGCCCGATGTAAAAGAAGTATTCACTCAGGTCCGTTTTCCATCCGGGCGAAAGCGGCCAACCCGCGCAGGCATATCCTCAACCACCGCTTTGTAAGGCTCAAGCGCATCCTGCCTGGTCATTGGATCGCTGCCCTGTTGTGTCTAAACCGGTCTGTTTTTCTGGGCCTCTTTCAAGCGCACCGATTCTTTCCCGGGCTCGGCGATCTGCGCCTCATAAGCTGCCTTTATCTCGTTCTGCAAAGCCTCATCGCAATCCTCCCGGCGAAGCACCGTAAACGTGGCGTGGGGCAGGCCTCTCGAATCGAAACTCACCAGTTTCAGTTCAAGCTCCGGGCGTTTTTTGTTGATGGCCTGAACCACTTTGCCCAAGATGAAAACGTCAAGGGGGGATATGCCGTCCTCCAATACGATCTGGGTGGTCGGCACCTCTTTGAACAGCTGTTCGAATTCACCTGTCTTGAAGTTTCTGTTTCTGGGGAATGGTATTTTTCCTTCTTGGTCGTAAAAAATATATTGGCACTTTATTCCTTCGATCCGCCATTCATGTTTCGTAATGCGATAAAGCAAGGCCCCTGTAATATCAGACCCTCCCAAATCGGCCCTGTTGAGATTGGCTTCGCACAGGTTTGCCTTGACGAGGTTGGCTCCTCTCAGATCCGCATCGCTGAGATTTTTCCCCGTGAGGTTGACCGCGCTGAAATTGGCACCGCTCAGATGGGCCTTTCTTAAATCAAGCCTGCTCAGATCGATGCCGGTGAAATCTACTCCGGCCAATATCACCTGGTTGAAATCAATTTCACCGAGATCCACCTCATTGACATTTGCCTCGCTGAGGTTGGTCTCAAATAGACTTGCCCCCATGATGTCCGCGCCGCTGAGATTGGCGCGGGCAAGGTCGGCCCTGGTGAGATCGGTCCCTCTGAGATCGGCCCCTCTGAGATTGGCGCCGCCGAGAGTCGTTTCACTCAGGTCGGCTCCAACCAGATCCGCGTTTTTCAAATTGGTTCCCCGGAGATCCGCTCCGTGGAGATTCGCCCCGTGGAGAACGGCGCCGCTGAGATCGGTCGTTTTGACCTCTACGTTCCTTAAATCCATCCCGCTTAGATTCGCGCCGCTCAGGTTCGTTTTTTTCAGATCGGCCCCGTTGAGGTTGGCGTCGCGCAAATCCGCACCGCTTAAGTTGGCCCTGCCGAGGTCGATTCCGCTGAGATCAACCACTCTGAGATTAGCCCCGGCAAGATTCGCGCCGCAGAGATTCGTATTTTCGAACTCGGCCTTCGTGAGATCCGCACCGGCGAGATTGGCGTTGCTGAGATCGGTCAGGCGGAAGATGGTTCCCTTGAAAGTGGCATCTCTCAGGTCGGCCTTGCTGAGATTTGAGGACGTAAAATTCGTCTCGCTCAGATTGGCATTTCTGAAATCAGCAAGGCTTAAGTTCAACACATGCAGATACGTTTGGGTGAAGTTGACGCCGCGAAAATCCATGCTCTTGAAATTGGCCGCGCCGAGTCCCAGTTTGAAAAAATTCTGTTTGCTGAGGTCCGGGGTGATGGAGGGGTGCTCCCCCCGCCACTGGTTCCATGCCAAGACCCCCTGTTTGAGTATTTTGAGATGCGCCTTGATCGCCATAAAAGTTTATCCAATTCTATTTAGAAGGGAGGAAAGCAATGAACCATTCATGGAGCCGGCGGGAATCCGCCTGTCTTTTCATTTTTTTTTACGCTTACAACACATGCAAACAGGGGCGTCCTCGAAACCGATAGCCCCCCAAAGCCGAGGTGCGACTTTTTATCTGCCGTCTACTCAACCTATACTTCCCTTATAGCGGTGAGGCGACCACTAGAATGACGCAATCTTCCTCGCCGTTGTTCAACAGCGCATGAACCGAACCGACCGGTATCCAGGTCGCGTCGCCCGGAACGACCTGCCGGGTTTTATCGTCCACCCGCATCTGCCCCGTACCGGAGACCACGAAATAGATTTCCTCCATGGGATCGACATGGGCTTCGATCTGCCTGCCTGGGGCAAGCCTCGCAATCGCCAGAAAACCGATTTCTTTTAAAATGCGACGGTCCAGGATCATCTGGGCAATGGCGCCGCCATGGGCGATGTAGGTAGTATCCAACACTTCTTTATCATGAATATTTCGGACGATCATAAGTACAGTCTCCTGAGGGTGCACCGAAGAAGAGAACGCTGTGAGCGGTACATGGCCAAGGGTGCATTTTGATCTCAATCGCCTGAATAAAAAAAGCGCACGAGTATCGAAATATACTTGACTTTATAACATGTGCTATGCGCCGTGCAAAATGTATTAAAGATATGCCGGATAAATGCCCCGAATGGCCATCGGGATGTGCCGGCGCCTCAGACGTCGGTGCGCCTGGCCCCGACGATGGCCCGGGCAGCTATCGCACCCAGCACGACGGCGCCGCCCAACAAGGCGAGGGAGGCGGGGGACTCGCCGATGACAAGGAATACCCAGAGCGGGTTAAGGACAGGCTCCAGCATCAGAATCAAATTGGATTCGAGCGCCGGAACTTGTCGGATGGCAATGGAATAGAGGGCGGATGCCAGGCCGGTCTGGAAAATCCCCAAATAGGCAATGATCGCGACGTCTGTCAGGCCCCATATTTCCTGGATCACTGATGGCAGGCCGAACAGCCCGCCAAGACAACTGCCGACGAGGAAGATCTGGGCCGGGTGGCTGTCCTTCTGGGCGCGGGTGCACACGATCATGGCCGCCAAGGCCACTCCGCCTAAAATGGCTGCCAGATTTCCGTAACGCCCCTCAAAGGTCAAGTCCTCCCCGAAGAATAGCATCATCCCGGCAAAGATGACGACCATCGTGATCCAATCGATCCGCCGGGGCCGTTCGCCCAAAAACCAGACCCCGAAGGTCAAGACATAGATGGGCGCGGTGTACTGCAGAAAGATGGCGTTGGCGGCCGTGGTCAGGCGGGTGGAAAAAATGAAAAGGAACTGGGCGCCCATGTAGCCGGCGGCACCAGCGACCAGAAAGGGGGTGATATGGTTCTTGCCAAAGGACAAGGATATTTATCTGCGCATGCACATTTGGCGGGCTGCCAATGTTATGTGGCGCTGTGCACCAAAAATAAATTTAAGAAATCCATATAAGTGCCAATAATAATTTAAAAAGAATTATCCTGCTGCCGGAGAATATTTAAATGAACAATGAAATTTGCCGTTTGCGTCGTCCGGTCGATGAAATCGAAGCCGAAAATCTCAAAGTTCGGCAAAATCAAGAGCCATCTATTCAGTTAAATGCTGAGGTGGCGCTTCGGCAAAGCGAGGAGAAATTTCGTTTGGCATTCCAAACGAGTCCCGATTCTATAAATTTCAACAGGCTTTCGGATGGAATGTATATCGATATCAATGAGGGGTTTACAAAATTAACCGGCTACACCCGAGAAGATGCCATCGGGAAAAACTCCATTGATCTTAACATTTGGTATGACCCGAAAGATAGGGAGCGCTTAGTCAAAGCCCTTAAAAGCGATGGGTACATTGAAAATTTAGAGGCCAGATTCCGGCGAAAAAATGGCAAGGTCGGCGTCGGGCTCATGTCCGCACGTGTTTTGCGCTTAAATCAAGAAGACGTTATTCTTTCCATTACCCGCGATATTACTGAACGCAAGCAAGTGGAGGATGCACTGCGCGAGAGCGAGGATAGGTACCATCAGCTTTTTGATGCCTCAACAGATGCAATCCTTGTCCGAACCGGTGAGACGATAATTCATGCGAACTCGGCAGCCATAAAGCTGTTCAGGGCCAACCATATAGGGGACTTGGTTGGAAGGCGCTATTTAGACTTTGTTCATCCAGAGGACCGAGCTGAGTCAGTTGAAAGAGTCAGAAGAAGCATGAGCGGAGATTGGATAGTTCCTCCGCGTGAACATCGACTGATCGCATCGGATGGCCAGATAATCTGCGTAGAGTCCGCAGGAGTGCCGATCAAGTATCAGGGTGAGATACAACATTTCGGAATGTTCAGGGATATCACCGATCGAAAAAGGGCTGAGGAGGCACTGCGGGAAAGCGAAGAACAGCACCGCCAAATCGTTGAGTCCTCCACCGATGCAATTCTGGTAAGATCCGGCGATACCATAATTTACGCCAATCCAGCTGCAGTCGGACTATTCCGGGCGAGCCATCCTGGAGACATAGTTGGAAAAAGCTATTTAGACCTCGTTCATCCGGATGACCGACAAGAATCTATCGAGAGGATTAAGAAAGGAATAAACAACAGGTGGATTGCTCCACCACGTGAGCACCGGATAATGGCTTTGGATGGACAGGTCTTGCATGTCGAATCCACCGGGGTTCCCATTCAGTATAAGGGTGAGACCCAACTCTTCGGAGTTTTTCGCGATATCACCGAACGTAAGCAGGTTGATGAACAACTGAGAGAAACCGAAAGGAAATATCGAGAGCTTGCCGAATCACTGCCTCAAGTAATATTTGAAGTCGATTCTAAAGGGAATCTTGTTTATTTGAACCAAACAGGCTATGCGCTTTTTGGTTATACCCCCGAAGACCTTGCAAAAGGATTTAATGTTTTAGAGGCTTTTATTCCTGAGGACAGAGAAAGAATAGCCGGCGATATTATGCTCAATGTACAAGGCCGGAAGTTGGGCAGGCAGGAATATACAGCCCTTAAAAAGGATGGATCTAAATTCCCAGTAGGTGTTCACGCTAATCGAGTTATGCGGGATCATACAGCCACCGGCGTTAGGGGAATTCTGATAGATTTTACGCCAGTCAAACTCGCTGAAGAAGAAAAGAAAAAGCTCGAAATCCAGCTTCAGCAAGCACAGAAAATGGAAGCCATAGGAGCTTTGGCCGGCGGGATCGCCCACGATTTCAATAATATTCTATCGGCCATAATTGGCTATACTGAGCTTGCCATGCTCAATGAAGGTGCAGAACACTGCACGACTGAACTGAATGAAGCTCTGAAAGCTGCCAATCGCGCCAAAGATCTTGTCAAGCGGATTCTTGCATTCAGCAGGCAGACCGACGAAGAGCGCATGCCTGTCAGAGCATCGTTGGTTGCCAAGGAGGCTGTTAAATTTATCAGAGCTACCATACCGGCAACGATTGAAATCAAAACCCGCATTGATGACAAGTCAGGAGCCGTTTTAGCAAATTCGGTTGAACTGCACCAAATTATCATGAACCTGTGCACGAATGCCCAACATGCAATCGGAGAGCAGGCCGGTCTTTTGGAAGTTGCTGTGCAAAATACTGAGATTGGCCTCTCACAGAAAAATGACTTAATTGACCTGGAGATCGGGTCGTACGTTGGAATTTCCGTTAAGGACACGGGGAATGGAATGAGCCGCGATGTAATGAAAAAGATTTTTGATCCATACTTCACGACGAAAAAAAAAGGTGTTGGTACTGGATTGGGGCTTGCGGTTGTGCATGGAATTGTCAAAAAGTATGGCGGTACAATTAAGGTCGAAAGTGAATTGGGAAAAGGCACCACTTTTCATATTTATCTGCCAAAAGCCAATATCGCCGCTCCGATAAAGGCGGAGAAGCCAAAACCATTAATGGGAGGCTCTGAGCGAATTTTGTTTGTGGATGATGAAAAAATGTTAGTGGAGATCGGACAACAAGCGCTTCAACGTTTAGGATACGATGTCGTTTCTCGAACCAGCCCAATAGAGGCGCTTGAATTGTTCAAGGCCAAACCTGATTTTTTCGATCTCGTGATCACTGATAAGACTATGCCCGGCATGACCGGCGATGGGCTTGCGAAAGAATTAATGAGCATAAGACCCAGCCTTCCAGTGGTTATTTGTACCGGCTACAGTCAGACGGTAGACCAGGAGCGGGCTAAGCAAATGGGTATCAAGGCATTTGTCATGAAGCCGATATTGATAAATGAGCTTGCTGCTGCTGTCAGGAAGGCTCTGGATAACGATTAGTCGTATAAAACCGATACCTTATCGACCTGAAACGGGCAATGGAGTTGAAGAAGCCAGGCGGTGCCTTGAGGCTGGAGGGAGGCGGATTGACCATACGTGTGTTGGTTATCCGTGGCGATGACGGAAAGTTTCATGCTTTTCACAACCGATGCACACATATAGGCCATCGCCGGCTTGATCCTGTTTCAGGCACAGGATCGATCCAGTGCTGCAGCGTAGGCAAGTCCACCTACACCTATGACGGCAAGAAGGTCTATGGACCGCTTACCGGCGCTATCAAGACCTTCAAGGTTGATGTAGACGGCGATCGCCTGACCGTTTTCGTTGAATAATGGGATCAACGCCCGCCATCCTATGAGAACGCATCTCGAATTCACATCAACTGCATTTCCGGCCTATTCTGGCGAGGATAAAGAGATCAATCCAGGGATCTTCGGTAAGCGGCTTGCCGAATTCTTGGCTGAGAATCTACCCCAGCATGGTTTCAAGGTCCTATGCATCGGCGCCGAGGATTGGGGCTGGATGGTTGAGATTGAGAACCGGCAGTTTCCGCTCTGGATCGGCTGCGCAAACTACGATGGGACTGAAAACGAATTTCAATGCTTTATCGAGCCGTCCAAGCCCTTCGTGCGCAAATGGTTCGCGAAGATTGAGACAGGGCCGATAGTCGAAAAACTTGCGGCGGCACTTGAGGCTGTGCTCCTTCAAAGTGGAAAAGTTTCCGGCCTGCGCTGGTTGTCAGATGAGTCGACACCAAGATGAAGACTCGCCTTGAAGGTAATCGCCTTATCATCAGAGACCAGCCCTCTGGTTTCTGGCTATTCTACTCGTTCTTCATAGCGGGCGGTCTAATGGCGCTTGTTCTGTCGCTTTCGGCCGCTCCAGATTGGACGACGACTGTCATCGGCTCGGTAATCGGCCTTGGAAACATCGCTGGAGGATTATACATGCTCAGGCGTGAACCGGCATCCATTGTCGAAATTGACAAGACTGCTGGGGAAATCCGGGTCTGCCGATGGTATCCTATAGGGAGAAGGCGGCAAACTTATCCGCTATCTACCTTGTCAGGTGCAGGGGTGGAAATCACCGAACACAGTGAAGGCGGCTCCGTCTACCGGCCACGGCTTTGTTTTAGGAAGGCTGAATACGTGCCAGTGTCGCTGTTCTGGTACCAAACAGGAGAGGCGAGCGAGGCCATTCTGAAAGAGATCCAGTCTTTCTTGGCCATCCTACATCACAAACGCGCTGGATAAAATTGAGCGCATGAGTTTCATCCAGAAGCAGGTCGGGCACACCACGACGCGCATGATTGTGGACCATTATTACCGGCACGTGCCCGCGCCGGACGATGGTGAGAGGCTAGAGGAAGCGTGGAACTCTACCACCCTTCTACCACCCTCGGAGGATGCAAATTTATAAGCGTCTGAAATAAAATAATAAAAATGGTGGAGGCGGCGACCATTTAATAATAAAAATAACAAACTGTTATCATTATATATATTTAATTAGATATCATATAGTTACCCCCATAGTTACCCCTAATTTTAATCATTATCAACAAACCAAATGCCGGGGTGAGGCAAAATATTCTATACTATTTTACGTAACGAATAGCCAGCTATCAGAGAATAACCCGATGATGGCTCCCTTGTTCGTGAGTAAGACCTCCATCTATCATCGGATCTCAGATCATTTTTCGAAGTCGGAACAGTTTAGGATGTGATCGTACTCTAAGCGCTGATCTTCCGGCTTTGTGCTGAGATAGTTTCAGCCAATCTCAGGAGACTATAGCCCTCCGAATCCTCCGAAGCCGAAACATATCTGCGATTCCCTGAAACGATACCTTTGATCTGTTAATCCCAATCCCCTTCTGCCAGAGTTAGGATTCGACACAGGCACGGAAACTGCCGCGCAACCAAAAGAAATATTTACATGATATATAGAACCCTTGGGAATTATTTAAGACTTGATGGTGTTCCTCAGGTAATCCCAAACAAAGCGCTCCGTTGATAACTGTGGATATCATCCTGACTGAGAGGAACCTGGATAGATTGTGCCTCAGGGACATCTCCAATAAAATTTGATGGTCCTCATCCAAGTTTTACTAAAAGCATAGTCACGATCCTCGCCCATAAATATCGCAAAGAGATCCCCTTCACATTAAGTAGGGGGCCACGAGGCTATGGGGTATGCGACGAAAAATCAAAATCAAGCATAGCGATATGCCACAGACATTTCCAGACCAATAACAAGGGACCCCAAGCACAAAAATACTCATCCTGAGATCGCCTTGTAGACAACCGGTTCGGCGAACCAGCCGGCCGCGCGTCTCTTCCAATACTCTGTGTGCAGGCGTACCGTCTTCTGCCCCGGCCTGCCGTCTGCGATTTTGACATTGTCGATCAAAGTGACTGGGATGACTCCACCGGCAGTCGTCGTGAGAAAAACCTCATTGGCCGAGCGCAGTTGCTCCGGTGTAATATTGCTCTCGACCGCTTCAATGCCGAGGTCCCGGCAAAGTTCGATAACGGTTCGCCGGGTCATCCCGTTCAGAACTCCGTGCCCCGGCGTGACGAGCCGCCTTTCAACGTCGGCGAAAATATTGAAGCCGGGGCCTTCTGTCACGTGGCCATCCAAGTCCACTAAAATGACCGTTTCCGCGCCCGCGTCATAGGCTTCAAACAGTCCCATCTGGAAATCGAGCCAGTGGTAATGCTTCACCATCGGGTCGACCGACTGCGCCGGTACGCGCACCCGGCCGCTGATGTGCAGCGACATTCCGCGGGCTTGGACCTCAGGGGATGCAACCCACATGTAGGGCATCGAGAACGCCTGGAAGCGGTTTTTGCAGAGTCTGATGTCGCGGCTTCCGATGGGCGGCCGGCCGCGTGTCATGATGATCTGCACATAGGCGTTTCGAAAGCCCGGCAGCACGACGAGTTCGTGAACGATGTTTCGAATCCGATCCGGCGATTCGGGCGAGTTCATCCTAAGCCTGCCGACGGACCTCTGAAACCGTTCGAGGTGATCCTGCAGGCGGAAGAACGATCCATCCCACACCGATATGGTATCCTGGCAGGCGTCGGAGCGAAGAAACCCCCAATCGAGGATTGGGATTCGGGCTTCCTCTATGGGACAGAACTGCCCATCGACATAGGCCGCGCCGGCTGTGAAGCGCTGCTCGACTGGCTGCGAGAGAAGGTTGGCATGGGGGGTAGGCCATACGAGAGGGCGTGGGGGCTGAGCATCTTTTATCATTTCGATTCCTTCCGGCTGGGTGAATGATATCTCGAACGAGGATTGTAAATTTTACTGAAGAAAGGTGCAATGGTTTTCGGTGATCTGATAGGTTTGGCACCCGAACCCTGAAACAGTTTTTTTTCAATTTGGTTACCTACTCATCCCGATCATGTTTTCCAGCAGGCGTTTATAAAAGACATAATTATCAAATGGTATATCGACGCGTACGCGCCCGTCGAGCATGGGAATGTAGCCGCCTTCGGCCAGCAGCGGTGGTACCTTCTCCGCGACCTCGCGCCGAATGGCCTCCTTGCCCTGTCGGAGGACATCCAGATCGATTCCCCCGATCAGCCGCAAATCTCGGCCGAACTCTCGGCGCAGGTCCTGGTAGTCCATGGCCTGAGACTCGACTTCGTAGGCCCACAGGCAGTTGAAACCCCGCTCGAGAATGGCCGGAATCAGGAGGCGAGGGTTGGCCCAGGAAACGAAAACTATAACCTCAACCCCGTGGCGTTTCAGGACGCTTAACAGCGGGTCGTAGCTGGGGAGCACGATCTCGCGGTACATCTTCGGGGAAATAAGGGGCCCGCGCTTTTCGGCAATCGGCTCTGAAAAAAGGGCGGCGTCGACCTGGACATCGCGAAGCACCCGGTCAGCCAGACGGGCGGCAAATTCCCCCTGGATCATCAGGCTATCGTGCACCAGGAGCGGGTCCCGCACGAGAAGCTCGATCACTTCAGTAAAGCGGCTCCACCCCTCCACCCCCATGGAGAGAAAGAGCCCTCGTTGCACATGCAACATTACCACGTGCTCGCGGCGGATCAGGTCCGGCGCTCGGCTCGGCCAATTCCGCGGAAGCCGGCGGAGATCTTCGGGGTTAAGCCTCCGTCGCATTCGGTCGAGGTCCTCGCGTGAGGAATTCGAGATGCGTTTTCATAGGATGGCGGGCGTTGATTTCACTATCCAACGTAAACGATCAGGCGATCACCTTTCACTTCAACCTTGAAGGTCTTGATGTGCCTTGTAGGCGGTCCGTAGATCTTTTTGCCGTCGTAGGTGTAGGTGGATTTGCCGACGCTACAGCACTGGATTGTGCCATTTCCGGGAACCGGATCAAGCCGCCGGTGGCCGATGTGAGTGCATCGGTTGTGAAAGGCATGAAATTTTCCGTCATCGCCACGGATTACCAACACGCGTATGGGCAATCCGCCGTTCTCCAGCCTCAAAGCGCTGCCTGGCTTCTTAAGTTCCGTTGCGTGCTTCAGATCGATTATGATTTTGCCGTCGCTGAAGGCCCAGCACTGTAAATTGGACGGCTTGGGAGTCGCCGGCACGCCGAAAATGCGCTGCAAGAATCCTCGATTTAAGAATTTGACTGTCATGGTCCCTCGTGAGCTGGGAGGCCTATCAGTCATGAATTATACCCAAAGCCCAGGGCTGTCTTGCGCTAATCGTTTTTATGGCAGGTTCCTTGCCGGTTGATATTTCATCATTGCGCGCGAAAGATTTTGCAAGAATTTATGCTATCTTTGCGCAAGGTTCATGCAATAGTCCCTTCATTATCGACCTGTGGCCAACTTTTTCGTTTTCGCTTGTATTTTTTATTGTAGAGTTGTAAGAGTTTTGCCATGGACTTCACCTTACGAGTTGTTTTTTGCGTGTTAGCCTTGAATGCCTTTTTGGTCTGTTGGGCGTTTTTTTTGCGCTTTAAGATCTGGCTCCGCTCCCAAAAAGGATTTGATGTTAAAGAGTTCTTGGCCAGCCTTCCCAGAGACTTCAAGATTGTCGACCCTTGGATTCTTGTTGACGGCAAATGGGTCAAAACGAGTAAATCCTCCTAGTATCTTTTTTCAAACACCTAAGCATCCTTCACCCGAACCTATTTGGTTTGTCGGATGCTCAGTGCGCGCATTTAATCAAGCTTTTTTATCTGAACACACGAAATGTTCCCTGCTCACTATAGGCCCAGGGGGGAACCCCTTAAGGTAGGCGATTCGTTGAGATGAATCGAATTCCAGCCAATCGCAGGGAAAGGTCGGCCCTCCAAATAGTCCTTCAACAACGCAGATATCCTTCCAGACCTGTTGGCCGTCCTTGACACCGATTGTTTCGAATCCAAGCCCATTCCAACGCTGAACCATAAGCCGAATGTCGTTTGGATTCATAGCGCCATCTCTAAACAGGTGCGCATCATACCAGACTTGGCGGCCAATAAGATTTTCATAATCCCTGAGACAGGCATCAAATCCTCCAACATACTTCTCACGGATCTTTGAAATCGGAACAATAACGTCAATGAACTCAAGTGCGATTGCCATGTGATTTGTCTTCTCTCCAAAATATCTTTAACAATTCAATTGGTTTCCCCTTATTGTGCCGAACCGTTTTTGCTATTAGCATGCAAATTCCAAATATTTGGGAACCGACCCCTGGTTAACACCCCATCATTCCTTGGAACTGTTCTTAGCTTGAAGCAAACCCATATCATCAAAAAGGAAATGAATAATGAGTCTGGCGATAGCAGTGGTTAAATTTAATCTCGCCTTTTTATGAGTTTTTACCCCGTCTCCTATCACTGTTTCTTCTTCGACCAACCTTACTTCTGCGATCAAAATCTTTTCTGCGGCCGCTACCAGATCTTTTATCAGTTGGAGTATCTAAAGCCTCTATAGAATATCAATTCTTGGCGGGTGCATTTTCCTCTTGGATGTCCAATTCTGTCATATTGCTAAACCTCACTGAAATTTAAATCAATTCAATTGAGCGGAAGCCCTGTGATAGTGATGGGCCCGCACCATGCACTTAACAAACTGGATATTTTCATCGTGGGTTCCTCGGAAACTAATGCCCTCATGAAATTTGCCAGACCCGATTTCACGGCAATACCGGTTTTCCCATTTATCTCAAAGACCTTGCCCTGTTCATCAGGCGTTATTAAGATAAACTTACTTGTTTAATTATGATGATTTTTCCTGGCTCAATCCGTTGTGTAGTTTCTAATAGTATTTCTTCTTGGCTGAGATTAAGCACGGTGCCCATCAGATGCTTGATTGGCCTGCCGGGTGTATTTTAATCCTCGGGTATTTTCGTCTTTCAGCTACATCCATTTTCGCTTCTCCATCTAACATGTGCAACAGCTCCCTTTTTCCAGTTTTGTCGGTCTTGTACTTAGCTTGGCATAGAGTCATATTGTTTGATTATCTGTTTTGACGTTATTGAACCTTCTCTTCTTCTTGAATTTTGGCAGTAGGCTTGGTTGCGTAATGATGGTATCGAACAACGTTCGATACAAAATCAGCAATTTCTTTGGATGTCCCCGTTAGGGATACCCCAATCTTTGTTCTTCCCTTTGAGTTTCTTTCTGAGTGAACGACTTTTCCAGCTATTTGGATTTCTTTGTCGTCAAGCGTGATAAAGGATATCAAACTCGATTCGGATAGAGAGCTACAAAATATTTCTATTGCAAGACCTTCTTGGCTAACATCGGTAATACGGCCAATGTTATAATCTAAAGGATTTCCATTGGCATCAGTTGAAATGCATGATGCCGGGACCGATACTTTTATTCTTTGGTGCATTCTTTCTTCAAATGAAGGTGCATCAGGATTGCGGGTGCTCACATAATTGGGTCCTATTTTGTTATCGGTAGCTAACAGTTTTTCATGCGTTTCGATAGTGGGGGGAAAAGCAAGGAAAATATCCCCACACTTTGTGCACCTTACCTTTGATCCATTCGGCCGCAATCGGTTCTCATCGAAATTGAATTTTTTTAAACAATTTTTGCATTCGA
>Ga0209450_10001199_pt1 | contig 13021 bp, 9 predicted proteins | sample FrelakmetLWP11LW_FD_187149 | JGI IMG/M metagenome (GOLD analysis project Ga0209450, IMG submission 187149) | Freshwater lake sediment microbial communities from the University of Notre Dame, USA, for methane emissions studies - LWP11 LW (SPAdes)... | ecosystem: Environmental > Aquatic >... | reverse complement strand
TACTGTTAATAAACCAGTCAATACAAATTATTCATTTGATATTTTTTACGACAATGTAACCCATTTACTTTCAGTTAATGAAAAAGTGATTTATTTCAACCAGACTGAAAAAATATTGGAATATATCCCATTTATAGTTCCCAATGATTTTCAATTTTCATCAATAGTTGTAGATGGAAAATTATTTCAGCCAATTCCTGTAAGAAACAAGAATTCAATAATGCTTTCGCTTGAAAAAAAGCTGATGAAAGGGGAATCCGTTGAAATTAGGATTGCTTATTCAGTGTTTGTTCCAAAGACAAAAGGGGTACTCGGATGGACTGATCAGCAGATAAACTTGGCGGATTTTTACCCGTTTATTCCACCTTACAGGAACTCCGAAGGGTGGTTTATAAACGAGCCCGGCGAAGTTGGCGAGTACATGGTTTATGAGATCTCTGATTTCCATCTGAATTTTGGTACGAATATTTCAGATACTTACGAGTTATTTGCTAATGCGCATAGTGGAAAAATTAATGATAGATATTTTATTGATGCACATAGATACCGCAATGTCGTTCTCTCAATTTGCAGTGACTGCAGCCGGTCCGAATTTGATTTCGGGACTTTTAAAGTCATTGGAAGTTTCTTATCAGACGACAAACGCAAAGGAGATGATGCAATTGCAATCATTGGGCAATCAATTCTCTATTTTTCTGAGCTTTTTGGAGTTAGCTATCCCCATGGTGAGATGACTATTATCGAAGCTGATTTTCCAGATGGCATGGAATATGATGGCTTGTTCTTTTTGAGCAAGGATTATTTTGATCAATATGAGGGAGGCTTTCAAAATTATCTTTCGCTCTTAAGCGTTCATGAAACATCTCACCAGTGGTGGTATGGAATAATCGGCAATGATCAAGCAATGGAACCCTGGCTGGATGAAGCTCTTTCAACTTATAGCGAATTTCTATTTATAGAGGAGTTTCACCAGGATCTGGCTTCCTGGTGGTGGGATTATCGCGTTTTTACCTATACCCCTGACGAATTGGTATCATCAACGATTTACGATTTCAAAGGCAATAGGGCCTATATAAATGCCGTCTATTTAGAAGGAGCACAGTATTTAAGAGATTTACGATCAAATCTCTCGGACGAAGTGTTTTTTACCCACCTGAAGGACTATGCCCAAAGATACAATGGGAAGATTGCTGATTCCAGCGGATTTGAGAGTACCTTTATTAGTGAACTTACTCCCGATCTTAAAAAGATAAGAGAGAAATACTTCGGAAACTGATCGCCTGCAGGGGCTTGACAAAGAACATATGTTCTATATAATTGTAATCAGGAGTTAGAACGTGTGCTGCGATGTCAAAAGAACTGGCGCTGCCTTTACCTAATGAGTTGATTTTAGTATTCGGAGTGCATGCCGGAGCAGAAAAGCTGCTTGACTTGACGGCTCGTTTGTCTTTGCGCGGACAGGTTTTTCTTCTGGATTGCGGCAATCGCAGTAATATGTACCGGGTTGCCCGCGCTTTACGCCCGCTCACCAGGGATCCTGCAGCTGCTTTGATGAATATCCGTTTATCCCGCGCATTTACCTGCTACCAGGTGTATGCACTGCTGGGGAAGGTGCAGTTAACCGCGGGCGTTCCGGTGCTGATCCTGGATTTTCTCTCTACTTTTTTAGATGAAAGCGTTCATGCAGATGAGAGCGCCTTTTTGTTTGAAAAGACGCTTGAACGTGTAAGGCATTTGGCTCAATTTGCCCCGGTTGTGGTGAGTGCCAAGCCGCTGCTTTCCATTTCTGCGGAACGTACCGGGCTGCTTGCTCGACTCAAGGCGCAGGCGGCGCATTATTGGGAAGAACTGCCCGAAATTGCCAGTGGCGGTTCACAGCCGCAACCATCTTTATTCGAAGGTTTTTAGAGGAAAAATGGGACGAACAATTCTTTCTGCCACTCAAACCTGGGTTGAAGAAGATAAGGCTTTAATGCGCTTTGTGCGCGCTTTGCGCAAGAAAGACCAGGTGCTGATCGAAGAGTTGATTGCGCTCTCGCGCAAGCATATTGCTGAAGCTTCTTATGCCAGTAATCTCTACCCGATGGACATTTACCTGACCTCCATGCTGCTGGAATTGTATAAAAAGGTACGTCAATTGGAAATCAAGGTTGAGCAGATGGATGCCCGTACTGGCGGAGATGGGCAGATCGTCCAGGAAGTCCGCGGTATTTCCTCGCTTCTGGAGCTTGTGAGCCATGATTCAATACCGGGTGAGCAAAAGAAGGATGCTGATATTGAAAATGGCACAGTGTATGTAGATTTTCAGGGTGGTGCATGAGTGAAGTATTCTACGCGCGCCTGGCTGTTGGACCTTTATGAGGATTCGGATGACGGGCTGCGGTTGTGGTTCATCGCTGAAACCGGCGAACGTGTGTGTTTGCGTCAAACCATGCCGATCACGTTTTACGTTGCTGGTGCCAATGAGCAGTTGCGCGAATTGTGGCGGATGCTGCGCCGGCGACCGGAAGTTGTTTCTCTGAGCCGCGAAACGCGCAAAGATGCGTTCATTCCGGAACCATTACCGGTTTTACAGGCGACGGTTGACAGCCCGGTTCACCAAACCCGGTTGTTTCGTGATATCCAACAACGATTTCCGGAGCTTACTTATTATGATACAGACATTCCAGTCAGCGCCCGGCATGCTGCCCGTTACGGAACTTTCCCGATGGCACTTTGCGAGGTTGTTTATGACGAGAACCAGTGGGTACAGGAGATAAAAACGATTAACTCGCGCTGGGATTTGTCACCCGTTCAGCCGGTTCTGCGAATTCTTGAATTGGAACCAGATTGTGATCCCGGGCGTAATTCTCCCAGGACAATTCGGGTCCGGTACCACAAACAGCAGAAGTCTTTGCCTTTAAATCAGCCGGCGGAGCTCATATCCCGGTTGAATGGTTTCCTGGCCCAATACGATCCTGACCTGATCCTGACTCAGTGGGGTGACAATTGGCTTTTTCCCGAGCTGCTTCGGCTATCAGCCCGGGCGGATGAAAAGTTACTGTTGAACCGTGATACGCTGCGTGAAGTCCGTTGGCAGAAGGAATTGACCTACTTTTCCTATGGACAGATTATTTATCGTGCTGAAGAGGCTCATTTGTTCGGGCGCTGCCATATTGACCAGAGAAACGCATCCATGTGGCGGGATTACGGCCTGGATGGTGTGCTTGAGTCGGCGCGTGTCACAGCGCAATCGATTGAGCGGGCAGCGCGGGTGTCACCCGGGTCGGGGATTTCTGCCATGCAGATGCTAACGGCACTCGAAAAGGGCATTCTGGTACCCTGGCACAAGCAGCAGGTGGAGGAGTTCAAAACCGGAGTTGATCTGATCCAGCGGGATCGCGGCGGGTTGATCTACCAGCCAATCGTTGGTGTGCATGCGCATGTGGCTCAAATCGACTTCATTTCCATGTATCCGGCGATCATTATCAAGGGCAATATCTCACCTGAAGTGCCTCTGCCGCACGGAATTACCCCTGCCAGCGAAGAACTTGGGGTGGTTCCCTTAACCCTGAAACCTCTTTATGAAAAGCGTGTGGCGTTAAAAATGCACCAGGCACTATGTGCAAAAAATGATCCGATGATCAAGCGGGACAAGGCAAGGTCGTCTGCATTGAAATGGCTGCTGGTGGTTTGTTTTGGTTTTTTGGGCTATAAAAATGCCCGTTTTGGCCGCATTGAGGCTCATGAAGCAGTGACCAATGGCGGGCGTGAGGTACTCCTGCGTGCCAAGGATGTGGCGGAATCAATGGGTTTTGAAGTGCTGCATCTGTTTGTTGATGCCCTTTGGCTCAAAAAGGATGGAGCAGTGGATAAACAGGATTTCCAGGCTGTAACGAATGAGATTTCGCGCCTGACTACACTGGGTGTCTCCCTGGACGGTGTTTACCGCTGGGTGGCTTTTTTACCTTCACGGATGGATTCACGTGTTCCTGTGCCGAACCGTTATTTTGGAGTCTTCCAGGATGGCACGCTAAAAGTTCGCGGTATTGAAGCACGCCGGAGGGATACACCGCCATGGGTGGCTTCCAGGCAAAATGAGATGTTGGAATGTCTTTCAAAAGCCTCTACTTATGAGCAGCTTCCGGAGTACATACGGCAGGCTTTTGATATATTTACAAAGGCTTTGTCTGATTTAAGGGCTAATAAGGTGAAGTTGGAAGACCTGGTGGTAACCGCGCGCATCAGCCATGATCTTGAGGCATATAAATCTCCCACACCGGCTGTGCGGGCTGCCAAAATATTATTGCAGAATACCGGGCAGCGGATGCGCCCGGGTCAAAAGATGAAATACATTTATGTATTGGGTGCCCCCAACGTCTGCCCGTGGGAGAGTTCCAGCTCGTTAACAGTAGATCAAGTTGACAAGGAAAAGTATATTGAATTGATGGCGCGGGCGGCGACCAGTGTTTTCTACCCATTTGGGATCAATAGCGAGGAGTTGAAACACTGGGCACACACAGCTACAATTGAGTTGAAGTTAAACTTTGAACCGGAGGTTTCTCATGTGCGGAAGGTTTACGATTATGCTAGACCCGGAGGATTTTCAAAGGGAATTGGAACTGGGCGACCTGCCGCCGGATTTTAAAACTGATACAAATGTTTCCCCGGGACGCCCAATACCGGTTGTGACAGATAGAATTTCGCGTAATGTAGAGTTATATCGGTGGGGGCTGGTGCCGGTATGGGCAAAAGACCCGTTGATTGGTTACAAAATGATCAATGCACGTGCGGAAACGATTGCAGAGAAGCCTTCATTCAAAAATGCTTTTCAACGCCGCCGATGCTTAATCCTGGCTGACGGGTTTTATGAATGGAAAAAAGAACCAGATCGAAAACAACCTTACGTGTTTAAATTATTGAATAACAAACCATTTACATTTGCAGGGATTTGGGAACATTGGCAGGATAAAAATGCGAATAAAATTACCTCTTGCGCAATCATCACGACCGTACCAAATTCAATGCTTGAGCAGTACCATGACCGCATGCCGGTCATATTAACAAGTGAAAATCGTTGGCGATGGCTCGAAGATCTACCTGCCCCTGAGTTACAGGCTATGCTTGTATCATACCCTGCTGATGATATGGCAGATCCGGTTGAGATCGATCCAAAGAAATTATTTTGATTTCCAGCCAAATAATGTATGTATAATCACTTAATTGATAATCGGAGAAAAAGATGCTGGAAAATTTGAAAATTGCGGTTATAGGTTATGGCGTAATGGGGAAAGCAATTGTGTATTGTTTGGTCAATAATGGGAAACTTGTCACAAAAAATATTCAAGTATCCACTCCCAATCTTGATCAATTGAAACTATTAAAGAAGGATTTAAATATTGACGGAAATACGGATAATGCAGAAGTAATAAAAAATGCAGACATTGTGATACTTGCTGTAAAGCCTCAAAGGCTGGAGCAGGTTGCGAAATCAATTAATAATTCAATTCGACCTGATGCTTTGGTGATTTCTATCATTGCTGGTGTCTCATTAGCAACATTAATTGAGAATTTGGATGTAACACAAATAATTCGTGCTATGCCCAATACAGCATCACAGATTGGTATGGGGGTTACGGTTTGGGCAAAAACTGCTCAGGTCAATGAAAAACAGAAATGTATTGCTTCTGAGATTATCCATACATTTGGGGAAGAAGTGTTTGTGGAAGATGAAGGCTATTTGGACATGGCCACTGCATTATCAGGTACTGGCCCAGCGTATGTTTTCCTTTTTATGGAGTCGATGATTGACGCAGGAGTTCATTTGGGGTTTCCGCGTAGAATAGCTGAAAAACTTGTAGTACAGACTATTCGCGGTAGCACAGAGTTTTATTTGCAAAATCACGAACATCCAGCTAGCTTACGGAATGATGTTACTTCGCCTGGAGGAACATCTGCGGAAGCGCTTTATTATCTCGAAAAAGCTGGATTCAGAACAGCAATATCTCGTGCTATTTGGGCTGCTTACGAGCGATCCATCGAATTAGGAAAAGGAAAGACTAATCTAGTAATTGAAAATAAGATAGAATAAAAATAGTAAGAAAACCCAAAATATTTAGAGGAACAATGGATAGAACATTAATCTTAGAATCGTTAAATAAAAATCCGTTAATTGATGTTTTGATAATTGGTGCCGGTGTAAATGGAGCGGGTACTTTTAGAGATCTGGCGTTAAACGGTGTAAATGTCTTACTTATTGACCGGGGAGATTATTGCTCCGGTACGTCTGCAACATCCTCTCATATGGCGCATGGAGGAATCCGGTACCTTGAAAATGGCGAGTTTCGCCTGGTCAGAGAAGCAGTTGCGGAGCGCAACAGGATGATCGAAAACGCTCCGCATTTAGTTCAACCTTTGCCAACTGTGATTCCGATATTCAAGGTATTCTCCGGTTTATTGAATGCACCCCTAAAATTTGTAAACCTATTGGATAGACCTTCAGAACGGGGAGCACTGGTTATCAAAATAGGATTGATTTTATATGATTCATTTACCCGTAAACAAAAAACTGTTCCAAGGCATAAATTTTTTGGTAGAGCTAAAGCTTTGGCAGATTATCCCTACCTAAACGATAAAATCAAGTATGCAGCCTTATATTTTGATGGACAACTGCTTTCACCTGAGCGTATGACAGTTGAAATTATCTTAGATGGCGAAGATGAAGGAAATCACGCCAAAGCACTGAACTATGTCTCACTCCAAGCCTTAAAAGATGGCGTTGCAGTATTGAAAGATGAAACAACGGGAAAAGAAATCCGGGTAAATCCAAAACTAGTCATTAATGCAGCCGGACCCTGGATTGATGAAGTAAATTCACGGATGGGATTTAGCGAAAAGCTTATTGGAGGAACAAAAGGGTCTCATCTAGTATTGAAGAATGACAAGTTACGTGAGGCTGTGGGAAATAGCGAATTTTTCTTTGAGAATAAAGATGGCAGAATTGTATTGTTACTGCCATTCTATGATCGTGTTATTGTTGGAACCTCAGATTTACCAATTGAGCACCCGGATGATTCAAGGTGCACCAAGGAAGAGGAAAACTATTTTATTGATCTGGTCAAGCGCGTTTTCCCAACTATTCCTGTAACGAATGATCAGATTGTATTCAGATTTTCCGGAGTTCGACCTTTGGAATTTATGAAAGCAAAGACAACCGGGCAAATCACAAGAGATCATAGCATGAAGTTCCACACCGAAAATGGAAAGCAAATAATTAGTCTCGTAGGAGGCAAATGGACGAGTTTTCGTGCTTTTTCAGAACAAGTGTCTGACAAAGCCCTGGAATTTCTTCAAAAAGCTCGAAAAGGATCAACGGAAGCCTTGCCCATACGCGGTGGAAAAGATTATCCACATTCAAAGAGTGAATATATAAAACGAGTATCAGAACAGTCAGGCTTAGCGTATAAATATGTTGAGGCGTTGGTAGACCGGTACGGAACCTTTTGTGAAAAAATCTCTATATTTGTAAGCAATGAAAAGGGAAAAGAGTTAACGTCGATAGAAAATTGGACTGATGCAGAAGTAAAATACTTGGTTGAAACAGAAGATCCCATTCATCTCGATGACTTATTCTTACGTAGATCAATGCTTGGATGGTTAGGGAAGCTTAATGGCAATGTTATTGAAGAATTTTCTACGATAATGGGAAAAAGTCGTCATTGGTCAGAGAGTGACAAAAAAATGGAAATTGAACATCTAAAAAAAGTGTTCAAAGAATATCACGGCGTAACACTATAAAAAAAAAGACTCTCAAAAGAGAGTCTTTTTTTTAGCGGGAGCGACGGGGTTCGAACCCGCGATCTCGGCCTTGACAGGGCCGCATGTTAGCCGCTACACCACGCCCCCGAACTCGAACAAGTTTACCATATCCATATTTGAGCGTCAAGACAGATTTTAAAAAAAGATTTTTGCCAGTTTCAAAGCCTTTTGTTTCCAGGGCAAACGATGTGTGACACCAGAACCACCGGTGAAATTGACCTTATTTTGCAGATACCAATCGTAATTCCTAATCATCGCCTGTTGGTTTGAGTATTTTGGTGAATACTTGAGTTTTTTTATAGCTTTATCAATAGAAACAAAAGAATCTTTTGAAGCTGTTTCGTATATCCATGGATATAGTGGTGAGAGTTTCATCATTTCTAGGAGCTTAAGCGCGACAATGACCGGATTGGCAGGGAAAGGTATTATCTTTTTACCAAAACCAGCATGATCCAATACTGCCTGGTAATCTTGTTTCATCGTGGTGTATTCAGCAGCCCCAATGTTGAATGTATCATTTGCCTGATCAAGTGGAAGCTCAATACACGATAAAATTGCAGCACAAAGGTCCTCAACATCCAAAAGTTGATATCGATTATTTCCAGATCCGATCATAGGAAAATTTTTTGCCTGGCTGGCCCATTCATAAAAAATTGCAAAGACTCCAAGGCGCTCTGGACCAACAAATGATTTTGGCCTAAATATTGGCACGCAAAGGCCTTTTTGTCTAAATTCGTTACAGATTTGTTCTGCTTCAACTTTGGCATTTCCATAAGGACCAACCCCATGAACGGGATCGGTCTCAAATAAGGGGTGATGGTCTGGAACACCATATACGGCAGTGGACGAGATATGGATGAAACGTTTAGCTCCATAAGCCATTGCCTGTTCCAATACGTTTCGCGTACCAACAATGTCAGTTGAGTAAATATCTTCAGGGGTGTAAAGTGGAAGGGCAGCAGCAGTGTGAATAATGATATCTGCACCACTCATTGATTTTTGAAGATCATCTTTATTCCGGATATCACCTTGTAAAAAATCTATTTTGTCCCGTTCCGGGTAATCAAAATTGACCAAATCGATGCCTGCAATATCCGTATAGTTGTTCGCCAGCAGATGCCTGACAAGGTTAATACTTAAAAACCCACTTATTCCGGTTATGTAAATCCGCATTAAAACTCCTCCAAGGGCTGAAGATTTTCAGTAGTATAGCATTTAAAAACAAAAATCCTTTTCAACAGAAAAGCATTTTTCATGTTGCCAAATTTAATTATTTCCGGTAAACCAATTTTCGTTATTACGAGCCCAGGGATAAAGTTCTTTTTCGTCAAACCATAAGAGAATTTCTATTTTGGCAGTTTCAACTGAATCAGAAGCGTGGGTGAGATTTCGACTGGTAAGGATCGCTAAATCATGTCGAATTGATCCTGGAGCTGCTTCGATTGGATTTGTTGCTCCCATAGTTTGGCGAATTGCAGAAATCGCAACAGGTCCTTCCCAAACCATTGCTAAAACAGGAGAACTGGTAATGTATTTGATCAAACCTTCATAAAAGGGTTTTCCTATATGAGTTTTATAATGTTCGCGGGCAAGTTCACTTGTAACAAGGATGAACTTACATGCAATCATCTGCAAACCGCGCGACTCTAAACGCTTAATAATTTCTCCGCACAGACCCCTTTGAACGCCATCAGGTTTGATAAGTACAAGTGATCTTTCCACAAACTCTCCTATTTACCCAATAATATTTTTTCTGCTTGTGTATACATTTCCATTGCTTCATCGAAGTGATCAAAGCCTGCCAGAGTATCACCTGAGAATTGGAAGAAATCAAAATCGCTAATTCTTTCATTCTTATAAGACGAGATTGTCTCAAGGATTCTATTAGCATCAAAACCAGCAGATTTTAGTTCAGCGATTAAAGAAGTTGCTTCAGTGTAACTTGAAGATGAAAGCAAGGATTGGAGTTTCTCGAGAAGAGATGGATAAACGTCAGCTTCTTGCAAGTCTACTTCTTTAACTACATCCATAATTGAGGGTTCAACTTCAATTTCTTCTTCTATTCCGAGTAACTTGGGAACTTCAGGTTTAGGTTCCTCTGCTGAAGGCGAGGGCTCGACTTCGTCAGGTTTTATTGTGGATCCTTGGGTTATTTCCGGTGAATTTCCTGAAATTTCTTCAAGCCGATTCAATGATTCCTCAAGAATTTCGGGAGTAGATGAAGTATCTGCGGTGATTTTATTTTCGAATTCGTCAGCGGATGTAACTTCTGATTGATCTGGATTTATTCCACGTAACCATTCCAGAAGTTCGTCACTTGCATCTTGAGAAATTGCTCCTTCCGTGGTTTCGATGGCAGCTTCAGGACTGCTTGTTGAAGAAATGTCGCTAACGGGTAAGTCTAACGATTCATCCGTTACATTAGGAAGCGAATCTATCGGAACCTGTATTTCAGGTGTTATTTCGTCCGGCTCTGATAGCACCGACTTAACCCAATCGGGCAATGTACTTTCTGAATTATCTGTAGAAAGTTGCGTGGTCACAATCTCTTCTTCGAGGAATGTTGATGGGGTTGGCTCTATCTTTTGGCCTTCGGAGGATGAGTTTTCAAACAAATTCAAAAAATCCTCGTCATTTGCATCGGGTTCTATAGAAATTATATTATCTTGAGTTGATTCAAATACTACATCAGCTGGGATTTTAGCCTCAAATGAAAATGGGGAATTCTCTGCACTCAATGAACTAAGATCTATAAAGTCAGAGGGGGTTTCCTGTTTTTGTTCAATTTTAGTGTCAAGTGATTCATTTTGGACAATCTGCGAATCAAGGTTTTTTAACCAATCTGGTACTTCATCTTCAGCATTAGTTTCAGCTGGGATATTGTCTTGCCCAAAAGATTTTAACCAATCAGGTAACACTTTTTCACTTTCAGGTTCTAAAGATGATTTGTTTGCTTCATCAAAAAACTGAGACATCCAATCTGAAGAATCGTCATTTGAAGGGGTGGGGTGGGGATTATCGGCAGTCATTTCTACCTCGCTAATAAAAGAAAGAGTATCTACTGGAATTATGTCAATATTTGAAACAGTATCTTCGTTATGTTCAGCTTCATTAATTATACTCAGAGGATCTTGAATTACAGCGGAAGAATTACTTTCGCCTTCAGTGAAACCAACCGTGGGCTTGTAATTTTTTAGCCATTCAGGAAGTTCACTTTTATCAGCCGGACTGTCTGAATATGTATCAGAGGAACTATCAAAGAATTCAGAAGATTCGGTTTGGGGATTCTCCGATTTTTCCCATCCTGCGTTTGACAAAAAATCCGGAATCAAATCTGGAGGATTATTCTGTAAAATAGATTTTTCCTTATTTTTCTCATCATTCTCCGAAGATTTAGAGATTAGGGGAGAGGGGTTTGTTTCGATTTCTGGAGGAAACCAGTACTCCTGAGGGGAAGAAGAAAAGGCAGAGGTATATTCTAATTTTTCAATTTCGACTTTCGAATTGGGAATATCCTCAACTTTTGAAGGAGTTGAGGTGACATATTTATAATAGGGGTCAAGGGATATTAACCTTTCTTGAACCTGAGTGGCTTGTTCGGTTAATCCATTTTCAAGATAAATCTGGTGAAGAATTTGGTTTGCCTCCAAACAGAATGGTAAAAGTTCCAAAATTTGGTTGCAAACTTCAACTGCTTGGACTTTGGCATTTGATTGAGCATAGACCTTTGCGAGTAAAACCTTGATATCGATTCGTTCAGGTGAAGTTTCAAGTGTGGCTTTAATTTCATTTAGAGCTTGCTGGAAAAGATCCCCTTTGATATACATTCTTATTAAAGCGCCTTTGGACAAATTTATTTTTTGGGGTTTTATTCCATCGCGCTTGTTGATCAACCTTTTTAACTCTTCCTGAACAATTACATTTGAGGGTTGAGAGTCAAATGCCATTTCCATATGAAATATTGCACCTTCAAGGTCGCGATCTTCTTCTTTGATTGAACTAATTCCGACATGGGCAACAAAATCGTCAGGAACATAGGACAAAAGTCTTTCAAGGGAAATTGCTGCTTCACGAAATTTCTTTTCCTCAAGGTAAGCCTGACCGAGGAATCGGATTGCATCGATCGAATTAGGATAAGATTTGAGAATATGCGAGGAATGAGAAATTACCTGATCCAGCATATTTTGCTCAATAAAACTTTCAATTTCTTTTAAATAATCACGATAAGATACCACAGGATTCCCTTTGTAGCGATAGTATGCACCAAAAAGGAAGATTATGCAAGCAAACTAACAAAAAAGCAACGTAGAATTACGTTGCTTTAAAAAAATTATTCGCCAAGATAATCTCTTAATTTTCGCCGGATTGTTGGATGACGTAGACGACTGAGTGCCTGGGCTTCAATTTGACGCACTCTTTCTCTTGTAACTCCCATCTTACGTCCTACTTCTTCAAGAGTGTAAGCCTGACCGTCAAGAAGACCATACCGTAATTGTAGAATACGGACTTCACGAGGTGGTAAACCATTTAATACTTCTTCAAGATGTTCACGTAAAAGATTATAAGTTGCCGATTCATCAGGTGGCAACGCCTCTTCATCTTCGATGAAATCTCCCAAAACGGAATCTTCTTCATCATCAGTAGGGGTTTCAAGTGACAATGGTCTTCGGGCTACTTGGATCATATTTTCAACTTTTTTGGGCGGTACGTCGAGAGAAATGGCCAATTCCTCAACGGTTGGTTCGCGGCCAAGTCTTTGGGTCAATTGATGTTGAATCCGCAAAAGTTTGTTAATTTGATCACCCATATGTACTGGAACTCGAATCGTACGTCCCTGGTCTGCAATTGCGCGAGTTACTGCCTGACGAATCCACCAAGTGGCATAAGTACTGAACTTATGACCACGGCGATAATCAAACTTTTTCGTTGCGCGAATTAATCCGATATTCCCTTCCTGGATCAAATCAAGAAATGGAACTCCACGTCCCATGTATTTTTTTGCAACACTGATGACTAATCGAGAGTTAGCGGTTATTAGGTGTTCACGGGCTGCCCAACCATCTTCAATTAACTTCCGTAACTGTAATCTCCGATGACTATTGACGTTGCCGCGCGCGAGCTCCTCGCGAGCCATTCTCCCGCGTTCAATACGTTGTGCTAATTCCACTTCTTCTTCAGCGTTGAGTAACGGGACTCTGCTAACTTCCTTAAGATATAACCCGAT
>Ga0209450_10001198_pt1 | contig 13023 bp, 12 predicted proteins | sample FrelakmetLWP11LW_FD_187149 | JGI IMG/M metagenome (GOLD analysis project Ga0209450, IMG submission 187149) | Freshwater lake sediment microbial communities from the University of Notre Dame, USA, for methane emissions studies - LWP11 LW (SPAdes)... | ecosystem: Environmental > Aquatic >... | reverse complement strand
AACGACACCGTCACATAGATATTCAACCTGGTTCAAATCATATTGTTTCTCCCAGACAATACTGCCTTCCGGAGTGATTTTTGTCAGCCTTGCAACGCCTTTTTCACCTTGTCCTATCAAAAGAAAACACTTATCCGGCAAAGCCAATATCTTGAATACCTGAATACCCTTGACCTGTATCTGAGTAGCAATGGTATATTTATCATTTTTATATTCCATTGCCATGTAAGAGGGATATCCTTTCTCTAACCCAAAACGCAAATCCAGAGAGTTTGAGATGGGCATTACATCCGACAATGTATATCCGATATAGTTATTTTGATTGGGATCTTTCGCAGAAACTTCCGACTGTGAGACGATATTTCCGTTTACATCATATCGAATCAAGGATATCTGTATTTTGTTTTCATTATGCGTATTACTCAATAAAACAATCTGATTCTTATTGCTATCAAACCGCAGGGCGCTTGACGTTACTTTTTGACCTTCAGGAATAACCGGCTGCTTCTCCCAAAGAACCGTTAAATCGTCAACCGCAAACCCATTGATACTATTTAACAACACAATGGTAATCATAACAGTCAATTTTTTCATAGTAAATATCCTTTCATATATACTTACGGAGCTATTGATTTCATCTTTACTGAAAACACATCTTCGACTGAACAAACGATAACTTTTACACAAACCGGCTCATTCCTGTCCTGTCAATTATATTTAAATGGCCTACAAAACCCTTAAAATTGCTACTCCAGTTTGAGAGCAGTGACTACTGTTCGCGCAGGTAGTAAATCTGGAGTCTTCAATGACGCCAGATAAACCATTTTCCCTTTGCTGTCTATGATTACCTGATTTGCCAATACGCCAACTCCATCAATTTTAATCGCCTTGATTTTCTTGCCATCACAATCATACTGATTCAGTATTGTACATTGACCGCCTGATTCAAATGCATTGTGAACGATAACAAATCCTCCATCGATAGTCGCCATGCCATAGTAAAGAAAATCTTGTTTCCAGGTATAAACTGAATCCTTCAATTTCAACTCCAGGTTTTTTGAATAAATTCGATATTCAATATTGGTCAATTGTCCCTCGGCAGCTATATTATAAACCATCGCGATATTATTGTTATCTAACACTGCAGCTTGTGGTACTCGTACAAGATCAAAGGCATCAAGATTAAACACCTCCCTGTTAATCACAGCACCGTCATCTGCAATTATATTAACCCAGGCACTAAAGGAGTTCGTTTCTCTTTCTCCTGTCAATCCAGCAGCCACCAACAAATCACCAACTTTAGATTGGGCGATATCGGTCACCCGACTCACGCCTTCGTACTGATATTGCTTTTCCCATATTACATCACCACTGTTATTCCTTTTTTGAATTATCCCATTTGGTCCTTTCTTTTCAGAGCCAAATAAAAGATATTCTTTGGAGTTGATGCGTTTCATCCTGCCGGCAGAAAAACCGTTCGCAGTCGCTTGTGTCTTTACTTCGTATGATTGGAAAACATGGCCTTCTTTATTTTTAATAAGGCTCTGCTTCCCACCACGTTCCATAGGGTCAACAAATATTTGGCATTCATTACTATCGGTAACATCCAGACCTTTTGTTATCCAAAATAGCTGGATAAGTCTACAATCCTTGGGTTTCGCGCTTTTAAGGGTTATGTCGCTTAAACGCTTCCCTGTTTTTTCATCAAGTGTCCATTGCCAAATACGTCCGATACTGTTAGGGTCTCGTTGATTATACATAGTACCAATGATGAAAATTGTTTTATTATTTTCAACATTAAGTAATTGAGGAAAACAGGAAAAACCCTCATACCCAAATTCCTCTTGCCAGACTGGATTTGCAGGCTGGTAATTTGTATCTCCAAACACAATAGAACTTAAGCAGCTAAACAAAATAATTAAATTCGATTTTAAGCATCTACTCATAATATCAACTCCTGTATATTTAATATTAAACTACTATTCATAACAACAGTCACAATAACCGATTTGTCTCAATTCCCATGCCCCACATACTAATCCGTCAATAGATTATGCTGCACATTTCGATTTCATTCCGTTATAATATTGTCCATGAAAATAGATGGACGAAAACACGATCATAAGACGTTGGAAGCGATCCGCAAGATGGCCGTTCGCCGTATTCGCGAGGGCAACTTCTGGTATTCGGTTTATACCGGTCGTCTGAACGCCGCGCGATTTGTGGAGTTCCTCAAAGACTTTATGCGGTACCGCCGCCGTCCGGTATTCCTTGTGGTTGATGGGTTGCCTGCGCATAAGGCCAAGCTGGTCGCGGCATACGTTCAATTCCTCCGGGGAAAGCTGGAGTTGCATTTTCTTCCCGGATACGCACCGGATTTGAACTCTGACGAGTTCGTCTGGAATCACCTGCGGCATCACGGCACCACCAAGACGCCGCTGCGGAAGAACGAATCGCTCCACCGCCGCGTCGAGGAAAACCTGGCCGCCATCAAAAATTCGCCAAAACTGGTCAGTTCTTTTTTCATGCTAAGAGTGTAGCCTATACTATGTACTGATTAGTAGCTTAAAGGGTGTTGCGGAAGGGGATTTTTCTGTTGAAGCCAATGAACCGGAAATAGATGTCGATAACGCTGTGCCCGCGGCGCTGCTGGTTGCTATAAAGCGACGTCGATTCATAAAGCACCTTTTCGAATAAGTTGATAATTTTGTGCTATTGTAAAAGGTGTGTGTGAAATTTCAATTTATTTTTCCCAAAAGATGGGATAGACAGAGAACCTCGTGTAGTGCTCTCCCGGCGAATTACGGTAGGCAGGGGGGTGCTATCCGTAAAATCAGAGATTCTGTGCGAAATTGATTCAGGGGGTAAATTTTTCCGGGTCAGGACAATTATTATCCATCCGGCCAGACAATTATGCGCCATTAGATTTCCATGACATCTTTCTGAATATGCTGTAACTTTATTTTTTGAAATGATTTATGTCTCATGTTGCCATTATTTTGATGCCCGTGGCACGATAATTGCAAATTCTCGGTTTGGCGTGGTATGCCTATACTGAAATAAAGCAAAAATAGTGAGGTTTTCAATGAGTACAGAGATCGCATCAGCGGCGTCGCAAAAAATGGACTTTATGAATCTGCTGGTTACAGAGCTTCGCAATCAGAATCCGCTCGAGCCGATGGACAATAAGCAGATGGCCTCCCAGCTTGCGCAGTTTTCGCAGTTGGAGCTAACCGAGGGAATGAATGGCAACCTTGAAACGATCAACAAGACAATGAACACCATGAATACGAACTTTGAGGGGGCGATTTGGATGGCTCAGTTGGACTATGCCAAGTCTTTTTTGGGCAAGACCGTCAGCTTTTATGATACAAGCAATGGTTCTCTGGTTGAAGGTCAGGTCAAAAAGTTGACATTTGAAAACAATAAACCTGTTTTGGGTGTGCATTCCGGCAGCGGATCGTCCGCCAAAGACTATAAAATACAAGTTTCTCAAATTCAAGGTATTCAGGCATAAAAATAGACTATATTAAGGAGTTCCACTATGGGTTCTGCATTGACTTCCGGGGTGTCCGGTTTAAAGGCGTTTCAAACGATGCTGGATGTCGCGGGTAACAATCTGGCCAATGTTAATACCGTCGGGTTTAAAGGCAGTTCGGTAACCTTTGCCGAATTGCTGAGCCAGACCATGCGTCAGGCCGGCGGTCCTGCCGGGGCATTGGGCGGCGTTAATCCTCAGCAGATGGGCAGCGGTGTTTCCGTTGCTGCGATCAATCGCGATATGAGCCAGGGCAGTATTGTCAGTACCGGCCAGGACCTTGATGTGGCTATTGACGGCTCCGGATATTTTGTTTTGAATGATGGCAGGCAGGATGTGTTTACGCGTATCGGATCGTTTGCTGTGGATGCCAACAATACGCTGGTTGATCCGTCAACGGGCTTTAAAGTTCAGCGGACGGGTACTTTTGGAGAAACCGAGGGTTTTCAGACTTCCGGCGACTCGAGCATTCATATCCCCTGGGATAGTTCCATGCCAGCCAGAGCGACTACAGAAGTGGTTATGAACGGCAACCTGCGATCCTCGGCAGAGAGTACCGCCGCAACGGCCAACAAACTTGTGGCAAATCTGGCGCTTACAGTTAATTCCGGGGATGCGGTTGCTCAGGCGGGTACATATATGTCTAACCTTGACCAGTGGGGCAGTACACCTCTGGCCGTAGGCGATACGGGAACGCTTCTTATTTCGGGAATTAAAGAAGATGGGACGGTCTTTACCAATCAGCCGGTAACGTGGACTGGAGCGGCTTCCGGTGCCGGCGATACCATACAAGATGTTCTGGATCAAATTACCGCATTGTATGATAGCAGTACCGCAACACTCAATGCAGAAGGTAAAATTGTGATTACGAGCACGGCAGGTTACAGTTTGGCTCAAGTAACAGCAATGACGTATAGTCCCGATGGCACCGAAAGCCTCGAAATCCCAACGTATTTTGACTATGCTACGGTTGGTGGAAATGACAGCAAGTCCTTTAAAATCAATGTGTTTGACAATCTGGGTCAACAGCATGTGATGACGGGAGTACTTGTTAAAACGGATGTGAATAATACCTGGGATCTTGTGGTTCAATCGGTTGACGGTGAGCGGACAGCGTCCTGGTCTGATTATGATGTGAATAATTCCACCGCCCTGAATCGTCGTATTTCCGGGATTGAATTTAACACTAATGGGTCTTACAAGGGTCTTAGTTCGAGCTCCGAAGCGGCTGAGTTTTCAGTTCAGTTTGCCAACAATCCGACGATTACACAGACCCTTTTGATCAATCTTGGAACGCCTGGTGAATTTACCGGACTAACCCAATTTTCCAGTCAGCAGTCCAGTGCTACGGCGTTGACGCAGGATGGTTATGAGGCGGGCTCTTTGTCGGGCGTAACGATTGACAATTCGGGAATGATTGTCGGTACGTTTACTAACGGCGTCAAAATTGATGTTGCCGCACTGCAAATTGGAATCTTCCAGAATGCTGGCGGTCTGGAAGCAGTTGGCAATGGGTATTATCTGCCGACGGCCAACTCCGGAGAGCCGATAGCAACGATTGCCAGCACCGGCGGAGCAGGAAAAATTACTGGCAAAAGTCTGGAGAAATCCAATGTGGATATCGCGACGGAGTTTGTTAATATGATGCAGGCTCAAAATGGGTATCAGGCAAATTCCAAGACGATTAAGGTCGCCAATGATGTGCTGACCACGCTGACGAATTTGATACGATAAATAAAGGCTTACCCAATGCCGGTTGTGCTGGCAGAATTAGCGAAATTTGCGGTTTTGGCGTTAACGCGCATTGAGCGATACGGCGCAATGAGGCGATTGGAAACGCATTATAATGCGACATTTTTGACCAATAAATGGTTTGTTTTGCTGGGTTGGTCGATGATTGCGATCTTGGGCGTGGTGTTGATAGCCGTTCGCCGAATGCGGCTGGAAAAAGACCATCTGGCCGTGCTGGAGCGTTTTACAAATATGGCTAATCGATGCCGACTGACCGTCCAGGAACGAGAAATGCTCGAAGCGATATCCCTGCGTTCCGGATTGAAGAAAGTGGACGAAATTTTTGTCGAATCCGTCGCATTTGACAATGGACTTGCCAAACTGATGCAGGACAGCTTTTCGGCCGGACATAATCTGGCAAAGCGAAAGCGATTGAATATCATGGCCTATGGGATTAAGACAAAGTTAGGATTTCAAAAGTCGACTTCGGAATTCGGCCTGAGCGGATTGTCTGATCGCAATCTAAGCAGCCATCAAATTGCGGTTGGGAAAACGATAGCTGCCTCGCTGAGTACCGATATGGAATCATATTTTAAGGCTGAGGTCGTTGGTAATAGTCCCTATGAACTGACATTGTCTCCCGCGATTCCATTGGAAGCGTTGCCGGGTCAAACGATAACGATCCACTATAAAATAGGAAATGTAACCTGGAGCTTTATGTCGGTCATTATTTCCTGCGGGCCGCAGGGACTGGAAGTAAGCCACACAGATCAAATTCAGATTATCAATCGCCGCCGTTTTCGGCGGGCTCCGGTGCAGAAAATGGCCCGTATTGCGCGATTTGATGTTGTTCAGATCGCCGCGGTTTCAGAGGCTCCGGTTATGGAGTTTGTTGAAGCGACAGTGACTGAAATTTCTGGCCCTGGACTTCGAATTCGGACCAGTCTTGACGTCCGGTCGCGGGATCGTGTGGTTGTGATTTTTGAACTGGAGCCTGGCAGATGGATTCAGGATATTGCGGAAGTGCGCGGTTTTCGCGAGTCGCTGATGGGACGTTCGCTGGTGGTCGAATTAATCGGTCTTAGCGAAAAGGGAATCAACGATCTGATCCGGGTAACCAACATCATTGCCGGCAAGGTTACTCGTCCGGAAGAGGAAGAACTAAGTCGAGAAGCGATTTTGAGTCTGGAGCAGGAATACGTTTCATGAGCGAGCAGGCAGGCCAAATCAGTTCCGGTATTGACGCCATGATGGAAAAATATACGGCGGCGTCTAACAACATCGCCAATGTGTCGACGCCGGGTTTTAAGCGGACGGTTACCGCGTTCAGTGCGACGCTGGATAAAATGATGCGCAGCAAGAGCAGTGACATTCCGTTGAGAATACCGGTTGAGTCCCATCAGACGATTGATTTTTCGCAGGGCCAGATTACGCAAACCGGAAGTCCTCTGGATATTGCGCTGGAAGGCAGAGGTTTTTTGACGCTCGAAACAGCCAACGGACCGATTTATACGCGAAATGGCTCGTTGGACGTTAATACTCTCGGACAGTTGATCGACAAAAACGGGCGATTGGTGGCTGGACAAAGCGGGCCTATTGTGGTGCCGCGCGACATTATTGTGTCGGACATTCAAATCGGCAGCGACGGGGTTCTAAAAGCCGGCGGGAGCGAGCTTGGAAAGCTTAAACTGGCTGCGTTTGAAGATGAAAAGACGCAGCTTGAGCCGATTGGCTATGGCGCCTATCGTGCGATTGAAAAAGATACCGCAATGCCCGCGACAAACGTTAAGGTTCGACAGGGCTGCCAGGAGGGATCCAATGTTCAGGTGATGTCGGAGATGGTCAGCCTGATGACGGTATCCCGAATCTACGAGATGCACATTAATATACTTCGACGTCAACGTGAAAATGGTGCCGCCACATTAGGTGTGGCGAACGGATAGAATTCAGGAGAACTAAAATGCTAAAGGCATTTTCTACCGCCGCAACAGGAATGGACGCTCAGCAGACGATGATTGATGCCATCGCCAATAATCTGGCCAACGTCAGCACCAATGGGTTTAAGCGGTCGCAGGTCAATTTTCAGGATTTGCTGTATTTGAAGATGCGTGATGCAGATCGCGAAGTTGCTTCGGGCATAACGGCGCCAAGCGGTCTTGAAATTGGCAGTGGGGTTCAGGTGGCTTCTACCACCAAGACATTTACGGTCGGTGAAGTTCAGCGAACAGGCAATGATCTGGATGTGGCGATTCAGGGCGACGGTTTCTTCAAGGTGCTGCTGCCCAATGGCGAGGAACGATATACCCGCGACGGCGCTTTTCAGAAAGACGCCAACGGTCTCTTGGTCAATGCCAGCGGATACCAGATTAGTCCCGGGATTACCATCCCACAGGATGCGATGATGATTGATATTGCTGCTGATGGAACTGTCAGCGCTCAGACCCCGGCTGGCACACAGGCTGTCGGTACGCTGGAGTTGTATCGGTTCCCCAACCCCGCCGGTCTTAGCTCTGAAGGCGGCAATCTGTATCGCGAAACCGCCTCCAGCGGCGCCAATGTTGCGGGCAAGGCCGGCGAGCAGGGATATGGAAGCATCCTCTCCAAGTATCTGGAGAAGTCCAATGTGGAAATGGTTACCGAGCTGGTAAATCTGATTAACGCTCAGCGTGCGTATGAAATCAACTCACGAACCATTCGTACCGGCGATAATATTCTGCAGCAATTGTCTCAGTTGATTCGTTAATTTATGGAACAAACAATGAAGCGATGGCAATGGATGGTAATATGGATTGGGGCGGCGGCAATAGGCGTTGCGCAGCCTGAATCGGCTACACCGTCTGATAAAATTAAAATGGTTCTGCCGACAGAGGTTGTCGTCGAGGGACCACAGGTCTGCCTGTCTGCGATTGTTACCCTTGAAGGTCCCGTGTTACTAACCGGCAAAGCCGGGACCCTCACGCTTGGAACATTTGTTTCCAAAGGGCAGATACTCTGGATCGACCATAATACCATTTTGAGCTGTTTAGCCAGTATCGGCGTCGATACCTCATGCGTGGAATTATCCGGCGCCGAAGTTGTGAAAATCAAGCGCAAAGAAATGGTAGTTGTGTCGGAAACCATCGCTCAAAAAGCGAAAGGCTACCTTGAACAGCAGCTTGCTGGCCAGAAAATTGCATCTTTGTCGCTGTTTCGGCAGCCGACGTCAATTGTACTGGATGATGCGAATACGCCGACGGAGCTGTCCTGCACGATGAGTCGATATCAGACTCCGGGTACGTTGAAAGTAGATGTTGCGATTTCCCAGAAAGGTCTGACACGCGATCATTCCGAGGTTATTTTTACTGTTCGTTACAAAGTTCGCCAGGCGGTTGCAGTCAAAGAAATTAAAGCTGGCGATGCGGTAACTTCTGAAAATGTCCAGATACAGGAGATTCAGGCGTTATCGCCGGAACAAAAAATGGAGAGTGAGCCTTATGGGATGCTGGCCCGCAGAAAAATTGTACCGGGTGCAATTGTGCGTTCGGATTGGCTTGTGCCGCGTCAGGCGCCTGTAATGGTTCGGCGTAATCAGCAGGTTCTGGTTAAAGTGGATACCGGCGGATTGTATCTTTCTGCGCCGGGGCAGGCGATGGAAGAAGGGCGTATTGGCGATGTGATTCGTGTCCGTCGAGGTCAGCGGCCCGAAGAGGTTACCATTTACTGTACGGTTCAGCCGGACGGGTCTGTTCAGCCGCAGATATAAGGAAAATACCCATGAAACATAAATTACAAAAATGGATGATGTTGGCGCTGGCGACAACGGTTCTTTCGGCCTGTACGGAAGCTGGTTCCATCTGGGCTAAGCGCGGATCGACCAGCAAGTCCCTGTATGCCGATGACAAAGCCATTCAGGTCGGCGATTTACTGACGATTATTATTAATGAAGCTCATAAGGTCGATAATAAAGTTAAGACGGATTTACAGAAATCTACCTCTAATTCGGTCAGTATTCCTGGAAATGAAAATTACATAGAACACGTTATTCCCTCTGTTCCGAATGTTTCAGTCAGCGCCGAATCAGACAAAAAAGTGAGCGGCAAGGCGGATTATAAAGACGAACGCAGCGTTGAAGACCGCATTACGGTTGTTGTTCAGGATATTCATCCTAATGGCAATCTTGTGGTTATCGGGACGCGATCGCGTGATATCAGCGGCGACAAACAAACCATCCAGGTCAGCGGCGTGGTTCGTCCCAGCGATATTTTATATGGCAATACCATTCGCAGCGAACAGGTTGCCGAATTTCAATTGGTTGCCATCAGCGACGGTCCAAGCAAAAACTACAACAATCCCGGATGGCTTGGAAAGTTTCTTGATATTATCTGGCCATTTTAAACAGAGAAAGACAGTGCAATGAGACGACAAAATGCCGTTTTAATTTTGCTTCCGATGTGGATTTGCGGTATTGCAATGGCTGCCCGAATTGGGGACGTTTGCGATATTCTGGGTGTTCGCGGCAATTCGCTCATGGGGCAGGGGCTGGTTGTCGGTCTCAATGGTACTGGTGATTCATCGATTCCCAGCGCCCAGCTTCTGACCAGTCTGTTGCGTCGGGAGGCTGATACGACATTTTCACCGGAACTGCTCAAGTCCGGCAGTATCGCTTTGGTTACGATTACCGCCGAACTGGGTCCCTGGGATCGCGAAGGTTCGCAGATTGATATCAATATCTCCACGCTGGGGGATTGCAAAAGCCTTCAGGGCGGAATGCTGCTGGCGGCGGAACTGAAAGGGTTGGATGGCACTGTTTATGCGGTTGCCCGTGTGGGCGCGATTTCCACCGATGCATGGACGGTCGAAGGCAAGACTGGAAGCAAAGTGTCGAAAAACCATCCGACGGTAGGACGCATTCCCGGCGGGGCAATTATTGAGCGGTCGGAGTTGTCGGAATTGGTGCAGACGATCAGTGAAAAAAGGTGTGTTACGCTGACCCTCCGCCAGGCAAATATTACGACTGCCGAGCGTATTCGTAAAGCAATTCATGATTTGTACCCTAATTCTGTAGTTGCCGAAGATCCCGGCGCGGTTAAAATATTTATTCCCAATTCGGTCGGCGCCGGAGAAGAAATTGCGTTTCTGGATAAAATTGTACAAATAGACGTTGCGGTGGATGTTCCGGCGATTGTTGTTATCAACGAGCGAACCGGAACCATTGTCATCGGCGGCAATGTAACGATTATGGAAACCGCCGTCGCACAAGGCGGGCTGGTGGTCAAGGTAAAAGAACAAAAAATCGTTTCTCAGCCGAATACGCCGTTTACGGAAGGCGCAACCACGGCAACGGTGGATGATACGGCGCTGTCCGTCGGCGATAAGGAGGGCATTCTGATTCCGATACCTCAAACGGTTACGGTGGATCAATTGGCTCGTGCGTTGAATTCCATCGGGGCATCGCCGCGGGATTTAATCGCCATATTTGACGCCCTGAAAAAAGCCGGCGCATTGCAGGCAAAACTGGAAATGATGTAATGAGTAATAAAACCGCAGCAATTCTGTTGGGAAATGGATAATATTTATGGAACTATCTGAAACAACTCAACTTGCCAAATCCTTGCCTGTGCCGCAGTTTGTTCCCGGCGGAGAAGCCAAAGCCATATCGCAATCGGATCGGGATTCCCGGAAGTTAGAAGACGTATCCAAAAAGTTTGAAGGTCTTCTGTTGCACCAGATGTTTAAGCAGGCCCAGCAGACGACCGACCAGATCAGCGACGACAATGGCGAGGATGAAGAGTCGTCCAAAGATGCCGGTACGGAACAATACCAAAGTCTTTTTTGGACGGAGATGGCCGATGTCGTCAGCGAACAGGGCGGCCTAGGGCTTTGGAAAACGATGTATCGGCAATTTCAGGATCGGGCATCTGAATTAAATGTGCCGTCTGGGAAACTGGACGAGAATCTATGAGTGTAGACGACCGACAACTGGAGTTGCGTGTACGCGAATTGTTTGACTTCCTTGATCAGAGCATCGGTTCTGTCCAGGAAATGCTGAGCATGCTGAATGTATTTCGTGCAGCTCTGATTCGTCGCGATGAATCGACCATGCGGCAGATGCAGGATAATTTGCCGACAATCGCCGCACAGCGGCAGCAAACGGACAGCCATCTTGAGCGATTAACGTCAGAGTTTGCTCATTTGCTGCAATGTCCGGTCGATCAGGTTAGCCTGACGCGGATTGCATTGTCTTTACCGCTATCGCAGCGGTTACAGGTTCAGGAAAAACAGCAAATGCTTCAGTCTTTGGTTAACCGACTGCATGTTGAGCATCGCGGTACCGAACTGCTGCTGCGTGAATGCGAGCGGCTCAACCGGTTGTTGCTGGATGGGATGATCGGTAAACGCAATCAAACGCTGACCTACACTCCCCACGGGCAGAGCCGTCGGGAGATGCATCGGTCGATAGTCAGTATGAGAATGTAGGAACAGATATGGCCGGATATGAAATAGGAATCAGCGGAATCAGGACTGCACAGCGATCGCTGGATATCATTGGCAATAATATCGCCAATGCCGCTACCGAGGGCTATCATAGGCAGGATATCGATCTGCGGGCAGCCAGCGAATCTTACAGCGGCGGTCACATGATTGGTCAGGGTGTCGATTTTGTCGGCGTTATTCGTCGTGTCAATTCGATTATTGAAGATCAGCTTTTAGGTCAGGATGCGTCGATGTCGTCTCTGTCGCGGCAGATGGAGTCGCTTCGTAGTATTGAAAGCGCGCTGGCCGAACTTTCAACGCCGGGCATCAGTACTTCGCTGGATAATTTTTATAACGCATTTGCGGATTTATCGCTTCGTCCCAATGATGTAACACTGCAAAGCGCTGTTGTTTCCGCCGCCCAGACCTTGACGAATCAATTTCGCAGTGTTGCGTCGGTGGTTACGGATTTACAGGATATGACCTATTCCGAGGCGCAGTCGACAGTAGAAAAAATTAATGTATTAACCCGTCAAATTGCCGAGATGAACGGGATTATTTACGATCAGCAGGTGCGGGGGCTTGACAGCAGCAACACCATGGATCAGCGCAATAAGCTGGTCATTGAACTTAATCGTTTGGCAGGCGTCAAAGTTACCGAGAGAGAATATGGACAAATAGATGTTGTTTTGTCTGGAATTCCGGTCGTAGCCAGCGGTTTTGCAACTGAGCTGCAGGCCGATTTGCAGACCGATGGAGACGTAAGTACTCTGATTCTTTCGGTAGCTGGAAGCGAGCAGATTCAGGGGCAGGCCGAAGGGGGCGTTCTTGGAGGCTTGTTTGTCCTGAAAAATACGGTTCTCCATGGAATTATGGACAAAATGGATGCGCTGGCTTTAGCGGTTGCTTCCGAAACCAACAAAGTACATGTACAGGGTGTAGGTGCAGATGGATCGTTTACCAACCAGACCGGCTGGACCATGGCGCAGGAAAACGTATCGGATTTTGTGCCGCCGGTTGTCCCGGGGACGATTTATGTGCGTGTTACCGCTCCTGACGGCAGCGTCTCGCGTCATGCGATTACCGTGAATGCGTCCAGCACATTGCAGTCTGTTGCAGACGACTTAGCCTTGATTCCAGGGTTGGAGAATAGTACGGGCTTAAATAATGGCAGGCTTCAGATTGTCGCCAACAGCGGCTATGCGTTTGATTTTCTGCCCGGCGTTTTGGCCGAACCGTCGTCTTATACGCCAAATCCACTGGCCGGCGCTGGCGTGAATGCCGATCAGGCTCCACCCATC
>Ga0209450_10001197_pt1 | contig 13029 bp, 27 predicted proteins | sample FrelakmetLWP11LW_FD_187149 | JGI IMG/M metagenome (GOLD analysis project Ga0209450, IMG submission 187149) | Freshwater lake sediment microbial communities from the University of Notre Dame, USA, for methane emissions studies - LWP11 LW (SPAdes)... | ecosystem: Environmental > Aquatic >... | reverse complement strand
CAGCAACGGGACTTATGGTTTATGATACAACATTAAATAAATTAGCTGTTTTTACTGGTGTAAATTGGGAAACAATAACTAGCTTATAAAATAAAATAATATGAAACAAATACAACCTATTCAAATTTGGGTAAACGGCCAACAGCAAACAGCAACCGTTTTTAACTTAATTATCATTAACGATAATTTATTAAACAGTGCAACATTTTACTGGCAATTATTAGATAGCGCAGAAATAAAACTAGCAGACGGCAATTTAACAATGGGTGAGCCAACATACGATCAATGGGGTACTTCAAGCGACGTAAACCAGTGGGCTTATGAGTGGGCCGCGACGCAGTTAAATATTACACTAGCTTAATTAATCTTTAAAATACAAAACCAATGGAAACAAAACAAGCACTTGCAATTTTAAAACAAATTTTAGACGCGGCTAGCAAAAGCGGTTTATTTGAAAACTTAACGGCTGCAATGACAGCGGCCGACGCTTACAATGCGGTAGCACGTGAATTATTAAAAGAAGAAAATGGCGACGGATCTGTTATTTAGTATTGTAGTTTTTGTAGCCGCTGGCGGTGGCTTTTATTTCACAACTAAAAACCGTTTAGATAAGATTGAAAGTGATCTATCTAAGCACAATAATACCAATACTGAAATATTAGATAGGCTGGCGCGCATTGAAACTAAACTGGATTTTGTAACTAAAATGTAACAATATGTTTAAGAACTGGAAAACAAGTTTATTTGGCCTAGGGGCCGTAATAACTGGGGTTGCAACAGTATTAAAAGGCGACGTGCCAACTGGTATAACAGCCATATTAAGCGGCCTAGGTTTATTTGCAGCAAAAGACAGCGACATTAATTTAAACAACCGTCCATAATGACTAGCCAAACCAAAAAAATATTGGTGGTTACTGTTGTGGCGTTAATCTTATTAAGCAGCACAATGGCAATAGGAGCAAAGGCCGAGGAACTGATCAAAAAGTTTGAAGCCGACGATATAAATAAATATTTAAACGCTTATTTAGATCCAGTGGGAATACCTACAATAGGCTACGGATCTACCTATAATTACGACGCAAAGCGTAAAGTAAGGCTAGGTGATAGTATTACCCAGGAAAAGGCTATTGAGTGGTTAAGAAGGGAAACAAAATCAATAGTGCCAAAGATCAAAGCACTGGTTAAGGTACCTATTAACCAAAACCAGCTGGATAGTTTAACTAGCTTCGTTTATAACGTAGGTATTGGCGCATTTCAATCTAGCACGCTTTTAAGGTTACTTAATAGCGGCGCGCCTAAAAGCGAAGTGGCGGCCCAATTTGACCGCTGGAATAAAGGCACTGTAAATGGCCAAAAAGTTATTTTACCAGGCCTAGTAAGGCGTAGAAGTGAAGAAAAAGCACTATTTTTAGCATAAGCAAGCAAGTTGGTTAGATAAATTTCAATGGTCTAGTACAAAAAGGAAGCCTGGTGTATCTACACTGGGCTTTTTTATGCCCCTACAAAAATAAATTTGGTGGTTTAATCGTTTTTACTATAATTTTACCAAAGACAAACAAAAACCCTATTTTATGCAATTAAAAACCGACAGTAAGATCCTGGGCGAAATTGCCAGCTTACAACACAAAATTTTGCGCCTGGAAGCATTACGGGCCTTATCACCTTACGAACAATGCACATTTTTTTTCTATTCTAGCAGTGGTAAGTTTTTATCGTTAAATGAAAACGATTTGCCGTTTGACCTATCTTTTGAAGTTAGGATCCTAATAGACGCGGCCCTAGAACACTACCAGCACGAAATTAAAAGATTAGAAAATAGTTTCCAATGCGAAGAAAATTAATAAGATTTATTGCAGTAATTTTTTTTATTGTAATATCTATACCAGTTTGCATTTTAACTTATGCAGCTTCACATATTTTTTATTACACATACAGATTATTAAATTTATTAAAACTAAACAAATGAAAAACGATTATTTAAAAGATCTAGCCGACGGCTTTGGATCAATGAACAAATTAGAAAACAAAAAAAACGAAAAGCAGCCCGATTACCAGGGCTACTTCAAATCAGACGGCAAAATGTATGAAATTGCTGGCTGGGTAAAAGTTAGCAAAGCTAACAACAAGTACCTTTCTATTGCAGTTAAGGAATATACTGAAAAACAACCTAATAACGAACTTTAAAAACTAGACAAATGGAAGACGTAATCAAATTATTAGAAGATCAAATCAAAAAAATTGATTTAGAAATAGAACATAATGATCAATTAATATATAATCATTATCAATGTAAAAAAACATTAGAAATGCATAATGAACATTATGCAACAAAAAGAACACAAATTTTAGACGCTATTGCTCAATTAGCTTTAACAAATTAAAAACTACACAAATGGCAACTTACATAACTATTATTGATTTATTTAATCAAAGTACATCTGTTGAAATTGACAGTGAAAAAAGAGGTATATATGAACGACTTATTGCACGTTTTTTTAATGATAATGATGTAAATACATTATGCATAATTTCAAAAAATGGTGATGAATATTATATAGCAAAAGAACTAGCAAAAAAATTTGTAATAAAAATTAATACTTATACTAATGAAAATTGATAAAAATGCCCCAGCTTTTCCAGTTATGCCAGTCCAGGATCAATTCGGCCGCTTAGTGGCGCCAATACCTGGTATGACAAAATATGAGCAAGTTTTACTACAAATACTTTGCGCCAAAGAAAGCCAAAACAACAAAAGTAATATAGGTATTTCAACACTTTTAAGAGAGTGTGAAACACTAGCAAATGAATATTTTTTAACCCTAGAAAAGATAGCAAATGAAAACGAAAATAATACTAAGGTTATTGAGATGTAGCCCCAATGTTCAAGCTGTAATAGCCCTAATTATTGCAGCCATTTTAATCGGCTTTTTACAAAGGATCTAATGATAGACGGACAAGACAAATTAACTTTACAAGAAAAACTAGCACAGCGAAAATACAAGCCCGATTTCATCCCCCCCCCAAGCCAGGTAATATTCACTATTGACGATAAACCAATTGGAACGATCCAAAATTTTATCGTTTTTAGTGGATTGCCTAAGGCGGGCAAAAGTACCTTTTTAGCCGCTGCAATAGCTTCAGCATTTCAACCAGGTGATGTGTTTGGAATGAAGGTACACTTCCCAGAAGGACGCCGAAAAATAGCCTATTTTGATACTGAAAGCAGTGATTTTGATTTTTACAGACAAGTTAATAAAATAAAGCATTTTAGTAATTTAAATAACCTACCGTCCTGGGCTGACTGTTTTACTGTACGCGAGGATGGCCCAAGCGAAATAAGGGCCTTAATCGTTAATTATTTAGAAAATAACCCTGACTGCCCGATCGTAATTATTGACGGCCTATTGGATCTTATTTTTGATTATAACAGCGAAATAGAAAGCCGCAAGCTGGTGAACTGGTTTAAAAAACTTACTAAGATTTACAACTGTCTATTTGTGGGCGTACTTCACCAGGGCAAAGGACTGGGCGCACAGACACTAGGCCATCTAGGATCAAATTGTGATCGCTGGGCTTCAAGCACTTTAGAAATAATAAAAGACAAAGACAAAAAGACATTTACATTACAGCCTAGGTTTTTAAGATCTAGTGAAGATTTTGATCCAGTGGTACTTATGAATATTGGCGGCAACTGGCAGCAAATATCTATTGAAGGTGAAAGCAAAAAGCCTGAAATAAAGCACCCAAAACAATTTACGGAACTAGATCATAAAAACATAATTAACCAGCTTATTTACGGCCCTATTTCGTATAAAGATCTAATTGCAGACATACAAGAGCAACACGCAAAAGGTACGAATTGGGCCAAACAATTATGTAAGATCTGGATCGATAAAAAATATATTTATAAAAACGATCAAAACTTATATGAAAAAAGATACTAAACGATTTATAGCTTATATGTTAATGAACAAACATTTTAAGCTAGTAAAGAAAGGCGCTAACTGGCGCATAGAATACAACGGCGTTTTATTACAGCCAGAAGATATTGAATTTTTAAAGTTAATTGCAAAAAAAAGCGGCCAAAAATTTGACCGCCTGGACAAAACAATTAACCCTAATTAACTGCTTATTTTCCTTTCACTACAAAGATATATAAAAATGGAATATTACACAGCAATTATTTTTTTTGAAGATCACAAAGAAATAACACCAAAAAAATATCGGAATATTAACCGCGTAGAAAATTTTATTGAATTTGCGCGCAAAGTTGGTGGACATTATGTAAATTTATACGAGAAACGTACAAAAAAATTTTATTGCCGCGTCTGGTTGAACACTTAAAAAATTAGCAGCAACCCAGCACGCCGCCAAAATACCAGCCTAGCGCTGGTTTTTTTGTGCCTGGTATGTATCGCTTAAAAAGTGGTTTAAATTAAAGGTGAAAAGAAAATAATTTAAACTGGTTTAAGTGGTTTAAAATAGGTGGTTTAATTTTTATCTTTGCTAGCCCAGGCGTACGCAAAGATAATAAATTTTAAACTAAAAGTTTAACCAACACACACTATTTTTAAAAAAAAGTTTTTTTGTTTGAAAATCGAACAATTTTTCGTAACTTTGTAAGGTATGGCAGCAAAAAAATGGCTCGCAGCTCTAGTGGGCGCGGCAGCAGTTTACTGGATTTACAGCAAGTATCGCTTTTCCCAGGGCGTTAGCTTCATTATATCTAGGGTGGGCCTGGGTGGATCCGTTTTAGATCCACAGATCAATATCGAGGTAACAATTTACAACCCGACAGCATTTCAAACAGAATTATCAAATTTGAGGGCGCAGCTTTATTTAGCAAGCGGATTAAAAGTGGCAGATGTCTATTATAACAATAGAACGGTAATATTAGCCAATAGCCAGGCAGTTTTGCCGCTGGTGGCTATTACTACCCTAGAAGGTGCGATCGTGGCAATTAGGGAACTAATTAAGCAGAAAAAAGCTGATTTTCGTTTAGCTGGAACGGCCCAGGTGGATGGCGTTTTATTACCTTTTGATATTAAATATAGTTTTGATGGTTTCTAAAAAAGCAGTTTTACAAAAGCTGGCGCCATTTCAAAATTATAAAAGAGTGGTAAGCAGTGATCAAACGGTAACAGACATAATCGATGGTATTGTTGGAACACATTACCAATACCAAGACGAATATGACAAAATAAGTAATTATTTTGTAGGTGAAAGTGAACTTGAAACGGCAAGAAATATTTTTAACTTTTTAAAGTCGAATGTACCTTATTACATTGAAAGTAATAATAATCAAACTTTAAGAAGTCCTAGCGCGATTATTGCTTTAAGACAGGGCGCTGATTGCAAAAGTTACGCGCTGTTTGCAAATGGGGTATTGGATAGTTTAAACCGTAAAGGTATTTTTCAAGTTCCTTTAGCGTTTAGATTTGCGGGATATAAAGATAACACCAGGGAGCCACAGCACGTTTTTGCTGTTATGTACCCAGGAACAAAAAAGGAAATTTGGATTGATCCAGTATTACCTAGATTTAATGAGAAAAGACAACCTAGTTTTTATAAAGATAAAAAAATAAAAATGGCACTAATTGCTTTAAGCGGCGTCGGTTATTCAGCAAGCGACAAACGCGCAGAAATGGAAGCGTATAGAGATAAACTTGTAAGGGATCGTGATAGGCTTTTACAAGCTGGCGTAATTACACCAGGATCGAGCAAAGAATTGCAATATAAAGTTGCAATAAACAAAGTAACTGTTGCGCTTCAGGATTTACCTAGCGTAGCTGGTATTGGTGAATTTGACTGGCAAAATGCCTTTAGTAGTTTAGTAAGTTCAGCACCGCAAATAATTAGTGCTTCGCGTAGAGGCGGCCAAGATCAATTTCAACAATTTGATCAAGGTTTACCAAGTTTGCGTCCTGGACAACCAGTGCAAAGACAAGGTATTAACACCAACACGATTTTATTAATTGGTGGAGCAGCTTTAGCAGCGTTTTTAATCTTTAAGAAAAAGTAATGTATTACAGTTATAAAAATAAAATTGGAGTAGTGCCTATTGCAGCTGTTGTTACAACGGCTATAAAAGTATTGCCTGGTTTTATACCTTTTTTTAGAGGTGCTTTTCAAAGCCCAGCTGGCGACGCTAGGGCCGTAATTAATGCAGTTAAGCAACAAATTACAAGCCAGGACGCTAGAACTAGATTAGGTACTGTAATAGCTGGAAGCCAGCAAAATTTCAAAGCAGCTGATGTAGATGTAAACGAAATGTTATTCTGGTATCGTCAAAATTATCCAAATGATTATATGGAACTATTGCCAGAAGATAAATTATACTGGAATAGTTATTTAGATAATTACAGACAAAGATTTTTAATGCAAAGGCCTGATCTACAAAATAATTTTTTAAACAAATCTTATTTTACAGACGAGCAAATCAATTATAAACCAGGATCACCAGGAACGCAAAAGGCTGGAATGAATATGTTAGTTACTTTAGCAATAGTGGGGGCTGGTATTTTCGCAATTTCAAAAATGAAAAAATAATGACCGCAGCACAAAAAGCAGCAAAGGCAAATTTTAAAAAAGCCATTGAATACAGAAAAAAAACTGGCGTTTCTTTAAAAGAAGCGTTTGCGCACGTTTACGGTAAAAAGAAAGTAGGCGCGGCCCCTAAAAAGAAAGCAGCAAAGAAGGCAGCACCTAAAAAGGCGGCTAAAAAAGTTGTAAAGAAGGCAGCACCTAAAAAAGCAGCAAAGAAAAAACATACAAAGTATGGTAAGGTAAAAGCGCATACTCGTAGAGTAGCTGGAATGAAAAAGCCAGAAAGCGTACACAAAGACACTAAGAGCCACAATGTTAATATACGCGTGGTTTCAGGTTTTGAAAAAATTAGCTTTACCAGGATTAATAATGATAGTAATGGCAACCCTAGATATGTAGTGCATTTTTTAAATTTTTTAAATGACGAGGAAAGATCATTTTTACCTTTTGCAAAAAAATATGAATATGCACTAAAAAAAGCAAAAATGTTAGGTGGTAAAAAATACGACAATAAACAGTATGGTGGTGGTGTTGTATTTCAATCATATAATACAATGGATCTAGAAAAGAAAATAAATGATTTGAGGGATAAAACACCAAAAATTAAATATTAAAATGTACAAAATTTCTTTATATACTAAAAGAAAGGCAAAAGCGTTAAATGTAATTGTCTTACCTAGTGAAAAGAAAAATAAAAAAATAGATGTTTATGACGTTTACGGTAATTTATTAGCAAGTGTAGGTGATCCTAATTACTTAGATTATCCCAGCTTTTTAAGATATTGCGGTAAAAAGATAGCAGACGAAAAAAGAAAATTATATAAAATAAGGCACCAGAAAGATAGAATGGTAAAAGGATCCCCAGGATATTACGCCGATCAATTACTCTGGTAAATTAAATACTTCACAACAATTTAAAAACAAAAAAAATGCGTAGAAGAAAAGCAGCAAAAAAGTCAAGCAGACGTCGCAGAATGTCTGGTATTGGCAAAGTAGGCGGCGCAGCTTCATCTGTACTTTATACAGTAGCAGGAGCAGCAGCAGCACAATTAGTTGGTAAATTTTTACCAGCAGCAACAAATGATAAGATCAAAGCAGCAGTACCAGTTGCAGTAGGTCTTTTCTTACCAAAATTTGTAAAAGGAGCAGCTGGACAAGGTCTTGCAGCTGGTATGATCGCAGTAGGTGGTCTTAAACTTGTACAATCTTTTGGAGTATTAAACGGTATCGGTGCGCTAGCTAGTGATGTAAATTACAAGTTACCAGCAGTTGCAGCATACTACAACCGCGAAGGATTAATTGATAAAAGCTACATGACGCCGTCAATAGCTGGCCTGGATGAAGAAGGCTGTTAATTATTTTCTTTTCACCTTTATTAAAAAAATAAAAAACTTATAACAATGGCTACACAAATGGGCAGCAGAATGGTTTTCGAAAATGCGAAAACCCTCGTGCGCAGTTTAGGTTATTCAGTAGAACACGCTAAATTGACGCAGTCATATTTACGCAGTGAAGTTGCGCTTAGCACTTCTATTGCAAACTATCATATCCCAGTACTTGTAAACGATACTCAAAACGGTGCAAGCCGCGTAAATGAGAAGCGTTTAAACCTACAAGACATTTTCATTACTACTGAAATCGCAGTTGTAATTGGTGTTGGTACTGGAACAAATACCGCAGCAAAATCTTATACATACCCAAACAGTACTGTATTCACATCTGCAACAGATGATGATCTATGGAGTATTTACAACGGTTATTTAAACCTTACTATCAATAATGAGCAAGTGTTACCAGCGTGGGACGTTTTACGCCACTACTTTGTACCACAAACTCAACAAAGTGCAAGCACAACTGACCAGTGGGACGCTAGCCAAGATGCGTTTTACCCAGTTGAGCCAGGTATCGTGATGAACGGTGCTGCAAATATTAACTTCCAGCTTACTGCAAATGGTGCGCCAGCTTCAGTATTAGCTAACAGCTTTATTGCAGTTATCCAACGCGGTATCCTTTGCCAAAACGTTACTACTGTTAAATAGTATTAATGATATGCGCCTGGCGGGCCTTAAACGCCGCCGCCGAGGGTCGGATATTACCCTCATTTTTTTTAATTAATTAATTTTAAGATATGCGTATCAAACGTTTTGAAGCAGTCGAAATCAATGTGCCTAGTGGATCTACACTTACGCGCTTTTTTTTCCCTGATTTACCACAATTAAGAAACGCAAAGATCGAGGCAATACAAGTTTATGCCGCTGGATCAATTACAGCTACTCCACTAACTGGATCAACACCAGTTGCGCTAGCTGATTTGAAAAAGTCAAGTTTAACTTTGTACCAGGGTGATTTACAGCTTATCTACAATATTCCTCTAGTTGCATTACAAAATATTAGCGACAGCGCTACACCTTTTGTATATGATTTACCTAGTATGAATGATATTGATATTAGCTGGACAAAATCATTTGTATCTTTGCCAACAGCACTAGGCACCACAAACGTGGCGTATAGTTTTGGCGTTTATTACTACTTGTAAAATTTTTATATTATGGCAGCGTTTAGGCCCGAAATATTTACTATTGATGAAGTCATAAATTTTTATGACGCAGCAGAAGGAAGCGAATACAGAATATTTGCTGGCGTCAATCCGACACCGCAATATTTGCGTTACAACTTTGTTGGTGAAAAAGAAATTGGACGCCAGGAGCTTGTTAATGCACTTACACAGCTGCGCAATAATATAGAAAATTACAACCCGTATTTAATACAAGTTATTAGCGAGGGAAGTACTGGTAGGGGCAAGAAAAAAGAAAATCCAGTTCTTACCAGTATTTCTTTTCAGCTAAACCGTCCACAACAACTTATGCCAATGCAGTCAATGTCTGGTATGGGTAGCCCTAGAACAGAAATGTTACTGGAAAAGCTAGTTGAACAAAATGCAATGTTAGCTAGCAGAATTGCAGCAATAGAAGCAATGGACGAACTAGAAGAAGAAGAAGAAGAAGCACCAAAAGGGCCTATTGATCAAATGTTAAGTAACCCACAATTACAAGAGGCATTGATTGCTGGCGTAATGTCTTTAGTTAGCGGAATGATAACAAAAGGCGGCACACCAACAGCCATTGCGGGAATTGACGACGAAGCAGAAGCAGTAGAAATTTTAAGATCATTAATGAGTAAGGGCGTTACAATAGATCATTTAAGAAAATTAAATGAAATGAGCAGCGCAAAACTTAGTTCATTGTTATTTATGTTATAATGGCCAGAAGTAATTTTTTAAAAGACAATAGCAGCCTAATTATTGGCCTAGTAGTGGTTTACTTTGGATATAACAAAGTAATTAAGCCAATACTGGAAAGCGTAGGGCTGCAAAAAAGCAGTGAGGAATTAGAAGTAGAGAGGCAGACAAGCAATCCAGGCAGTCCCTGGAACCCAAACTATTGGCGTAAAGGTGGCGCGACAATTTTAAGAAACGCCGACGTAAATAGATATATTGAAACGATTTGGAACGCACCAGGCTATTTTAGCGACGATTTTGACGCTGTTTTAGGCGTATTTAAGCAGCTTAAAACAAAAAGCCAGGTAAGTTATCTAGCAGACAAATTTAACCAGTCAAAAGGGAAAGATTTGTTAAGCTGGTTACAAGGTGGCGGCGCTTTATCGTGGCCCGCGGATCGTTTTAGTGCGGAGCAAGTAAACCAATTAATAAAATACGTTAATGGTTTAAAAAATTATTAAGATGAAAGATAAGGGCAGTTTATTGATATTACTTTTATTAGGTGGCGTAATTGTTTACGCGGCTACTAAAAAGAAAACTAGAAGGGGATCTATTGAAATTGGGCCACTGGATCCAGGTGAATTTATTACTGATCCAGCGGATTTATTAACAGACGAAGAAAAAGCAATGTTTGAAATATGAAAAACAAAAATTTAATATTATTACTAGCAGCGGGAGCAGCTTATTGGTACTTTTTTATGTATAAGAAAAAAGAAGCGCTAAAAATTGAGCAACCAGGTTTTACAGAACAACCAGGGACAAGTGCGCCAGCTGCAATGTTGCAACCAGCAATACAAACTGAAAGTATTTCTATTACAGAGCAAATTAAGGAATTTAGCGCGCCAGCTAGAGTATTACCTTACAAGGAAGAAAATGCTTACCAGAATTATTATGTTCAGCAAATAAGTGGAGTTAAAAAAATGGGCGTACCCTTCACTATTTAATTTTACTTTCACCTTTAATAAAAAATAAAATGGCCGATTATAAAGTAACAGCGGAACTAATAAGATACGACGTGAACTTTACAACGTATGACGTAAGCGGATACGTTACAAGCGACTGTAATAGTATTTTATTTATTAATTACGGTACCAATCCAGTACAGATTGAAAACGTAGTATTGCAACAAAATCAAAGTTTACAAATAGAAGGTAACGCGGGTGAATTTACAACGCGCCGTTTTTTTGCTAACTTCATAAATTCAGGTGGTTTTAATAACCTAGTAACTGTTAAGAAAAATTACATACAATAATGCCACAAATAGATTTATCCATATTAAACCAAAGACAAACGCCAGCGTTTTATGCCGACGTTTTAGCCAATAGGCCCGCAGCTGGTTTTATTGGGCGGATCTTTGTTAGTACAAATACTTTTGAATTTTATCGTGATAATGGGACTGGATGGGATATTATCGGCGGCCCAGGTGCGGGAACTGTAACTGGTGGCGGATCGCTTTATCGTGTAGCAATTTGGAACAGCACTTCAAGTATTGGTGAAAGCAACAATTTAATTTTTGACTTTAGTACAAATAGGCTGGGTATTGGTACAAATGCACCTGGAACGGCGTTAGATGTACATAGTACACAAAGCACCATTTTACAATTAAACCAAACTTCAATTAATGATACCAGAATAGCTTTTCAATTAAGCGGTGCAGCATTATGGAGAATAGGTAATTTTTACAATGGTGGTGCAAATGATTTTGAATTATTTGACGTAATAGGCGCACAAGCGGCAATAACAGTTAAAAAGACGTCGGGCCAAGTATTAATTGGAACTTCAACTGTTGGATCTGGTAAATTAGTTGTGGCAAGTGCAACTGGCGACAATGGCGTGCAAATTGTAGGAGCAAGCGCACCTTCACTTCGTATTGATAACGCTGCAAGTGGACCAACAAAGCGCGCAGGACTGGGTATTTCAACGGCTGTAAACAATTTCATCCAGGGTAGTGCGGATCGTGATTTTTGTATATTTAACGGATCAACAACTGCAAGCCCAATGTTATTTGGTATTTATGACGCTGGATTAACAAACGTTCAAGAAGCAGGAAGATTTAGTGCCGCACGAAATTTTTTAATTGGAACAACTACTGATGCGGGGCAAAAATTACAAGTGGTTGGAACATCAAGATTTTCTGATTTTATCACTATTGATGGTTTTGTAAATGGTGTTTCAAATTCAAAAGATATTAGATTTGGTGGTGGTTCATATATATTTTTAAAATCAGATGGTTTATTGCAATTATCTGGTAATGCAAACTCAATAGAAACACCAAATGGCATTAGGGCTAATACAATCACAAATACTGTAGCTTTCCAATTTGGTGATGTAACATTTAATAAAGGTGCTGGTGTTGATACTACTGTTAGGTCGAGTGGTCAGCCTTTAAGATTTCAGGCAGCTAATACTTTTAATATTCAATTACAAGCTGGTGGTGGAAACGTACTTATCGGCACAACCACAGACGCGGGCTTTAGGCTAGATGTAAATGGTACTGCAAGGGTGCAAACAAATTTTGCAGTTGGTAGTGGATATACACCAAATTTTCAAAGTGGTGAAACAATTAACACAAATGGTAGAATTAGGGCAGAAGGTGGTATTACTTTTAGAAGTGCAGCTTCTGGTGATATATTAGGTCCTGGTATATTTGCAAATGGTGGTACTGGACAAGCTGGTTTAAATTTCTTTTGCGGTGGTGCATTAACTTCAACAATGAATTTTATTGGTGGTGGCACTGGTAATGTTTTACAAATTGGTGCAAGTCAATTTACAAGTGTTGCAACTGGTACTAGTACACAATTAAACATTGTTCCAACATATAATCCAAATGTTCCAACAACTGTAACTTTTAAAGGAATTTATTATTCTGGAAATATTACAGCACCTGGTAATTTTAATGGAGCTCACATAGGTATACAAATTGAAAATGGCGATTCATTATTTAATACGTCAAGTGGTAGTGTAGGTATAGGAGCTACTGCAACAATTAATGCAAGTTCAATTTTACAAGTAACTAGCACCACAAAAGGTTTTTTACCACCTAGAATGACTACTGCACAAAAAAATGCAATAGGTACACCAGCAACGGGACTTATGGTTTATGATACAACATTAAATAAATTAGCTGTTTTTACTGGTGTAAATTGGGAAACAATAACTAGCTTATAAAATAAAATAATATGAAACAAATACAACCTATTCAAATT
>Ga0209450_10001196_pt1 | contig 13031 bp, 8 predicted proteins | sample FrelakmetLWP11LW_FD_187149 | JGI IMG/M metagenome (GOLD analysis project Ga0209450, IMG submission 187149) | Freshwater lake sediment microbial communities from the University of Notre Dame, USA, for methane emissions studies - LWP11 LW (SPAdes)... | ecosystem: Environmental > Aquatic >... | reverse complement strand
TCAAAGTGTTCATACCGACTTGTCCTACACCGGAAAATTTGAATGTTCAAATCTCAGGATTAACCAGTTTCAGAAAGCAATAAAACAGACCCTGCTCAATTGCATACATGGTATGCCCGGTGAAGAGCCGGTACGCGAAAAAATGGGTTGGAACCTCGATAACTACGGAAACATGTTATCTTATATTTATAATTTTGATGCTGCCACAAGTTTCATCAAGTTATTTAATGATTTGATTGATGGCCAGGAATCGAACGGCCATATTCCAGCTATAATTCCTACCAGCGGATGGAGCTATCTTCAAACTGGTAACAAGCTGGGGTTTTATCACACAAACGCTAATACCATTTATTGCGATGATCCATGGTGGGGGGCGGCCCTTGCCATTGTAGCCAACAGGCTTTATGACTTCTTTGGCGACAGGATGATAATTGAAAAAGCCTATAGACCGATGAAAAGGTATGTCGATTTCTTAACATCTACTGCAGAGAATAATATCATTAGCTGGTCCCTTGGTGATTGGTGCGATAAAGATTGGGGATGGCCGCAAGGACCAGGCAATACATCTGTGAAATTAACCTCAACCGCAGGATATTATTACCTTGTTAAACTACTAAGCGACAATGCCAAAGCTATTGGAAGAAAAGAAGATGCCTCGAGATATTCTTTTCTGGCAGAAAGCATCAAACTCTCTTTCAATCAACAATTTCTTGACAAGGAAACCGGAATGTATGAGCGCGGCTCTCAGACTGCACAGGCTCTGGCGCTCCACGTCGGCCTGGTTCCTGATGATTACAGAGCTAAAGCGGAAAAGGTTTTACTCAACGATATTAAAAAGAATGATTATCATACAACTACCGGATTTATTGGGGTGATACCTGAAATGAACTGGCTGGCTGAAAATTCACATGCCGATATAGCTTTCAAAATGATATCCCAGGAAGAGGCTCCCGGATGGCTTTATATGGTGAAAGACGAAACCAGTACACTGGGTGAACAGTTATATAGCCGAAACGATAATTTCCATCATCCCTTCGGAGCATACATAGGGTCGTGGTTTTACACCTATCTGGCGGGTATTCGCACTAATCCGCTGATACCTGGTTCCAAACAATTCATAATTGATCCGGCTTCAAATACAGGATTAACCTGGGCAAAAGCAAGCTATAAAAGTATCCGGGGGGATATCACAACAAGCTGGAAGCAGGAAAAAGGAACATACACCCTTAATGTGGATATACCTGCAAATACTCAGGCGAAAGTATTTCTGCCTGCAACCGATATAAACAGGATTAGTGAAAATAGAAAACCATTATTGAATAATAAAGACATAGGGCAGATTAAAACTGAGAATGGTAAAACTATTGTTGATATTGGCTCGGGAAGCTATTCATTTACCATAAAGCAACAATAATGGCAAATAGGTTCCTGAGAGAATCCTTTTTTACCGGATACGAAAGATTTATTATATCTACGCAGTTTCATCTTTATAGTCGAGGAAATTTATAAATAATTGCTATGGGACTTATCACCGGACTTTTCTCATCAATGGTAGCAGGGGTATTAAATGGCAGCTTTGCTGTACCCATGAAGAAGATTTCAAATTGGGAATGGGAAAACACATGGTTCATATACGCTCTGGTGGCTTTATTGATATTGCCAATTGTTACGGCATTTATCTCAGTACCCGGCCTGGTTGGTATTTACACCCGGGTTGAAACTTCAGTGATCATTATAACCTTATTAACAGGATTTCTTTATGGAATAGGTTCGGTAACATTTGGATTGGGACTGCACCTGGCCGGGCTTTCATTGGGATATTCAATGATAATCGGTCTTGCTTCAGTTACAGGTTCTCTGGTTCCAATGTTGTTGCTGAGCCCTGAAAGTATCTTAACAACGGGAGGACTTATCCTTTTGCTTGCAATGGCTGTTTCCGCCGTCGGTGTGATCCTGTGCGGTAATGCCGGGTCGCTGAGGGCCAAATCTCTGCCTGGCGACGAAAGTACACGCAAGGCTTCCTTTAAAGTAGCCATTACCGTATGTGCAATTTCGGGAATTTTCAGCTCCATGCTGAATATTTCGCTTGTAATGGGTCTTCCCATAGCTGAAATGGCACAGGTAAATATGACAGGAACTTTTAGTTCATTCAGGGCTTTCAATGCTGTTTGGCTGATTACGTTGATTGGTGCCTTCGCCTCTTATCTTCTCTATTGTATCTTCCTGTTTGTGAAAAACAAATCTCTGGAAAAAATTAAAGGTAAGCCTGGAAATTTTTATCGTGCTGGTCTGATGGGACTTTTATGGTTTTTATGTATAGCACTTTATGGAGCCGGTGCGTCAAGTTTGGGAAAGCTTGGAACTACCATCGGATGGTTAATTTTAATGGCCATCACTGTAATTGTCGGGAATTTGTGGGGGTTTGTTACAGGAGAATGGAATGATGCGCCTCAAAAAGCAAAAAAGAGAATGATAACAGGTCTGCTTGTTCTTCTTTTATCAGTGGCATTAGTGGCTGTTGCTAAGTTTTATTTATAAAGAAATTAACTGCTGAAATATATTATTATGAATTCCAGGGAAAGAGTTTTAGGGGCATTTAACGGAACAGGTTACGACCGGATTCCGGTTAAACACGAAGGTACGCCGGAGATCAATCAAATGATTATGGACCATTTTAGATTAAAAAACATGGAACAGGTTTTAAGGGTTGTCGGTGATGATTTCAGATATGTCGAACCGGTTTACACCGGTCCTGAATTACGCAGGTTTCCGGATGGCAGTGTGGAAGGCTACTGGGGTGAACGTTATAAATATGCTGAGTTTGAAGGAGGAAGATACCTCGAGGCCATCTATATGCCATTTGCGAACATCCATTCTCTGAATGACCTGGACCGTTCGCATTTTCCTTCAGCTGATTGGTTTGATTACTCCACAATTAAGCAACAATGCGTGAAAATTTTAAATCAGGGTTTTGCAGTTTGTTTCGGTACCGCAGGAGATATGGATTTTATTAACAGCATTGCCAGAGCAAGGGGAACCGAACAGGTACTGATCGACCTGATAACAGATGATCCGGTTTACCTGGAAATAATGGATGCCCGTTTCCGCTTTTATTATGAAATGCATGAACGGGTGCTGCAGGCAGGAGAAGGAATGATCGATTTTACTCATATCGGTGAAGATCTGGGAACCCAGAGCGCGCAGGTGATTGACTTTGATATTTTTGACAAACATTTTGCACATAAGTTCAAAAAATATTTTGAAATGGTTCACAGCTATGGTGCCAGAATAATGATGCACATGTGTGGATGTTCGAGGGCTTTTTTACCGCGGCTGATTGAAATGGGACTGGATGTTTACGATGTTGTGCAGCCAACAACCCCAGAAATGGACATAGCTGTTTTGAAAAATGACTTTGGCGATGACATTACATTCTGCGGAAGTGTTTGTGTTCAGACTACTCTTGCATTCGGCAGTGTTGATGATGTGGCAAAAGAGGTAGAACGACGGAAAAGACTTTTTCCGGAAGGAGGGCTTTTTCTGGGACCTTCACACGCCATCCAGGTAGGAACCCCAATTGAAAATATTATAGCATTATACAAAACAGCCGGAAGCCTTGTTGAAGAAATTGATGAGTCGATACTGTCAATCGAAGAGGGTAAGGATGCCGGAGAGATAAATATGTCCAAACTTTTTTAACTATTTGTTCTTTAAAAGATACATGCACATAAAGACTGAATTTAACTATTCAAAGACATTAATAGCTTCCTGATATGACACCCCGCGAAAGAGTAGTGACAACATTAAAAAGAACTGGTAAACCGGATAAAACACCATTTGAAATCAGTTGGGGAACATTTACCCCAAAGCTGATGAAGACGTACCGGGAAAAAACAGGATCAGACCTGCCTCCGGAGGAGTATTTTGATTTTGATACAAGGTTTGTGCTCCCGGCTCCGACAAAGAAAAACACTGATTTCACCCGATTTTTCAGTGAAGGTTCTCTGGACCATAATGTAAGCTTCGATGAATGGGGAATTGGTTCAGTGCCAACCTTGTACGAAATCCCTGATTTTAAATACCACCCTTTGGAACAGTTGACCACGGTTGAAGAAATCAACAATTACCCCTGGCCCGACCTGGGAGAAGATTACCGGTACATTGAGACAGCGAATAAAATCAGAGAGTATCAAAACAGGGGTTATGCCGTTTGTGGTGAAATGTATCAAACCATTTTCGAAACGGCATGGCTGATGCGCAATATGCAGACTTTTTTCCTGGATTTCTGCCTGAATGAAGATCTTGCACATGCTATTTGTGAAAATATTACTCAAATCAGGATCAAACAGGCACGCTTATTTGCCAAAGCCGGGGTTGATGTCATTCGCTTTGGCGATGATATTGTCAGCCAGCAGGGATTGATGATGTCATTAGAAACATATAATACTTTTTTCAAATCAAGAATGCGGAGAATTATTGATGCTGCAAAAGAAGTTAATCCTGATGTAATTATCTTTATGCACAGCTGCGGTAAGGTTGAAGAAGTCATTGATGATTTTATCGAAGCAGGTGTTGAAGTTTTAAACCCGCTTCAGCCTGAGTGTAATAATCTTAAGGAAATTAATTCAAAATATAAGAATAAACTCTCATTCTGGGGAGGCATAGGTGTCCAGTCGGTAATGCCTAACGGTACTCCTGAGGAGGTAGCCTTTAAAGTTCATGAAACTAATGAGATATTGGGGAAAGAATGTGGTTTCTTAATAGCCCCCGCCCATATCCTCGACCCGGCCATCCCGTGGGATAATATCATTGCCTATGTTGATGCTGCCAGGGGCTTAAAGATTACGTAGAAAAAGCAAAATATATTTAATGTTTTATTTGAATTATTGATATTCTGATTCCGGATAAGGTGCGTCCTGATTAATTAATTTAAATACTTGTCCTCAATTAGACTTTTGATAACTCTATTATTACTTATTTAATGAAATTATTACTATTGATTCTATTATGCTGTTCATACAAGGTTGAATGCCAGAGCAGAAATGCAACAAATTATTACGTGGATTGTTCTGCTGGCACAAATGGTTCCGGCTCATTAAAAAATCCATGGAATAACCTTATCTCGGTAAACAGCTTTATCTTTAAACCAGGAGACTTAATCCTTTTCAGGCGGGGAACAATAGCTGTTGGTGAGCTCTGGCCCAAAGGTTCAGGTAATGAAAATGCTCAGATCACTCTTGCTGCCTATGGTACCGGTCCAAGACCAATCATTAATGCCAGAGGTGCTGACAGGACCATGACCATATTTACGAATATTATGACTCCAGAACAGGAAAGGGACTTGGAGCTAAAGGATACGGTTGGAGCGCCTCTTTTATTATAGAATTCATTCTTAACTGGAACAATAAAGACATCAAATAAAATAACCATAATAGTTAGTGATTATGAAAAAAAGTATTTTATTCTTTCTGCTCATTTCCTCAGTGATAGGCTTCCTTCAGCCTGTAAAAGCACAGTCAGACAAGGAGAAATTGCCTTTTAAAATGACAGTGACAAAAGTTCCGTTTGACAACCAGCCCGACTACTTCGGAGGCGGAAATGGGACACCCTATACATGGACGGATTTCCCTCTCTGTCCGGTTGAGATAGACAGTGAGTATTGGGTTATATATAAGAGTGGCGACGGACCTGGTGTTTTTCGATGGAAAGGTACGAATATTGAGAATTGTAAAAGGCAGCCCGACGGAATAACTCAGTTCCCTACATGGAGGCCCTACATGCTTGGTGGAATGTGGTACGACAGCACAGAAAAAAAGCTCTATGCTCCTTTGCATTGTGAGTACTATAATAATTATATGGGGTTCCATAGACAAATCCATCTGGCTTCCAGTTCTGATAAAGGCTTAACCTGGCATTATGAAGGACCTATTGTAACCAGATATGTTACTGATCTGCAACCATCCGAATTCTCCGGTTCTTACTGGCACGGCGGGGTCGGCGATTTTATGATATATGTTGACCAGCGGGGTGGGTATATTTACCTTTACTCAGCCACTTATGTGTGGTCTAAGAAGACTGGAGTACATGGAGAGGATGGTTTTGCCCGTCACGAGGTAGCACGGTGCGCAATCAGCGACAAAATGATGCCCGGAAAGTGGCATAAGTTCTATAACGGAAGCTGGGACGAACCCGGACTGGGAGGTAAAGCATCTTATGTGAATGCATACTTTGTAATGTACAACAGCTATCTTAAAAAATATATCGGGATGAGCTACGGGAGCAGCCTTGCTGTTTGCAACGACCTAACCAAACAGGATTGGACACCGGGTTTCAAAATTAATGGAGATTATTGGGGATGCAATGGAACATGGGCATGGCATGTTACTGATTCTAAGAGTACTAACATCTTTACCGGCGGGCAAACACTTTACCTTTATTCTTATTGGAATGCCCAACAAAAACCTATTGCAAAAAAGTACAAAATCGATTTTTTAAATGGAGAAACTCTTAGTGTTGCAGGTTATTCTCCTGAAGGTATGTTTTTTAAACCGATCGTAAGTACGGACGCTACGACTTTTTACCCTATAGAACCGTTTTATGAATCGGCGGACCCCATCGAAAACAGGCATACCAGGAGGGTGCATTGTACAAGCGTTGAAATGTCTTATTCGGGCAAATGGAACGATGAAGAATATAACCAATATTCTGATAAAAGCGTGAAGACAAACGAAACTTCAGGAGCTACGGTCCAGTTTACATTCCGGGGTGCAGATGTTTACTGGCGGGCGGTCAAAGGCCCCGACTGCGGCAAAGCGGACGTTTATATTGATGATAATTTTCAAAAGACTGTGGATTGCTATAGCAGCCTCAGCACAGCTAAGCAGTTCGCATTTATCAAAACCGGACTCACACCAAAAGTATCTCATACGATTAAAGTAGTTGTACTAGGTAAAAAATGTGATTTATCAAAAGGGACAGCAATTAAACATTTGCTATTTGAATACTCGGCTGACAGTTACCGGGCATCTGATGGGTTCAGCAGCATTCAGGGGAAAAACGGTTGGTATTACCAGCAGAAAAACGGGACAGTTTACACTGACATGGTTTTCGAAAATAAGAGTTGGGTAGGAGACAAGTGTGAATTTAATATCTCACAATATCGCAATGAAATTGGTAGCCTCCGAATGTTTTCATTAGCCCTCGATGTCGTCCGGAAATGGGTGGCTCCTCATAACGGTACCGTGCGTATTGAAGGTGAAATTGTCCGTGACGGTTTTGATGTGATCGCCCCCAAGGCATTAATACTGTTGAATGAGAAAGAAATATGGCCGTTGGGCATGAAAATCGGAAGCGATAAACAACCTCACGACTTTACAACGGTAGTCAAAAAGGGAGATGCCATTCGTTTCATAGTGAAAGGGAACTGTGATAAAAACCCCGTCAGGGTCAATTGGGACCCCGTGATAACCTTCACCGATGATAATGATAGCCATTAAAAACACATAAAAATTTTGTAATGGATTCCAGGGAAAGAGTTTTAGGAGCATTTATCAGAACAGGTTACGACCGGATTCCGGTCAAACACAAAGGAACACAGGAGATCAACCAGATGATTATGGATCATTTTGGATTAAAAAACATGGAACAGGTTTTAAGGGTTGTCGGTGACGATTTCAGATATGTCGAACCTGTTCAGATTCAGCTCGGCTGATGGCCGGAAAGCCCGGTTACCCGATAAGAAAAATAACAACTTTAATGCAAAAATACTGTGAAAGCAAACAAAAAAATGAATCCCAAAAGTACAGCAATTGTAACCTTACTGTTACTTGCATCGATAAGTATGATATTGGTAAATTGTTCGCATTTCTCAAAAGAAAAAGCGGTGACCCTCGAAGCCGGGTTTCTGAATCCTCCAGAAAGTGCAAAACCACGTGTATGGTGGCACTGGATGAACGGCAATATTACAAAGGAAGGTATCAAAGCTGACCTTCTGTGGATGAAACGGGTTGGCCTCGGCGGTTTTCAGAACTTTGATGCATCATTGAGCACCCCTCAGATCGTCCCAAAGCGTTTGGTCTATATGACACCGGAATGGAAGGATGCATTTTTTTACACCACTAAGCTGGCCGACTCATTGGGACTTGAGATGGCCATTGCCGGCTCACCCGGATGGAGCGGCTGGTTCCGGTCAGGAGCACAACTGTGGCTCGACCTTGGGAGTGTGAAGAACCTTGCCGAAGTCATTGTTAACGGTCAGTCGCTTGGTATAATCTGGAAAACGCCTTTCCGGGTTAATGTTACAGGGGCATTGAAAGAAGGCGCTAATACCATCGAAGTGAAGGTTACCAATCTATGGGTGAACAGGTTGACAGGTGATCAGCAACCAGGAAATCTGAAAAAGATAAGCTACACCACTGAGGCATTCTATCAGGCTGACTCACCGCTCTTGCCATCAGGTCTTCTTGGACCGGTAAAGATCATAAGTGCTTCGTCCAACTGAATGTTTAACAGAACCATAGGATAAATGAAATGGTTGACTGATTAGTTACAAATCAGGTATGTAAGTAAAATATAAAATTATGAGGTATTATAAAACTTTATTGAATTGTTTGATTTTAATTGCTTTGTCAGAAATTCTTTTAAACGAAGATTTATCTGCACAGAAAAATCAATTTGAACCCTATTCCCTGCAAAATGAGAGAATATTTATTGTTGAGCATAGTCATAGCGATATAGCATGGAGTTATAATATTGAAGGAGAAGCACAAACCCGGAATTCAAACTTGGATGCTGTATTCAATATGATGCGTAAAGATTCGACTTTCAGATGGACTATCGAATGTGTACTTTACTTTCAGGATTGGCTAAGCAAGCATCCGGATAAGGAGAGTGAAATAATAAAATATTTAAGTGAAAAACGCCTTGACTGCGGAGCCACTTATACTCAACCATTGGAGGATTGTCAGTATAATGAGCTGCTTGTCAGGCAAATGTATTCAGGAAAACGTTGGTTTGAAAAAAGATATCCAGATATTAAACTAAATATAGTATGTAACCAGGATGCTCCTTTAAGAGGGCTTCAAACACAGCAGATTTATTCCAAAGCAGGTATTAAATATCTGAAAGCCTCAAGAATGATTACACCGGATTATTTTTACTGGAAGAGTCCTGATGGAAGTAAGTTGCTTTCCTGGTATCAGGAAGGCTATTGGGGAAAGCCAAAAATTGACTCGACATATATTGCAAATCAAATACAGCGACTGCTCGAAAATTGTAAAAAATTTAGTCAGCCCAAAGTGGTTGCCATGACGTGGGGTCATGATTATAATGACCCAAAGGATTTTTCATCTGTTATTAAAAAATGGAATAATATAGCCCCCGTGAATAAGTTGCCTTTAGTTAGTTATGGAACATTTTCCGATGTGCTTACAGAAGTTGATAATAAACATCAGAAACTGGAAGAAATTAATGGAGGAGTTCCCAACTGGTGGGTTTATGAGGAATGGCCAACGCATAATATGGCAATGCAGTATCAGCGTATGGCAGGGAAATATTTACCGATGGCAGAAATGTTTAGTACAATAAAAGCTTTATTGGGAGAAAGTTTTTCCGGGTACCCTTATGATAAATTAAATAATGCCTGGACCGATGCAACGTTTGCCTGTCATACAATGGTTCCTTCACCATATCCGGCTCCTGATTCAATAATGCTTGAGAAATACAAAAATTCTGCTAAAACAGGTATGCAGGAAACTCAGGCAGCAATGAACTGGATTGCTCAAAAGATTAAAGTTAAGAACAAAGGCATTCCTGTGGTAGTATTTAACGGTCTTGCCTGGAGCAGGACTGATCCTGTAGAAACTTCATTACCGGAAAATACAGGAATAAATTCTGTGCTAATTGATGAGCAAGGGAATGAAATACCCTTCCAGATTCTTAAAAATATCAGGTTAGTATTCATTGCTACAGATGTACCATCAGCAGGATATAAAACCTATTATCTCACTTCAGGCAGAACTGATAAAGTTTCATCAACACAGCCTCTGCCCGGGAGTAAATGGACTATGCCTTTTGAATCTGATTATTTTCGTGTATCGGCTGTACCCGGAGGGATAAAAAGCATTGTTGATAAGGAAACCGGTAAGGAATTATTAAAGACAGATCGCTGGTTAGGTGGGGAATGGACAACATTTTACACAAAAGCCAGGGGGGCATCCGAGGAGATAGATTTCGAGCCAAAGCCTGATGTGTTTTCCGATAGAGCAAAGAATCATCAATCTGAATGGGTTTGTGAAGAATCAGGACCTGTTTTGGCAAAATGGAATATGACAACAATTAACTCCAAGCATTGTAATGTAAAAACTTCTGTTACGGTATATCGTCATATTAAGCGCATTGACTGGACGATAGATGTCATTGGCAATGACAAAGATATTAATATTGAACAGCGAATAGTTTTCCCTTTTAATATTACTAATTCACAAATTGCATATGAAGTTCCTTTTGGAGTTATTAAAGCAGGTGAAAGTGAACCCTTTGTATATATTAATAAATTTTTGTTCTCCAAACCTCCATCTTTGCCTTTTTTTCCAAGGGAAATCCAAAATTGGGTAAGTGTGACCGGAGATAATATAGGGATCACAATCGGATCATCCGTGGGTGCATGTGCTTTTAAAGATTTTGGGAATGATGCAGACACATTAATGCCGCTTATCTCGCCAATTTTGTTGGCTAATGTGCGTAATCCTGATGGAAAGAACATCGTGCAACCCGGCAACCATAGCTTTTCATTCTCATTATTTTGTAATCCTGCAGGCGATATTAATGGAAGTAAAAATGGCGTTCAGTCTCAGAATCCGCTGATTGGAATAGCACTTAATAATTCAGGTAATAAAGAGATTCTTCCCGAGAAGTTGAGTTTTTTTCAATTTGATTCAGAATTTGCGGGTCTGAGCACAATTAAAAAAGCGGAAGACGATAATGAAGTAATTATGCGGGTTTACAACCTTTCAGGTACTGATTCAAATGTTGGTGTGCATTCTTACTTTGATATTGTAAATGCTCAAAAAACCGATATAATTGAGCTTAACGGGAAAAATATTCAGACAGAAAAAAGGTCATTTAATATTTCTTTACCGGGATGGAGCATTGAGACTGTGAAACTTAATCTGACAAATAAATAGCCTCTATTGCTTGCCAGCTGGAAAAGTTGTCATAAGCAAGGTAATTACTATCTTCAGCCTGGCAATCATTATTATTCCTGTTCGTTATATTCTAAATCGGGGAATTATAGTAATAGTTTCCAGGATGGCATGTCGCCGAATCACTCGTTTCAGGTAATTGTATCGAGCCGGTCGAGGAGGACAGGTATCATTCCTGAACAGAACAGTTTTGCAGGGGTATTTCAAAAAAATATAATCATCAGCACAATAAAAAAATGTGATGATGATGATAACATTATTATACAACCATTGCCTTCTTACGGGAAAGATATAAGGCTGCATATCGGTCACCATACAATTGAAACGATAAAAATAAAATAATAAACTCGCAGGAAAGAATGTTTCAGGAAGTTATTCATTTTGCATTCCTGGTTGTAATCGGAATTTGATTATTTTTATGAATCTATATTCCTCAAAAATGAATATTGAAAGCGACCTGCATTGGACTGAACCGTTATTGATTAAAATAAGGAACCAAAGTTGGATTATTACGAAATAACATCTGACTTTCCAAATACAGACGAGAATGAAAACAATTCTCCACATGTGGATTCCATGTGGCTTTAAAATAAAAATAATTTACACATGAAAAAGATTACAAACCTTTTATTGCCGGTTTTTATATTGGTATTTGCCGCAGGAGCTGATGGTCAGCATGGGACGCAAATGAAAACAGATCTTTCCGGTAAGTGGCTCTTTAGCCGTGACGATGCCAATACCGGTCTGACCGAAAAATGGTACAACGGGAAATTGAAAACAGCAGGCGGGGGAACGATGGAGATTACCCTGCCCGGAACAACTGACGAAGCAAAGGCTGGTGTTCCAAATCCCCAGAAACCCACCCTCGACGGACTTTACCGGCCGAATGTATATACCGGGCCGGCATGGTACCAGCGTGAAATTGATATTCCCGAAACGTGGAAAGGTAAGAACATTACTCTCTTTCTTGAGCGAAGCCATTGGGAAACTCATGTCTGGCTTGACGGGAAGGACTTTGGTACCCGAAATAACCTTATCTCGCCGCAGGTTTATGACTTAGGCACCCGTGTCACACCGGGAAAGCACCGGCTGACCATCTGCGTGGATAACACCCTTAAACTCGATCTGGGCCCGTTCCCTTCTATAAATTACGAGGGAACCCAGACTAACTGGAATGGCATCGTGGGCGCGATCGAACTGAGAGCCAATGACCTGGTCTCGCTGAGCAGCGTTGAAGTCTATCCGGACATTGATCGCAAATTGATCAGGGTCAAAGCCTTTATAAACAACCTCACCGGATCACCGGTGAAAGGCGATATCCGGTTTTCTGTAACGGACGGGACCGGAGTCGCGATCGGTATGCCTGTCACTTCACCTTTCAACGCGGCAACAAACGAGTCTTACATTACAGTGGAGGTTCCCATGGGTAAGAATCCGAAGTTGTGGGATGAGTTCTCGCCAAACCTTTATACGCTAAAGACCTTTCTTTCCGCGAAAGGTCCCAGGTACCAAAGCGAGAAAACCGTTACCTTCGGTATGCGCAAGCTTGCGATTCAGGGCACGGTGTTCACCATGAACGGACGCCCCCTTATGCTCAGGGGCACTTTAGAATGCGGAATCTTTCCGCTGACCGGTTATCCTTCTATGGATGTCGCCTCCTGGCGACGTATTTATAAGATTATTAAATCATATGGACTGAATTTCATCCGGTTTCATTCCTGGACACCTCCCGATGCGGCCTTTACTGCAGCAGACGAGGAGGGCGTTATGATTCATACAGAAGGTCCGCAGGCAAATGTCCAGGTTGGTATGAATCCTGAAGAGGATGCT
>Ga0209450_10001195_pt1 | contig 13033 bp, 14 predicted proteins | sample FrelakmetLWP11LW_FD_187149 | JGI IMG/M metagenome (GOLD analysis project Ga0209450, IMG submission 187149) | Freshwater lake sediment microbial communities from the University of Notre Dame, USA, for methane emissions studies - LWP11 LW (SPAdes)... | ecosystem: Environmental > Aquatic >... | reverse complement strand
AATCATTCCTAATCTACATTCCCCTTCCGCTCACAGCCTGCGTGTTCCAAGGGCTGTCTAGGTTAACACAGACTTTTGGAAGTGTGAAAAACATTACCACTAATTGGCATTTCCTTATCCACAATAATGAGTGGTTTCTTACATACACAGGTGTTTTTCTCGGACCTACCTTTGTAACCAATTGATGCTAATAACAAAAAATCTCCCACCTTACTTGGCATAACCTTTGCTCAACATATCAATCAACATGAACCTGAACGGTTTTCTGTTTAGGTCGCAAGAGGGGGTTTATGAAAGCGTTGGGAAAATCCTTTCAACACTATTTCAATCCTCTTCATGTTTACTGCCGATTGAGGGACCTTGGTGTGTCAAAGCGGGTCGCGGGTTCTCTTTGCAAATTCTATGAATCTGCTGTCTTCCGTCATTTATGGTCTGCTCCAGGAAAGATCCGGCTACAGATCTTTGACTGACTGATGGTGTCTTATTTGTTCTTTTGCAAATGGGTATAGAGTTGAGCGGGAGCCACCCAACTCCAGCACAGAAGAAAAACCAAAGGGTGGTCGATGGCCTCCAAGGGTTATGGCTGGTTAAAGGGAGTTTGAGGTGGCGCTTGGATGGCTTCTCGGATGTGCGTGCATCTTTTCACTCGGGCATTCTCACGCTCATTGGTTTGGCCTAAAGAGTCTGCACCGAAGAGAAAACAACGGCATCACGGGAAGCCATACCTCTCAAGGAAAGGGGCAAAGAGATGCTCTGGATCCTGATAGCAGTCGGGGTATCGTTAGCGGTACTGTTCACAGTGCTGCAATTCACAGCGGCCAAGCAAATGGAAGAAGATATAGCCCTGTTTCTTTCGGAGTCCCAAGCAAGGCTGTGAGCAGTCACGCCTTCGACCAAGCCTTAAGCAAGAAAACTAACGAGTTCTTATCACCAAGAAAGCGAGAAGCTATGAATTATCGGAAACCATTTCCCAACATACTGAATGTTCCTGCCGTTCTCTCGATCTGCTCGGTATTATTGTATTTCACAATCCTTCCATTTCCAGCGTGGGCGACCGATTATTTTGTAAAGACCCCCGCAAATGGCGGCAACAACGCCAATTCCGGACTTGACTGGGCTAACGCAAAGGCGACGATCGGGGCGGCCATGGAAACGGTCAACGGGGACGACAACATAAAGGTCGCGGCAGGAACCTACAATGAGAAGATAGTTTTCCCCGGATATAATAACATAGCGCTGCGAGGAGGTTATGCATCAAGCGGTGGCGATGTGCAGAACCCCGTAGACAATCCCACCATCATTGACGGATCGGGCGTCTCCACTTCAGCGGCAATGATCTTCGTGCCCATACAGTCAAACGGTACAAACGGGTATTTCGGCATCGTCATTGAAGGGTTCACAGTCAGAAACGGGACACGAACAGGAGGTGGATGTGCCGGAATAGAGAGCTACTCCCTGGGGGTGACCATCAAGAGGAATATCATCGAAAACAATCAGGTGACGGGAGCAGGCGGCTATGCGGGGGGTATTTATATCGTCGCACCCATCAATGACAAGGGTAAAACTGTCATCGAACAAAACATCATCCGCAACAATGCCGCTGCTGCGGTAGGCGGGATTTACCTGGAGGGCGCCGCTGGGAAAACGGAGCGATACGCCGTTTACCTGGTCAATAACCTAATCTACGGCAACCAGTCCACCACGACCGATCCCACCTGGAACCGTGGGGTCGGCGGTATTGACATTATGTACCCTGCCGGCGCAAGCATCGTCAATTGCACTATTGCCGACAATATCGCAGCCCACCCGACCAATGCGATCGGGGGCATTTCGATCACCGGCTATACCGATCCAGGGCAAAATGGCGTCGCTATTATCGCAAACAGTATCATCTGGCATGACAGCGTCAAGGATATCCTAGCATCGTCAGAGGGCACGTTCCGGATCTCTTACAGCAGTGTAAAAGATACGACTGTCTCCGGCACCGGTGTCATTCATACAAACCCGCAATTTGCCGGACCCGGGGACTATCACCTGGGAGCAAGCTCGCCCTGCAAGAACACAGGTAGTAATCTTGGAACGGTTTTGACCGGATCCATAAGAACACCCTCATGGACCTACTTGCCGGATATCGGATATAAGAACCCGAACTACAATTATTCGGATGCACAGGTCACACTGTCCTGGGGAGACGGCGTTCATAACCTAACTGCACAATGGCAGTATCATACGTCTTCGGGGACTTCGGTATATGGAAGATTTTTCGGCCGTAACAATGTGAACTGTAACGCCGATGTCACCTCCGGCCAACCTCTTGGGGATATCATCCCCCTCCATACGGATGCATCAACTTACACTTACACGAATGCCTACGCGATCGCAAAAAGGGACCCTTTTCAGGCGAAAGAAACGGTCTTCTGGAAAGGAGCCAACGGGTACTACGGTGCTTGGAGAATAGATGGAATCAGCGTCACAATTGGGCCCCCTATCGTTGGCCGATTAACCGGGCTGTGGTACTTTCAGACAAACGGAAGTCCTTATTTTGATTCCGGCATCCGAACGGTCGACCTGGAGGGAAACACGCGTCCTAGCGAAACGGGATATGATATGGGGGCCTATGAGTACACACCCGATACGACCCCTCCGACCGGAAGCATTTCGATCAACGGCGGCGCGGTCTGCACACAAAGCGCTGACGCTACGCTCACCTTATCGGCCACCGACCCAAGCGGTGTCGCGCAGATGCAGTTCTCCAACGATAATGTGACCTGGTCGACGCCGGAGGCCTACGGCACTTCCAAGTCCTGGACCCTGTCACAGGAATATGGCGCAAAAACCGTTTATGTGAAGTTCAAGGATACGCCTAATAATTGGTCGGCGCCTTCTATCGACACGATAATTTTTCCGGCTCCTGGCGATCTAAATAACGACGGCGAGATTGATCTGGCAGACTTCCTCATTGCCTTGCAGGTTACGTCCGGCTTACCCATCAGCAGTCAGGCAGGCGTCCTGTGTGCTGACAGTAATAGTGACGGCAAGATCGATTTAATGGATGCTCTCCATGTTCTGCAGATACTAGCGGGTCTAAGAGAATAGTGACCTATCGACCTGCTTCACCGGCAAGATGCGTTGAGGCGGGCTACCGAAGCCCGGCGATTTTTTGCAGAACATAAATCATGTCCGGAAGCCCGATCACGCCGTCGCCGTTGACATCCGCCTCCTTTCCGACGGTGGTGGTCATTTTTGGTTTGGCGAGGATTCGCATGCATAAAACGGCATCGCTCAAACCGATGATTCCGTTCTTGTCAAAATCGTCTTTCATCCAGCTCATCGGCGCGCCCGGATCCATCCCTCCAGGTGGCTCCGGAGCGCGAAAAGTCACTGTCCCATTCTCTGCGAAGTCCTGTGACCACTGCGAACCATCTGCCGAATATCCGGTGATCTTGAAGGGGTTGATATGTAGGTAACCCATGAGTAACTATTCGCCGCAGCAGTATTGTATCGAATCTGTAATCGCTCGTTTATCCCGAAAGAATCCTCTTGACTTCGGAAACCGCCTGACTCAGTATAATTCCTAACTTATCCTGCCCAACTAGGTTCACTCACACCTTATTTCGAGGAAGCTATGAAGTGGGCCTATTTCAAGATGGTCGGCCTTTGCCTCCCTGAGGCTGATGCCTGGGGGGAGGCATACAAAATCGTTTGCAATCTGCGATAAAGCCAAACCCATTGAAAGATGGGGACGCAAAGCCACGGATCTCAGTAGGTTTATTTGACTCCTAGTTCTGGGATTTTCTCTGATTCGCCCTAGACTTTGGTTCCGAAAGACAGCCGAGTTGGCGCGCCGATTGCTCCTCTTGTATTGCAGCAGATTCGATGCTTCACAGGTGAAAGATCCGACTCGGGAATTTGAAGTGAAACCCGTTCAGGTCCGGATAAGAAATCAGAAGTTCCTCTAAGGCCAGCCATATTTAAAATAAGGGGAGGTCAAAATGAAAAAGGTGTCGCTTGTTCTAATGGCAATCTTGTCAGCGGTTCTGGCACTTAGCGGCTGCGGCTACAACACGATGCAGCAGCAGGAAGAAAGAGTCTTCAAGGCATGGGGCGATGTCGAAGCGACCCTTCAGCGGCGCGCGGACCTGATCCCCAACCTCGTGGAAACCGTCAAGGGTTACGCCTCTCACGAGCGCGGAACCCTGGAAGCGGTGATCAATGCGCGAGCCAAGGCTACGTCCGTCAAGCTGTCCGCGGACGACCTCAGCGATGCGGCTGCGCTGCAGCGCCTTCAGCAGTCTCAGGGAGAGCTTTCGTCAGCGCTTTCACGACTGCTCGTGGTCGTGGAGCAATACCCTGATCTCAAAGCCAATCAGAACTTCAGGGATCTGCAGAATCAGCTTGAAGGAACGGAGAACCGGATCAATGTGGCCCGTCAGCGATACAACGAGGCCGCTGAGGAATTCAACAGCTCGATCCGCAGTTTTCCCAACAGCCTCACCAACAGCTTACTGCTGCACCTGAAACGCAAGGAATATATCAAAGCCGAGGAAGGCGCCAAGGCAGTGCCCAAGGTGAAGTTCTAGGGACTTACGGACGATGCTCCAGAAACCGGCCATGCTCCAAGCCATACGGATTGCAGCCGCGGCGTTCGCTCTGGCGGCGCTGGTTCAGCCCGTGCTCGCCCTGAAACTGCCTCCGCTCCAGGCGCGCGTCAATGATTATGCCGGAATGCTTTCCCAGGGCACCGTGCGCCAGCTGGAGCATCTTCTGCAGGCTTTCGAAAAAAGGGAATCGACCCAGATCGTGGTGCTCACCATCCCATCCCTCGAAGGAGAGGTTTTGGAGGAGTTTTCCATTCGGGTTGCAGAGCAATGGAAGATCGGACACAAGGGCCTGGACAACGGGGCCATCCTGCTCATCTCTCGGGCGGACCGGAAGGTGCGGATCGAGGTGGGGTACGGATTGGAGGGGCGCCTGACGGATCTAATGGCCGGCCGTATCATTAGCGGAATCATTGTCCCGGAATTCAAAGCAGGCCGTTTCGATCAGGGGGTGTTGAACGGCGTGCAGGCCATGATTGACACTGTTAGAGGGGAGTTCAAAGCTGAACACAGAAAGGACTCCCGTGGTATTGGATCAAGGGATTTGATCGATGTTATCCCATTTCTGTTCCTGTTTGGTTTTATAGTGTTCTGGTTCGGGCGAGTGAGTCGGCTCTTGGGGACAGCCGCTGGCGGGTTTTTCATGCCCTTCTATGGGCATATGGCATTTTCAGCGAGGTTGGGGACCCTGGCTCTCCTGACAGGGATCGGCCTTGTTGTCGGATTCGTTTTTTCGATTTTGGCTAAGATCGTACGTATCGAAGGATCCGGTGATTTCGGAGGATTTTCCACTGGCGGTGGCGGATTCTCAGGAGGAGGCGGGTTTTCCGGTGGCGGAGGCGGATTTTCCGGCGGGGGTGGCGGATTCGGTGGGGGAGGATCGTCAGGCAGTTGGTAGGTCAGGGTAGATGAGGATGGCATGAAAAACCTGATGGAGCGCTTCATTTCCAAAATGGACCGGGACAAGATTGAAGCCTGTGTTCGCGAGGCGGAAAGTCGCACAAGGGGTGAAATTGTCGTCATGGTTGTCCCAAGAAGCTATGGTTATCCCATGGCTGATCTGCTTGGCGCCACTGCCTTGTCACTTCCTGTTGCGATTGCGCTTACTCCGGAGATGGGAGGTTTATTCTGGGCCGGCCCTTGGAACCTGTGGATCTTTTTGGCGTTGCTGATCCCGCTGTTCCTGGTGTTTCACCAAACCGTCAAACGTGTTCATAGGCTGAAGCGGTGGTTTATAAGCGGAAAAGAGATGGAAGACGAAGTCCGGGAAGCAGCCCAAATCCAGTTTTTCCGCAAAGGCTTGTATCGGACGCGTGAAGAAACTGGAGTCTTGATTTATATTTCCGTCTTCGAACGTAGGGTCTGGGTCCTCGGCGACCGGGGAATCAATGCCGTGATTCCTGAGGGGCACTGGAAGGATGTGGTCGCCATGATCATCCAGGCGATCAAGGACAGGCGGCCGGGTGAGGGGATCTGCCAGGCTATCGGCGACGTGAGCAGGATTCTGCAGGAAAAATTTCCCATTCGGCACAACGATCAGAATGAACTTAAGAATCTGATGGTCGAAGACGTGCCGTCTTGAATCGGGAGCAGAACCGACATCCCGCTGATCATCGGGGGCGCTTGATGAGAAGAAGGGTGTTGCCGATGACGGTCAAGCTGCTGAAAAGCATGGCAGAGACGGCAATCAGAGGATTCAGCAGCCCGGTCATGGCTATTGGGATGGCCATGACGTTGTAGAGACCCGAGAAGACTAGGTTCTGGCGGATCTTTTTGTTCACCCTTGTGGCAAGCTTTAGAAAATGGAGAATCAACCCCAAGTCTCCTCGCATCAGGGTGATGCCGCCTGCTTCCTTGCCAAGGTCGTGGCCTGACGAAACGCCGACGCCAAGATTTGCCTGGGCGAGGGCAGGGGCGTCGTTGATTCCATCGCCCACCATCGCAACATGGCGGTTTTCACTTTGAAGTCTTGTAAGAAATGCCGCCTTGTCCTCAGGCAGCAGCCCAACATGGGATTCTTCTATGCCCACCCTTTGCCCCACTGCTTTGGTCGCTTCATGCCCGTCCCCTGAGACAAGATGGAGTTGGTAGCCCATCGACTTGAGTTCCCGGACGACCCCTGAAGCCTCCTGCTTGATCTCATCCCCAAAGACAAACACCGCGCTCAGGTCTCTGTTCACGCTCATGTAGACATGGGAGTGAACCGAGTGATGGTTTAGCGCATCTTTGCCTCTCGCAGAGAAAGACTTAGAGATCTCTTCTTTAAGAAAATCTTTTGATCCAATTCTGACCTCTTGGTTGTTCACATAGCCGGTAATGCCGTTGTCCGAAATTCTTACATTACTCGGGTCGACAAGCTCCAAGCCGGCCTGCTTTGCCCTGTGTCTGATTTCCGAGGCAATGTAGTGCTCTGAGTCCTTTTCCAGGGACGCTGCGAGAGCAAGCGCTCCCTCATCGGTCATTGAACCTCTGCGGATGATCTTTAACAATTTCCATTGCCCGCGGGTAATGGTCCCGGTCTTGTCGAAGACAAGGGTGTCCAGACTCTCTGCCTGCTCGAAGGAGGAGAACTCGCGAACAAGAATTCCTTTCTTGCCTGCGATCGAAATGCCTGCCACCCGAGCCAGGGGAACCGCAATGCCCAGCGTGCAAGGGCAGGAGATGACGAGCACCGTGAGGCTGCGGAGCAGAGCTTCTTCCGGGGAAAGACCAAGGACTAGAGAGACGAGGCCGGTTCCTGAGGCAAGGGCGACGACCAATGGAACGAACCAACGCAGGAGCCGGTCGGTTTTTCCCCTGATCGGTTTCTCCGCGGAGAGCGTCTGGTCGAGAATGCTCAGCAGTTGCGATAGAGTCGAATCCTCAACCGTCTTTTCGGCCCTTACCTTGAGGAGCCCCTGAATGAGCTTGACGCCGCTCCGCAAATCATCGCCAGGCGCTTTGGTCACGGGGAGCGCTTCACCGGTGAGGGAGGACTCATCCACTGTCGCAGCCCCCTCCAAGACCTTTCCGTCTGCCGGGACTATCTCTCCTCCCTCCACCTGGAACCAATCGCCCTTCGCTAATTGCTCAGCTGCCACATACCTTCCCAGGTTTTGGCCCGGCAAAACAATTTTCACTTTGGTCGGCTCAAGAGCAAAAAGGGACTCCAGCCCTTCCCTCACTTCCGCCTTGGCCCTTGATTCAAGCAATTTCCCGAGAGTGACGAGCACGATGAGCATTGAAGCGGTGTCAAAATAGAGGTGTAGGCTCCCTGAGAGCAACTGGTAGGTGCTGTAGAAATACGCGCTGAAAGCACCGATCGTAATGAGGGTTTCCATGCTGAAGGCTGAGGAGGTGACACCGCTCCAGGCTCGCCGGTAAATCTTTTTGCCTCCATAAAAGAGAACAATGCTTGCCATGACGAACAAAGGCCATGACAAATTGCGAACCGTGTCGCTGGAGAATTCAGTGAAAAAGCCCGCGTAGAGAGCGAAGGAAAACATCATGATGTTCATGGTGAGAAAGGCGGACAGGGCGAAGCGAATAATCTCCCCCTTTCTGTCTATTGCTGCTTCGGAGCCCTCCGGAGGGTAGGCTTCATAGCCAAGGCTTGCCAGGGATTCCCGGATCCGCGCAGGTGAGGTCGCGACAGGGTCATAGTCGCACCTCATGCGATCCGAAGAAAAACTGCAATGGATATTGGAGATTCCCGGTTTTTTCTTCAGGGACTCTTCGATGACCCAGGCGCAGGCAGGGCACCACATCCCGCCCACTTTCAGATTCAGGCGGATGGCCCTGTCTTCCTTCATCTCCACAGTTTCTTCTTCCTCATCCGGGGGGGCTGCCTCTTTCAGCGCCGGGTCTTCCTCTGATTTGGGAATGATGCCGAGTTCCTGGCACTTTTTGAAAAGCTCGGAATCTCGGAAAGAGCCGGGATCGCCTGACCCATGCTTCTCCACAAGCATCTGGAACACCTGTTTGCAACCGTTGCAGCAGAAGGTGTAGGCCCTGTCGGAAAAGGAGAGTGTGGATATTCGAGTTCGAAGGGGAAGACCGCAGAGATCGCAGAACTGTGCGGAAGATTTCATTTACTTCCGAATGCCGAGGGATTGGACATAGGCGATGATGCGCCAGCGGTCCAGGACATCGATGGTGGTGGCAAGAGGCGGCTGCTTGCCTTCAGGAATGCCGTAGCTGATCTCTTTGAAGAAAGCGCCTTCTGAGAGAGATTGAACCTTCGCGCTTCTCAAGTCCGTGGGAAGGGGATGGAAACTCTGGCCCACGGGGGCCTGACCGTCATGGTTCTTGCCATGACACTGAGCGCAGAACTTGGAGTAGAGGATTTTGCCCATCTGGATCTCTGCCTGATCCGAAAAAGTGATGGGCGATTTCAGCCGCTCCGCGGGCGTGGCTTTGAAGAGCTCTTCTCCGCCTTGCAGGTAGGGAACCGTTCCTGAGGGCGTGGAAAGTGGCGGTTCCTCGTGAGGTCGCACGGCAGGGGTCTCCCACATCCGTCCATAGGGGAAATTCTCGTCATAATAGATGAGCGCCTCGTAGGCCGCCAAGCCGACGATCGCAAGTCCAATGAGCAATATGAAATACTTCTTCACCTATTCCCCTTTTTGTCCTTTCACGTGCTGCGGATAGGGCAGCGGTTCATAGATCGCATAGGGGGATTCACCGGGGACATCCTTGACCGGCCGGTAATCCCAGGTTGGCTGGCCCCGATCGCCCACCACAAAGAAAGAAAAAAACCCTTTCACCAGGATGATAATCAACAGAAGAAAGATCACCACCCAGGTGGCAAAGGAGGATTCTTTAGGTGCAGCTTTTTCCATTTCTTCGTCTCTCTGTCCCTTTGTGCCTTTGGCCCTTTGTCCCTGGAGCTGTCCGCTTCGAGCGACAGCGATTAAATTTTCACTCCCCACAAACCGATGACCAGAATGTAGAAAAACGCCCACACCACGGTCCCTGCGATGATGAGGGTCAGAGAAAGAGGGAAGGGCGCTTGCCTGTCCTCGATGTCTTCAGGAAAGGTGTAATAAGATCGCCTCATCCGCTCTTCAGACCGGGCCGTGCGAAAGTGAACGTACCCCAGCGCTATGCCGAGGACGAGAATCGCCAGGACAGCAGGGAAAAAGTAGAGAACCATGTCCTGAAGGTTAACCAGTTCGAAGAATCTCATACCCCTTTGCCTCCACCAAGAATCGCGAAGATGAGCACTGCCCCTGTTGCCATAAGGCCGAGCATGACCAGAAGCCCGAGCGCGTAGGCCTCATATCGGCCGGTCCTGGAAATCTTCATTGCGCGGGGTTCTTCCCCTTGTTCGAGAGGGAGGAACCGCGCCCTTTCCTGGTCCTTGAACTGGCCGCTTCCCAGGGCCCAGAAAAAGACCACGAGGCTGATCCCGAAGCCCACGAGCATGTAAGCTATGAAATAAGGATAATACATGCGTCAATTCTCATAAGATGCGGGGATGCCGGACTGCTTTTCCCCTGCATCGCTTTGGTCAATATAGTAAACCGCCACATAGTTGCCCACATCCCAGATCTTCTCAGACTCCAGCTCTCTCTTGAAGTAGGGCATGGCCGTTCCTGTAACGCCGTTCATGAGCTGGTAATAGAGAATCCCTCCTGACACCCCTCTACCCTTGAGAATAGTGAAGTTGAGGGGCGGCGGGTAAATGTAAGGCTGCGCAGGCCCCATGCCATCGCCGATCGGGCCGTGGCACCCCAGGCAGTTGTTCTGGTAGATGACGTGCCCTCTTGCGAGGCCCACGTCCGTCGTGGGATAGGGGTTCGTGATGTTGCGCCACCCTTCGGGAACATGGGCGTGAAGCCACTTCACGTTTTCTTCAACCCCTGCTTCGTAAGCCTTGACGGCTTTCTCCTTCCAGATCCTCTGTCTTTCCATACGGCGATCCGCATTCTTGAGGCCGAGGCTTTGAACGTAAACCGTGAGCGCGGAAATCCGATCCTGGCCGAGATACGCAAAGGGCGGCATAATGGAACTGGGCCTCGTGTATCTGGGATTGATGAAATGGGCGAGGTGCCAGTCGTCCGGGTGCTCTCCTCCCTCCTGGGAGAGGTCAGGCCCTGTTCGTGCGGACCCGAGCAGGATGGGCCGGTCTGAAACATAGTCACCGGCTTGTGCGATTCTCTCTGCGCCGAGATCCCAGTCAATGGATCGAATGGACTGGCTGTGGCAGTAAACGCAGCCGTTGGCCATGTAGAGCTTCCTGCCGTCCGCTTCTGCCGTGGATCGTTCTCGATAGATCTCCGAGCCCTTGTCCACGTAGGTGAAATAGGGGAGGAGCACGACCACAAAGACAATGGCCGCAAAGATGAGGAGGATGCCCACGACCAGGTTCGAGGGGGTCATCTTCATAACGTCCCTCCTGGCCTGGGAACCAGACTACGAAAAATGTTGTAAAGCCCGATGACCGCACTCCCGAAGATGAGAACTCCCAGGGAAGCGCGCGTCACATAGTAAACGTGAATCTCCGGGAGAACCCGGTAAATGGTCTCCCCGTTGAGCCATGCATTGCCCTGAATCAGGCCTACGATGGTGAGCACGATGGTAAACCCCGTGCCGCCGATCAGAATCAGCCAATACTGCAAGTCAGCGAGGAATTTACTGTAAAGAGGTCTGCCGGTCAGTCTGGGAAGGACATAATAGAGCCCACCAAGGGCGATCATGCCGGAGAAGGAGAGGACGCCGATGTGCGCGTGGCCCACGACCCAGTTGTTGAAGTGGGTCACCCGCTGAACAATGGGCAGGGCCATCATGGAGCCCTGGATGCTCACGAAGAAATACATGATGGTTCCCGTGAATATAAACTTGGCCCCGACATCCGCATGGATCTCTCCCAGCTTCCCCCTGGCCGTGTACCAGATGTTGATGAGAAAGACCATGACCGGGATGACCATACCCACGCTGTCCACAATTGCGATGACCTTGAGCCACGTGGGAACCGGCACCTGCAGCAGATGATGGGTGCCTATATGCGTATAAACGACGATGAGGGACCAGAAACCCAAGAGCGACAAAGAATGGCTGTAGAGCGGGCTGCGGCAGGCCTTCGGGATCACGTAGTAGGTCACCCCGATGGCAAGGGGTGTGAGAAGGAGGCCGAAGATATTGTGGCCGTAAAACCAGAGCAGGATCGCATCCGGAATCCCCTGGAGCGCGCCCGTGTCCGGATGCCAGACGACGTTGCCCAAACAATAGGTCACGGAAGTCAGGATCACGGCGGCGCACACATACCAGACGGAAACGTAGAGCACAGGCTCCTTTCTGTTTCTTACGGTCATGATCATGTTGACAGAGAGGAGCACAAAGCAGAGGACGATCAGCATGTCCAGGGGCCAAATGAGCTCTGCATACTCTCTGGCCTGGGTCATTCCTGAAGCGAGAGTGGCGACGGCTGCCACCAAAGTGAGGTTCCACAAGCCGACCGTGAGCAGTCCGAGCCTGTCACTGTAGAGTTCGGTCCTGAGAACCCTGGGGATGAAGTAAAAGGCTACGGACAGCAAACCGGGGGTGACAAAGCCGAAGAGCACCAGATTGACGTGAATGGGTCTGATCCTCCCGAACTGGAGCCAGCCGATGTGGCCCAAAAAGTCCGGGGCCATGAGCTTTGTAGCTCCCAGCAGGCCCATGCTCGTGGCGGTCATGAACCAGAAGGCCGAAGTGAGGCAAAAGGCCATGGCGGTCAGATCGGTTCGGGGGATGTTTTGTCTTCGGTTCATGGTGACCTTCAGTTGTGGCATGCCAGCCAACAGTCAATGTTGGCTTTCTTTTCTTTGTGGCATGCGATGCAAAAACCCATTTTGAACTCGGCGTCCTTGAGTCGGTCCTTGGTCTCTACCTTCCCGTGACACTGTTCGCACACGATCTCCTTCTTGATGTGCCTTTCGTGGTTGAAAAAGACGTGCTCCGGAAGATAGTTGACCTTCACCCAGGGCGTTGACGTCTTGGTGTCGAAATATCGGTGCTCCTTTTTGATCTCAGGGTGATTGGCAATAATGTGCTTGTGACAGTAAAGACATTTTTCCACAGCGGGTATCCCCGGGTGGGTGGAGCGGTTCACATAAGGGTGACAGAACTCGCACTGGATCTCTTTCACTCCTGTGTGGACCCTGTGGCTGAAAGGGATCGGCTGCTCAGGGCCGAGGTCTTTGATCGGCATGAGGTAGAAAAGATAAAGACCTGCTACGATGATTCCCATGCAGCAGAGGATCAGCACGATGGGCAACTTATTTCGGAGCAGCGCGTCCAAGGGTTTCCCTATTTCACCTCCTGCCGCTGAACAGGAATCAGTTCAGGGAAGCGAGTCAGCGCAAAGCGCACAGCCATCGCCATGAGCCCGAGAAAGCCAAGAGCGATCATCACATCGGAAAGGCTTATGGGAATGGAATCGGCCCCGGGGTTGAGAGACGGTCCCAGGAGCA
>Ga0209450_10001193_pt1 | contig 13039 bp, 12 predicted proteins | sample FrelakmetLWP11LW_FD_187149 | JGI IMG/M metagenome (GOLD analysis project Ga0209450, IMG submission 187149) | Freshwater lake sediment microbial communities from the University of Notre Dame, USA, for methane emissions studies - LWP11 LW (SPAdes)... | ecosystem: Environmental > Aquatic >... | reverse complement strand
AAACATTTAGATGTTATTAATATATTTGAAAATCAGGATGATTTCGATATAGCATATTATGCAACAGAAAAACTTTTAAAAGAATATCCCGAAACAGCAGGAATTTATATTAATTCCGCTAATTCAGAATCAGTATGCAGAAAAATAACTGAATTGGGTAAAGGAGGGAAAATAAAGATAGTTGCGTCGGATATTTTTCCGGAATTAAATAGATACTTGAAAGATGGAATTGTGCATGCAACTATTTTTCAAGATCCATTCAGACAGGGGAAATTGGCATTTGAACAGCTTTATGAATACATTATCGGTGGAAAGAAGCAATTGGACAATGAGATATTGCTAAGACCGCAGATTGTTTTGGAAAGCAATATTGATTCATATATATAAATATTAGCTACTGACAGATGAAACCCTATGTTTTATTTACAATATGAGGGTAGAAATTATAGCAAGTGATTAAACGCTTTATCTAAAGATTAAGTGTAAGCTTTAAATTATGGCACTGATTTGTAAAATAATATATTTTCAAATAAGAACAAAAATATCATACATAGGGGAAATAATCCCTTTGACTTCTAATATATTGAGTAAACTCTATTATTTTAATGAAAGGAGGAAAATTATAGTACTACAATGAAAATAAATATTATTTCAGATTTCCTGGAAGAAGGAAAAATACTCCAATAATAAAATGGGGAGGTGATAGTTAATGAAAAAACAATGAGATTTGCCTGAAAGCAAAACTTTAAGCAAAGCTTCTTTAGACAAATCTCGAGTAAATTTTATCAAAAAATATATCAAAGTAAAGAGAGGAAAGAATGAAAAAAAGATTATTATTAATTGTAGTTGTTACAATAGCAGTTGCTATGGTTGTCAGTTTCTCTTTAGTTGGGTGCAAGACCACGACTGCAGAGACCACTGCAGCAGAAACCAAAGTTGTAGAGACAACTGCAGCAGAAACCACAGCAGCCGAAACCACTGCTGCAGAAACTACAGCAGCATATGATCCTTCACAGATAAAAACAGTTTTTGCGACTCCTGTCACAGGTCATCCGGTAATTAAAGTTGTCGCAACCGGATTTCTTTCAGAAATGAAGAAACTTGGATATCCGGCAGAAGTTGTTGGAGATCCATCGGGTGCTGATTTAGCTGTAGTAACTGCTGCAGCTGTAGCTGCAGTTAACGCAGGTGCCAAAGGAGTTATGTTCTGGTGGGATTCGTCAGCAGGAGCATCAGTAAAACAGGTAAAGGAAGCAGGAGAGGGCGTTAAGATAGTTATGCCTCATTCAAAAGCAACAAAGGAACAAATACCCGACCTGGATGCCAATGTGGCTTTTGATACAGTAAAGCAGGGTGTAGATGCTGCTAAGGCAATGGGAGATGCACTGAAAGGCAAAAAAGGCTCTATTGCAATTACCCAGGGTGCATTTAATGAAATTGAAAATGGTGTTGCAGCAAGCTTCACTGAAACAATGAAAGAGCTTTATCCTGATTTAAAAGTGATTGCACCGATAGAAGAGGGTTTTGACGCTGCAAAATCGGTTCCAGTAGCGGCAGGTATAATCCAGGCAAATCCTGATTTGCTGGGAGCTTTAAGCACGACAGGCGGCGGTCTCGTGACATGGGCAAATGCAATGGATCAAACCGGTAAAAAGGACCTGATAGTTATAGGAGAGGATTATACGGAAGCAAATGTAGCTCTTGTTCAGGAAGGAAAAGTTTATGCACTTATCGCACAGCCTCTATATGACGAAGCTGTTATTTGTGCTCAAATATTGGATAAATTGCTAAGGGGCGAAGAAGTACAATACTATACTGAGCTTGATTCCCCGATTGTTACAAAAGCCGATATTGGCAAATACGCTGATATTCTTGCACAGGTGAAAGAATGGTATAAGTAAAAGTAAAAGCGCTAAAATTAAGAAAAAATGCAGGCTATAGAAAGGCCTGCATTTTTCTAAAATAAATACAGATTCTGAGCAGAGTGGACTAAATTGACTTATAATTATTTAAGGAAAAAAATATGAAATTATCCATTAATAAAAGCGAAACAATAGATTCAGTCAAAAAGAAAAAGAATGTTTTTCTGAGGTTTTTTAGTATTAGGGAGATGGGTACGCTTATTCCACTAATAGCGGTATTTATATTTACAAGTTTGATGAACCCGCTTTTTCTTAACAGGATTAATTTACTAACAATATTAAATCTTCTTGTGATTTATGCAATAGTTGCAGCGGGTGAATCACTAGTAATTATAGCAGGAGAGATAGACCTTTCTGTTGGTCAGACTGCTGCGCTGTCTTCAATTATTTGTTACTACTGTATGGTTAATTTAAATATGCACCCCCTTTTAGGTATAGTCATAGGATTATTGGCGGGAGCAGTTATTGGTTTGGTAAATGGCTTAATTGTAACGAAACTGAAGTTATCAGCCTTTATTACAACTCTTGGCATGTATTTTATAGCAAGGGGTTTGAAATATAAAATAACTGGTGGATATCCTGTTTTTCCGCTTCCAAAAATTATGAGTGAAGTTGGAAATATAAAATACCTGGGACTTTCTATTCCATTTTTTATTGCAATTATATTATATATTTTCCTGGAATTTGTACTGAAAAAGACTGTCTATGGAAGGCATATTTATGCTGTTGGAAGTGATAAGAAAGTGTCTGGTCTTTTTAGAATAAATGTCACATTTATTAAAATATCCACATATATAATTTGTGCAGTATGTGCAGCATTGGGAGGCATCTTAATAAGCGCACAGTTAAATCAGGCGACACCGCTTGCTGGTGACGGATGGGAACTTCAGGTTATTGCTGGTGCAGCAGTCGGTGGGATAACCCTGGGTGGCGGCGCAGGGTCAATGCTGGGGACAGCCATCGGTATTATCTTTATTGCAGTATTAAACAATGCCTTATTAATGCTTCATGTGGATTCAAACATACAGGTTGTTGTTACCGGAATAGTTTTAATTGCAGCAGTAACATTTGATACAATAAAAAATAGTAGGAAAAAGTTAGGTTAATAAAAGTGATGAAAGCACTGATAATTTCAAATCCGGGAAATGCACAAATAATAGAGGTGAGCACACCTGTTCCAGGGCCAAGAGATGTGGTGGTAAAAGTCATATATTCTGGTATCTGCGGAACAGATATTTCAATCTTTAATGGTACAACCAATTTTGTAAATGATGGGCTGATAAAATATCCCGTCAGGATTGGCCATGAATGGTCAGGAATAGTTTCAGAAGTTGGGGCTGAAGTTAATAATTTCAAACCTGGAGACAGAGTTGTTGCAGATGCCGGTGTTTCTTGCGGAAAATGCAGTGATTGTCTATGTGGTAAATATGAGCTTTGTAAATATGTAAAATCAGTTGGTACCATAAATACCTGGGATGGATCATTTGCTGAATATATATTGATGCCCTTCTGGCACCTGTATAAACTGCCCGATAATGTAGGTCTGGAGGAAGCAGCATTGATAGAACCCTGTACTATCGCATTGCATGGTTTGAAGGAAAGCAATATCAACAGTAAAAGCGGTGTGCTTGTAGTGGGGACAGGACCAATTGGACTTGCAGCGGTATCAATAGCTAAAATCTTAGGCGCTTCAAAGGTGATCTTAAGCGGCAGAAAACCTTTTAAGCTGAATATCGGACTGACAATGGGGGCAGATACTGTAGTAAATGTTACTAAAGAAAACTTTAAAACCTTCATGAATCAACAAACACAGGGGGAGGGTATAGGCATTGTAATTGAAACTTCAGGCAACATAGAAACAGTAAACGAATGTATGGAAGTGATTGCTCCATTTGGAATTTTTAATCTTATCGGGTTTTACGAAGATTATTTAAACAATTTTAATATAGACAAACTTGTTGTAACAGGTATTCAGTTAAAAGGAATTGCGGGGTCTGTAGGTTTGATCCCGGAAGTTATAAGTATGATGGCTTCAGGAGTTTTGAATGTTAAACCGTTGATAACTCATAGATTTAAATTCGATGAAATGCCAGAAGTCATAAAAACTGCAAAAGAGCAGAATGATACAAAGATTAAAATACTCATAGAAATGGCAGAGCTTTAAGAAAGGATATAACTTGGAAAGAAAAGTGGTTTTAGAAGTTAAAGGCTTAACTAAACATTTTGAAGGACTAAAAGCCATTGATAATGTTGATTTTAAATTACATGAAGGTGAGATTATAGCTATTGTTGGGGAGAATGGAGCAGGCAAGTCCACATTAATTAAAGTCATTTCAGGAGCGATAAGAAAGAGCAGCGGGAAAATTTATATCAACGGTGAGGAAGCGGATATAAGCAGTAGAGACGATGCAAAAAAGTTCGGAATTGAAACTGTATTCCAGGAACAGACATTAATACCAAATTTTGATGCGTCTTTAAACTTGTTTTTAGGAAGAGAAAATTTTAGAAAACGCCCTTTTCCCAATCTTTTTAAAATAATCGATTATAGATATATGAAGAACGAAACGATTAATCTTTTTAAAAAGATTGGGGTAGGAATTAAAGATATTGATGAGGAAGTCAGATTTTTCTCAGGAGGCCAGCGGCAGGGAGTTGTAGTTGGAAGGGCGGTTTACTGGGGCGGTAAAATTTTAATTTTTGATGAGCCTACAAATAACCTGGGAGTAGCGGAACAGAAAACAATTCTGGATTTGATAGTAAAATTGAGAGAAGAACAGAATTTATCAATTCTTATAATCAGTCACAATCTCTACAATGTATTCCAGATTGTAGATAGGATCATAGTGCTTAGAAATGGTGAAAAAGTCGGAGAGAGGCTAACAAAGGAAACAAATCAAAACGAAATTGTATCCATGATAACAGGCCTTTCATTTTAATTTCATATAAAAGATGAATCCGTGGTTTGAAAAAAATCTAGAAGGAATTGGAACTGATGGTAACTAAAAGTGATCTTGATTGGATCAAAAAAAAAATAGAAGAAATAGATAGCAGAGTTGAAAAGTTTTGGAAAAATCCGGTATGGAAAGATACTCCGGTTCTTCAGGTATCCTCTGGCAGGATGTACTATGATTGCAGGACTTCTGAAAGCTCATTTAATGCTCAAATTGAATCTATTAAAGAAACCCTGAGTACAAAAACAGACTGGATGCCTTTTCTTGAGCCATGGCATGGTACTGGGGTATATGCAGAGGCTTTTGGAGCAAAATACTTCTGGAAAGAAAATGATACTCCATGGACAAATTTTATAATAAATTCCTTAGAAGAGGCCAGGAAAATTAAGAAACCGGATTGGAAAAAATCTGAGATAATGAATCTTGTTTTATCAAGCATAAGATATTTTAAAAAAATGGCAGGGGATAATATTCCTATCAGTTTGACTGATACACAGAGCCCTCTGGATAATGCAATGCTGATGTGGGAAACCAACAGTTTTATTGCAGCCTGTTATGATGAACCAGAAACTGTACACTGGTTTTTAGATCTTATTACTGAATTGATTATAGAATTTTCACTGGTCCAGATAAAAGAAATAGGTCAAAATATTGCAAGACCCGGGCATAATGCAGCTTTAACCAGGCCCTGGGGTAAAACTGCAGGAATAGGGCTATCAGATGATTTTTTAGTAACTGTATCCCCAAAATTTTATGATGAATTTGGCAAACGATATAACGAGAAAATAGCGGATGCGCTTGGAGGTGTGGTAATCCACTCCTGTGGTTTATGGAGCAGGGATATGATAGCTAAAGTACTGGAAACCAGGGGTTTGATGGGAGTAGAACTTGCAATATCTGAAGGTGGAAAAAGCAGCCTGCAATATACACTTGGGGATCCTAATCCAAACCCTCCCGAAACCATAAGAGATGGTTTTAAAGAAACTGAATTACCAGTTAAGGGAAGGCTTGGCAATGATCCTGAAGATGTTTTGGGAAAAATATATCATAAAGATTTGATTTTTATACCTCAAATCATGTGGGAAGAAGATAAAAGGACCAGGAATAAAAATTATGAAGGGATGCACCGGAAAATAGAAGAATTAGCAGGCATTTAATGTTTGCTTTATGTGCTTATTTTTTAAAAGACGGGATATTAATTAAATTTTTAAAAATACTAACAGGAAAGGTATGTAAAATATGACAAAACAGCTGCGGGAAAAATTGAAACAGATAGCAGATATGATAGATCCTGAGCATATGAAAAGTGTAGAGGTACTTCAGGATAAATTATGGGCATTTAAACCACTTGATAGAATACCGGTAGTTATTGTTGATGTCATTCCTCCTGAACATCCTTTATATCCGCATGATGAAGCATTTAAAGAACCTGAAAAGATATTATGGAATCAGCTTTTATTTACTTATGTGGGTGCATTGATGCGTGATGACAGGACTTTTACTGTTCGTGCCGAGTATGGACCGGTTATTGTAGCTTCATTGTTTGGTATGGATTATATAATAGATAAAGTATCAGCATGGGGTGTAGGGTTCAATGACCGCAGCAAGATAAAAGAGATTATAAAAAAGGGTATTCCCGATGTTACTAAAAACCTTGCTGGTAAAGCTTTAGAAACTATGAAATTTTTCGTAAGCTGTCTTAAAGAATTTGAACTGGACAGATATATACATGTTGCACAGTGCGACAGCCAGAGTGCAATAGATCTTACATGGATGATCTGGGGAGATGATATTTATTATGCAATGATAGATGCGCCTGAACTGGTACATGGAATGCTTGATATAGTTACAGAAACTATTATTGCTTTTATAAATGCCGAGAAAAAAATCATAGATTTCAGACACCAGTGGTTTTATCATATAAATCCGAGTATACGAGTAGTAGATGATATAGCGATATCGCTATCACCTGCAATGTATGAAGAATTTGTAAGGCCTTATAATGAAAGGGTTTTTAAGGCAGTTGAAAATAAAGGGTTTGTTCATTATTGTGGACATCTTCTTCATAACCTGCATTCAATGCTTCATTCTGAGGGGCTGTACGGGATAGAGATAGCAGGAGAAAATACTGCATCAAGCGTTCCTCAATTTAATCTGGATAATGTCTGGAGACAGGCATATGAGCATAAAATTCCAATGGCCTATATGAGCAATAATCTGCCCAAGAAGCGTCCTAATCTTCCTGGCGGTCTGCTTTATATAATCAAGAACGAACACAGAAACTATAATGAAGCAAAAGAGTTCTATAAAAAGGTAAAGGAATTCTGGAGCTGAAAATAATATTTATGGTTATGATTTAAAGGGATTGTTTAGTAAACAGGAGTAAAAATATGAAAAAAGTTGGAGTAATACATACAAGTACAGTTTCACTTGAAGACATAAAAACCCTCTTTAAAGAGATATTGCCGGATGTAAAGGTATTTAACGTCATAGACGATAGTTTATTGGCAGAAGTACTTGCAAATGATGGAGTTACAAAAGACATAATAAGAAGAATGTGCATTTACACTGTGGAATTGGAAAGACTGGGAGCAGATTTAATACTTAACCAGTGTTCATCAGTAAGTGAAGTTATAAATATTGTCAGGCAAATCGTAAAGATTCCGGTTGTTAAAATAGACGAGGCTATGGCAGAAGAAGCAGTAATGACAGGTAGAACCATTTCAGTGATTGCAACAGTATCGAGTACTTTAAATCCTAGCATTAATCTTATTAAAGAGATGGCAGAAAAATATAATAAAAAAGTAAGTATAAGAAAATGCTTATGCCAGGGTGCATTTGATGTCCTAGTAAAAGAAAAGAACATTGAAAAGCACAACCAAATGGTTATAAAAGAAATTAAAGAAGAAGCAAAGCATTCAGATGTAATAGTCTTGGCTCAGGGCAGTATGACTACACTGCTGCCATATATTAAAGACATCAGCAAGCCTGTCCTTTCAAGCCCAAGATCAGGTGTGCTGAGGGTGGCAAAAATACTTGGATATAATTATAAGGAATGAGTTAAATTTTTAGCAAAAAATAGAATAAACATAAGCTGTTGACTTTATTAATGAAATTATAATTGATTGGAGTAAATTTTATGAATGAGAAAACTTATTTTCACAGAGTAAGTGAACAGACACCGACAAAATTCTGGATCAATAATGTTACTAAAAAAGAGGCAAGGCTTGCTATAGATTCAGGCGCTGTGGGATGTACACAAAATCCGACCTATTTATGGAAACTTCTAAATGGTCCTGAGAAAGATTTTGCAGTTGGTATGCTTGACAATATTTTAGCTTCTGAAAAAGATAACAATTTTGCACTAATAAAGACTCAGAGGGAAATAGTGACAAATATTGCTAAAATATTCATGCCATTGTTTATAGAGAGTAATGGTGTGAACGGATATGTAAGCATCCAGGGGGATCCATTTAATGAAGATCTGGAGAGTCTGCTGAAATATGCACGGTTTAACCGTGAAACAAGCCCAAATATTATGGCCAAGATTCCTGTGACTGCAGAAGGATTGGAAGCAGTTGAAATATTAGTTTCTGAAGGAATACCAATAAATGCCACAGAAGTGATGTCTGTTAAACAGGCACTTGATGTTTGTGAAATTTATAAAAAAGCATCAAAGAAAATCAAAAACCCTGCCCCTATTTATTTCTCACATATTACTGGTATATATGATGAATACCTAAAAAAGACTGTAGAAAAAAATAATATCGGAGTATCTTCTGATGCGCTCTGGCAGGCAGGTATGATAGTTGCAAAGAAAATATACAATATGGTTAAGGAAAAAGGTTATATAGTTGGATTTATTGGCGGAGGAGCACGCGGGTTGCACCATTTTACTGAAATGGTTGGAGCTGATTGCTGCATAACAATAAATTGGAAGGGAACCGCTGATAAATTGATAGAACAAAATCCTCCGGTTGTGCAGAGGTTTTTCCAGCCGGTTCCTGAATCTGTTTTGGATGAGCTTATTGAAAAAGTTGAAGACTTTAGAAAAGCTTATTTTATAAATGCTATAAAACCTGACGAATATGAAGGTTTTGGCCCAGTTGAATATTTCCGTAATGCATTTTGCGAAGCCTGGCAGGCTTGCCTTGAATTTGCCAAAAGCAGAAGGCTGGAATTAAAACTTTAAATAAATTTTTTCTTTATATTTTGAAATGGGGCTGGAAATGTTAACCGCAACTAATTATTTGATTATTATTAATTGATCACACAGGAGGAAAATATGGATTTGAATTTAGAAAATAAGACAGCAATAATAACAGGTTCAACATCGGGTATTGGCAGAGGTATGGCTCTCATGTTTGCAAAACATGGAGTAAGTGTTGTTGTAAATGGAAATAATGAAGGAAGAGGTAATACTGTTGTTGACGAGATAAAATCTTTAGGAGGTAATGCGATTTTTGTAAAAGCAAATGTAGCAGATAGGGATGAAGCTGAAGTTCTGGCTGAAAAAGCTGTAAAAGAATATGGAAAAATCGACATACTTATTAACAATGCAGGTATTAACATAGACATAAAAAACCGAGGCCCAATTCATGAATTCCCGGACGAAATGTGGAAAAAAATTTTGAGTGTTGACCTTGACGGTGTTTACTACTGCAGTAAAGCGGTATTAAAAAACATGACACAAAACAAATACGGCAAAATAATAAACATAGGGTCTATAACGGGGCTGGTTCCCTTAAGGAATCAGTGCGCTTTTGCTGCAGCCAAGGGGGCCGTGAATAATCTTACCAAGGCAATGGCAATCGAACTTGCACAATTTGGCATTAATGTGAATGCTATATTGCCTGGCTCTATCCAGATACCTTTAATGAACAGGGAGGGTGGGATGTATAGCGATGGCAGATTTGAAAGCATAATGTCGCATATACCCTTCAAAAAGCCAGGTACACCCCAAGACATTGGTTATGGTGCACTATATCTGGCATCAGATGTTTCAAACTATGTAACAGGGAATATACTTGTCATTGACGGAGGGTGGACGTGTGGTTTTGCCCGGGACTGGTAAGAACTTAAGAGATTGAATTATACTAAAAAAATCAATTATAAAAAATGATAAAGGGTGGTTTTGATGAAAAAAGGGAAAATAGTAAATCCGTGGGAGGTTAAACCTTTCGTCTGTGATAATACCTATTCCTCCAAAATGCTGTTGGATGATGTTGTCGCGGGGCAAAAGGCAATAAATGTAAATGAGGGCACCCTGGAACCTGGGTGTAAAACATCAGGCGGGGTTCATGAGGCTGCAGAGATTTACATAGCAATGAAGGGGGAGGCCATACTCCATCTTGATAATGAATCCTTTGATTTTAAATCAGGCAGTGTATGCTTCATTCCTCCGGGAGTATTCCATTCACTTGACAATAAAAGCTATAAAGAATCGTTTGTACTGCTGACTCTCTGGGAGGATGCTAATAACAATGAGGTTTATCATGAACGTATTAAAGCATGGGGCAAGTCCTTTAAGAATATTGATGAAGATTGATGTAAAAATCCTATGGATAAGATGACTACATATGAAAGAATAAAAAGAATGTATGAACACAGGGAGGCAGACAGGATTCCTATTGTTGATGTGTTATGGAATTCCACTCGCGAGAGGTGGCAGGAACAGGGTATGCCGTATGATGCAGATTTATCCGAATATTTCGGCATAGACAGTATTCCAAAGATAGAGGTAGACAATAGCTTTAGGTTTGAAGTTAAAATTCTGGAAGAAACAGATGATTATGTAATTCATACTACTCCCTGGGGTTCGACTTTCAAAGATTGGAAACACAAGGGATCAACTCCTGAGGCAATTGATTATAAAATAACAAGCCCTGATAAATGGCATAGGTTCAAGGAAAAGATGGCCCCTTCCCGTGACAGGATTGATTGGAATTATCTTAAATTGAATTATAAAAAATGGAGGGAACAGGGGTGCTGGATACGCGGGCGGCTGTTTTTTGGTTTTGACATTGCACATACTTATGCTGTAGGCACTGAACGTTTTTTAATTGCTTTAATAGAAGAGCCACAGTGGTGTATTGATATGTTTAATCATTACCTGGATGTTTCACTAGCGCTTCAGGATATGGTTTGGAATGCAGGATATGAGTTTGATGAAATATCCTGGGATGATGACCTTGCGTATAAACTCACCCAGTTTTTTTCATTAAATACTTACAGGGAGCTTTTAAAACCTGTTCATAAGAGAGCCATTGAATGGGCTCATAAGAAAGGAATCAAGGCACATATGCATTCGTGCGGGGAGGTATCTCCATTTATTCCGGAACTTATTGAAATAGGATTGGACGGTTTAAATCCTCTCGAGGTTAAATCAGGTCTTGACCCGGTGAGACTTAAAAAAAGCTATGGCAAAAATATACTTTTCCGCGGTGGTAATAATGCAATGCTCTGGGATGATTTTATAATGGCTGAGGCAGAGATGAAGAGAATAATACCTGCCATGAAAGAGTTCGGAGGATACGTTTTCTCTTCAGATCACTCAATACCCGACAGTGTGCGGCTAGAAACATATAAAAAAATTGTTGCCCTGGCAAAAGAATTAGGCAGATATTAACATTCCAGGGTATAAAAATTTTAGTTTTTTTGATAAATAAATACAAAATATAAATCGTTTGTGCAAAAGATTTTTATAAATATATCCTGCAAAATGCTTTATATAGCTCAATATAAAATATTTTTAAAATTTATTCTGAAATTCGCTAAAGGAAGTAGGTGTAATTTATCAAAAATACTGTGAGATTTGCCCAAGCGCCTGATTTCCAGTACATATAATAATATTACCTAAAGTTATTTAAACTTTAAGAATAGAAAGGGCTGTTATGCATATATTTGGGATAGATTTAAAAAAAGAAGAGTTACTAAAAAAAGTTGGGGATATATCACAGCTGGGAGGTATTAAACTATACGAGCTTGTAGATGGGAAGGGTAGAGGAATTAGGGCAGCAGATATTCACAGCCCTTGCGGAATTTATATGACAGCTTTAATTGACAGAGGTATGGATATATCAAACCTTTTTTATAATTCTATTCCGATTGCCTGGAGATCTGCAAACAGGGAAACCTCACCGATATATTATGAGAGCAGAGGTTATGAATGGTTAAGAACCTTTTTTGGTGGACTTTTAACTACCTGCGGTTTAACAACTATGGGAATGCCCGGGATTGATAATGGGGAAGAGCTTGGACTTCATGGGCGTATTTCCAATACACCTGCGGAAAACATAAATACCAGCACTAAGTGGTTAAATGACGAATATGTCATGGAAATATCCGGAAAAGTAAGAGAAACAAAAGTCTTCGGTGATAAACTTGAACTCTCAAGGAAAATAACAACATATATGGGCACACCTAAGATAATTATCGAAGATAATATAGAAAATATTGGTTTTACAGAATCACCTTTGATGATTTTATATCATATAAATATAGGTTATCCTGTGCTTGATAAAACTTCAAAATTAATTGAAGGAAAGGCCAATGTTATACCAAGGGATGAGGATGCAAAAATAGATTTTGATAAGTTCTCCGAATTTTCAGAGCCAATTAAAGATTACAAAGAACAGGTCTTCTTTCATGATATAGCGGCAGATGTAAACGGGAATTCAAATATTGCAATAATAAATCCTGAATTTAATAATGGAGAGGGGATAGGCATTTCGTTGACTTTCAATAAGGACAATTTACCACACCTTGCTCAGTGGAAACAAGTGGGAGAAGGGGAATATGCCTGCGGAATCGAACCTTCAAATAGCCTTCCAAGAGGCCGAGCTATTGAAAAGGAATTGGGAAAACTTGTTTTTTTAAAACCGGGTGAAATAAAAAATTATAGAATTGAATTTAACATATTGAAATCCAACAAAGAGATCGAACAATTTAAAAAAACACTTTAAGAAGTAATTCGGAGGTGAAAGATTACAGATAAATATGACATTATTTCAGATTATAGTCATCTCTGTGGTGAATGCCCGATGTGGGACAGCAAGGGAAATATGTTCTTCTGGTCAGATATGCTGAGTGGATTTATTTTTAAATATAATCCAAAAAATGACTCAGTAAAAAAAATTGCCGAGGGGAAAAATGTCAGCGGCATGG
>Ga0209450_10001192_pt1 | contig 13045 bp, 8 predicted proteins | sample FrelakmetLWP11LW_FD_187149 | JGI IMG/M metagenome (GOLD analysis project Ga0209450, IMG submission 187149) | Freshwater lake sediment microbial communities from the University of Notre Dame, USA, for methane emissions studies - LWP11 LW (SPAdes)... | ecosystem: Environmental > Aquatic >... | reverse complement strand
GAAGAAAACCTTCCAGGGAAGAAGACGATTTGCTCGAGGGCGGGAAGAAGACGAACGGGAAGAAGACCGAAGAAGATGTCTATTTTCAGATCGCCGGATTCAGTCGAGTTTCAGAACGGCGCTGACAGACGGAAGAAATCGACCGTCAAGTGCCCGTGCGTCTGCCCATTGAGCGTAAAGATGATGCCCTCGTTGCGCCGGTAGGTCTGAGCTCGCCCTTTCTTGAAGGCGAAGATCGTCGCGGTCATTTGCTCGCCTTGTGCGCTGAGCGGACACGAACTGGGAAAACCCCTCTCCAGATTCTCCCCCTTGTTGTCCTCAAGCCGCACGCTGAGGCCGGCCAACGTCGTCTCGAAACTACCTTTGTGCCCCGCGTACTTGCGGCACTCATGCAGGCGGATTGGGAGCGCCACGTCAGGCAACAGTAGATCGAGCCGGCTGAGAAGTCCGTCTGGTAGCAAGATATTCGTGTTACTGTAGCCGGTTGCCGCGTACTCATAGAGCTTCACGAGCGTGCCCCATTCGGCTCGCCGCGCATACGGATTGCGCCCTTCGGGAAAGAGTGGCATCTCGCCCTCGTCGAAGCGAAGCACGCCGCCTTTTCTTGGGTTGGTGTCAGCGCCCAGAGGTGCGAGGTAAGTCGTTGTCGAGTGCTTGGCGGACCCGACGGGGTCCTCTCGTCGGACAACCGTGAATCCCCACTTCCCATCGCTGTCGTGTCTGCGGTTGTCCGCAACCAGTGTCGGGTTACGCCGTGTGATGATCAGTTGCACATGGTTTTTGCCGCAGAAGGGGAGGACACCAGTGCTCCCCATATTGAATTTGCCTTGTACGAAGGGAATGCGAAGTTTGTTCGAGCGAATCAGAGACAACAGCGTGTCGGGCATCATCTCGGGAGTTTGGCCCTCGCCTGCGTCGGCGACGGTGAAGCACGGCTTTCCGCTGCCCTCGCGGGGACCGTAGCCGGTGGCGGCCAGAGTGATCCCCCGTGCCACGTCGCGTCGTTTTGTATCCGGCCAGTTGCTGATCCTCCCGGCTCCAGGGCCTTGGCCCCGTGTGCCACAGAAGAACGCTGCGACCGCGTCCTGAATCGTGGGTGGCGCATCGGGACCCTCGGGGTCCAAGCCCTGTTCAAGGCATTCATTCGTTAGCCGTGCGTCGATGGAATTTATCAGTTTCTCGACCAAGGCCGCGTCTGGGCGCGACATCTGGTTCCCAATAGCGCTGAAGTTGTTCTCCATGTCCCCGTAGTAGCGCCATACCCTCGGAACGTTCCAGAAGCCGGCGGCCGACAGCAACCGGATAACGTCGCCTTCGCTATCAGCGTGGAGCAATTCGAGACACAGTTGTCTTGCGTCAGTACCGTTCATGCGATCTCCAGAAGGTGCGCTCCGCGATAGAGCAATGGGCAGGCCCACCCGTTCATGATCGATTATCCCCGCCACTCCGCCAGTTCCGGCCAGGCGGCGGTCACGATGCTGTCGATCTGCTTGTCCGGGACCAGAGTATAACCGGACTTGCGCCCGTGTTGCTCAACGATGCCAAGGTGCTTGAGCCACGCCAGGGCAACGTATCCCTGGTAGTCGGCGATGCGCGAGCCGTCGGTCGGGTCCGTGAGCGGCAGCAGCTTGTCCCCGGTGAACATCCGGCCCTTTGCCCCAAGCTGACGCACGGCCGCGCCCACAGCGTCGATCGCGCGGCGGCCGGCGCGGTGGTTGTACTCCTTCCGGTCCTTCCTGGACCAGCCAACCTTCACCAGCTCATCGCCGCGCCGGTAGAACCGCGGATACTCATCCGCCTTACCTCTCGCCTTCCGTCCGCCTGAGAGGGCTGATTCGGTCGCTGAGCCGGATTTCGCCGGCGCAGCGTTCGCAGCGCCCGCTCCCCCGGCCGGCGCCGGCCCGCCTTCGGCCACCAGCGCTGCCACCGCCTTGGCCCACTCGGTAATCCGCAGCACGCTGGCATAGTCGCCCTCGCTGGCCGCCTCCGCCAGCAGTCGCCGCAAATCAGCTTCGCATTGCCCCAGCTTTCCTCGGGCTTCGTTCCATTTCATACGCATACTGTACAGATAAACGAACTGGAATGCAAGAGGCAGAGCCGGCTAACACCCGGCGCCCCGTCCCCGCAAAGGCCAGCCGTCCATGACCGCCCCACATCGCCTTAAATTCCTCGCCCGCTTTGCCCCTACCTCAGCCTCAGCTCCCGCCCGAAATACTCCTGCTTCATGGCCTGCTTGGCCAAGGCCAGCGTCTGTTCGGCCAATACGTTGGCCGCCGTCGTGCCCTGGCGCAGCGCCTCCAGCACGAGCTGCGGGTCTTGTTCAAACTGCCGGCGCCGCTGGCGGATCGGCTCCAGCAGGTCGTTAAGCACCTTCACCAGTTCCTTCTTGATCGCCACGTCGCCCACCTTGCCCTGGCGGTAGGCCTGCTCCATCTCCTGCACCCACGGCTGGTTGGGATTAAACGTCTCGTGGAAGATCCACAGCGGGTTATTCTCCACCGTCCCCGGATCGGTCGCGCGGATCCGCCTGGGGTCGGTGTACATGCCCATCACTTTCTTCTGCACGGTCGCGGCATCGTCGGACAGGAAGATGGCGTTGTTCAGCGACTTGCTCATCTTCAAAAGCTGCCCGTCGGGCCCGGGGCCGCCGATGCCCACCAGCCGCCGCACGCGGCCCAGCTTGGGCTCGATCACCGGGAACAGTCCGCCGGCCTTCACATAGTCCCGGTCCTCCGTGTGCGGGTCCACGCCGCAGTAAAGCTGGTTAAAGCGCCGCGCCACCTCGCGCGTCATCTCCAGGTGCGGAAGCTGGTCCTCGCCCACCGGCACCATTTCCGGCCGAAAAGCCAGGATATCGGCCGTCTGACCCACCGCGTACAGCGGAAAGCCAAAGGGATATTCATCGCCCAGCCCCTTGTCGCGGATTTCGTCCTTCAGGGTCGGGTTGCGCATGACGCGGTTAAAGGGCAGCAGCATCGAAAAGAAGAACGTCAGTTCGTCGATGGCCGGCACCTCGCTCTGGATGAACATGTGACTGACTTGCGGGTCGATGCCGCAGGCCAGGTAATCGGTGGCGATCTCCATCACCGACTGGCGGATGTCATCGGGGTTCTGGGCCCGCGTCGTGAAGGCGTGCTTGTTGGCGATGATGAAATAGCACTCATAATCCTGCTGCAGCGACAGCCGATTCTCCACGCTGCCCACGTAATGCCCCAGATGCAGGCGGCCGGTGGGGGTGTCGCCGGTCAAAATGCGCGGTTTGCCTTGAGCCATAGGGCCAAGACTATAACCGCCGCCGCCGCCGGCGCAAATGTTGCGGCCTTTGCCGCTGCGACTATCATCATGGCCCGCCTTGCGGCCACCGACGTTGCCGCAATTGTTCACAGGAGCATGATCCCCGTGGCCAAGATCGCCTTCATGGGTGCCGGCAGCACCGTTTTTGCCAAGAGCGTCCTGGGCGACTGCATGTGCCACCCCGCCTTGCGCGATTCGCAGATCGCCCTCTATGACATCGACGAAATGCGCCTGCGCGAGTCGCAGTTGATGCTCCAGACCCTCAACGCCAACATCAACCAGAAGCGCGCCACCATCACCACCCACCTCGGCCCCGAGCAGCGCAAAGAGGCCCTGCGCGGCGCCAACTACGTCGTCAACGCCATCCAGGTCGGCGGCTATGAGCCCTGCACCGTCACCGACTTTGAGATCCCCAAGAAATACGGCCTGCGCCAGACCATCGCCGACACCCTGGGCATCGGCGGCATCTTCCGCTCGTTGCGCACCATCCCCGTGGTGCTGGACTTCGCCCGCGACATGGAGGAAGTCTGCCCCCGCGCCTGGTTCCTGAATTACGTCAACCCCATGGCCATGATCACCGGCGCCCTGCTGCGCGGCAGCAGCATCCGCAGCGTCGGGCTGTGTCATAGCGTGCAGAGCTGCGCCACCACGCTGCTGGACATGCTGGGCATTGCCGTGCCCGCAAAGCTCCGCTGGCACATCGCCGGCATCAATCACCAGGCCTGGCTGCTGGAAATAGCCGACGGCGATAAGGACCTGTATCCCCTGATCAAGCAGACCGCCGCCAAGCTGCTGGCCGACATCCAAAAGGACGGCGGCGGGCGCAAAATCCACGAAGAATCGCGCCGCCTGGTTTCCGAGGGCAAGGCGCAAGCCAAGGACCTGCCGCCGCATTACCGGATCGCCTGGGACATGGTCCGCCTGACCATGATGCTGCACCTGGGCCACTACATCACCGAGTCGTCCGAGCACAACGCCGAGTACATGCCTTACTGGATCAAGCGAACGCACCCCGAACTGATCGACGCCTACAACATCCCCCTGGACGAATACCCCCGCCGCTGTATCCGCCAGATTGCCGACTGGAAGAAGCGCAGCGCCGAGCTGGTCAACAATCCCAAGCTCGATCACCAGCGCGGCCACGAGTTTGGCTCCTACATCATGGAAGCCATCGAGACCGGCACCCCCATTCGCGTCCACGGCAACGTGATGAACACCGGCCTGATCCCCAACCTGCCGGCCAAGGCCTGCGTCGAGGTGCCTTGCCTGGTCGATTGCAACGGCGTGCAAGGCTGCTATGTGGGTGACCTGCCCGAGCAGTGTGCGGCCATGAACCGCACCAACGTCAACGTGCAGGTCCTTACCATAGAAGCGGCTCTAACCCTCAAGAAGGACTATATTTACCAGGCGGCCATGCTCGATCCGCATACGGCCGCCGAGCTGTCCATCGATGAAATCCGCTCCATGTGTGATGAGTTGATCGCCGCCCACGCGGGCTGGCTGCCCCAGTACCGCTGATTGGGACGGATGGGTCGCTTTTGTAGCGGGCGAAAGGCCTCTGGCGCTACAAAAACTTTTCATCAAAGGACAAGGTTGTCCTCTTGTAGTTGTCCGCGCGCCGGTGTATATCCTTGGCGCGGGGATTTTTTGTTTCTAAATCGACCGGGCAAAACACCAGGAGATTAATATGTCCGCCCAAGCCGAGCCGGTTAACAGTACAGACCCATCCAATGACGTACTTCGCCGCCGCCAGCCGCTGGACGCCATCTTCGCGCCCCGCAGCGTGGCGCTGATCGGCGCCACCGAGACCCCCAACTCCCTGGGCCGCACGGTCCTGTGGAACCTGATCTCCAGCCCCTTTGGCGGCACCGTCTACCCCGTTAACCCCAAGCGCGCCAGCGTCCTGGGCATCAAGGCCTATCCCAACATCGCGGCCGTGCCTGACAAGGTGGACCTGGCCGTGCTGGTGACTCCGGCATCCACCGTGGCCGGCATCATTCGCCAGTGCGTGGACGTCGGCGTGAAGGCCGCCATCGTCATCTCCGCCGGCTTTAAGGAACTGGGCGATCCCGGCATCGAACTGGAACGGCAGGTGCTGGCCGAGGCCCGCCGCGGCAACATGCGCCTCATCGGCCCCAACTGCCTGGGCGTCATTGCGCCGCTCTCAGGCCTGAATGCCACTTTTGCGGCCGGCATGGCCAAGCCCGGCAACGTCGCCTTCATCAGCCAGAGCGGCGCCCTGGGCACCGCCGTGCTGGACTGGAGCTTCCAGGAGCAGGTGGGCTTCAGCGCCTTTGTGTCCATCGGCTCCATGCTCGACGTGGACTGGGGCGATCTGATCAGCTACCTGGGCAATGACCCGCGCACCAGCAGCATCGTCATTTACATGGAATCGATCGGCAACGCCCGCTCGTTCCTCTCGGCCGCCCGCGAAGTGGCTTTGACCAAGCCGATTATCGTCATCAAGGCCGGCCGCACCGCCGCCGCCGCCAAGGCCGCCGCCTCGCACACCGGCTCCCTCACCGGCTCCGACGAAGTGCTGGATGCGGCCTTCCGGCGCGTGGGCGTGCTGCGCGTCGACTCCATCTCCGAAGTCTTCAACATGGCTGAAATCCTGGCCAAGCAGCCGCGTCCGCGCGGCCCGCGCCTGACCATTCTGACCAATGCCGGCGGCCCGGGCGTCTTGGCGACCGATGCTCTGATCCAGGCCGGCGGCGAGCTGGCCACGATCTCCGAGGAAACCTTCAAGAGCCTCAACGACTTCCTGCCCATGCACTGGAGCCGCGGCAACCCCGTGGACGTGCTGGGCGATGCCAATGCCGACCGCTATGCCAAGGCCCTGCAAATCTGCGAGAAGGACGACAACAGCGACGGCCTGCTGGTGATCCTCACGCCCCAGTCGGTCACCGAGCCCACGCAGACGGCCGAGGCCTTGCGCCCCTATGCCCACATCGAGGGCAAGCCCGTGCTGGCCAGTTGGATGGGCGGGCCCACGATCAAGGCCGGCGAGGACATCCTCACGCGCGCCGGCATTCCCACCTTCGCCCATCCCGACGAGGCGGCCAAGGCTTTCTACTACATGTGGAAGTACAGCTATAACCTCAAGGGCCTCTATGAAACGCCCTCGCTGGGCGGCGGCGCCGATGGCGAGTGGGCCCCCAACCGCACCGCCGTGACCGATCTGCTGGGCAAGGTGCGCTCCGAAGGCCGCTCGCTCCTGACCGAGTTTGAATCCAAGGCCCTGTTGGCGGCCTACGGGATTCCCACCGTTCCCACGGAAATCGCCACTGCCGAGGCCCAGGCCGTCAAGGCCGCCGATACCATGGGCTATCCGGTGGTGCTGAAGCTGCACTCGCTGACCATCACCCACAAGACCGACGTGGGCGGCGTGCAGCTCAATCTGCAGAATGCCGAAGCCGTCAAGAAAGCCTTCGCCCAGATCAAGAAATCCTGCACCGAAAAGGCCGGCGCCCAGCACTTCCAGGGCGTGACCGTGCAGCCAATGATCAAGCTGGAAGGTTACGAGCTGATCATCGGAAGCTCCATCGACCAGCAATTTGGACCGGTGCTGCTGTTTGGCACGGGCGGACAGCTCGTGGAGGTCTTCAAGGACCGGTCCCTGGCTTTGCCCCCGCTCAACGCGACGCTGGCTCGCCGCATGATGGAGCAGACCAAGATCTACACCGCCCTCAAGGGCGTCCGCGGGCGCAAAGCCGTCGATCGCGCCGCCCTGGAGCAGATCATGGTGCGCTTCAGCCAGTTGGTGGTCGAGCAGCGCTGGATCAAGGAAATCGACATCAACCCGCTGCTGGCGTCGGCCGACCGGCTGGTGGCGCTGGATGCCCGCGTCGTTCTGCACGAAGCCAACGCCAACCTCGACGCGGTGCCGCCGCTGGCCGTGCGGCCCTATCCCATCCAGTACGTCACCAAGTTCACTCTCAAGGACGGCAGCACCGTGACGCTGCGGCCTATTCGTCCCGAGGACGAGCCGCTGATGGTTCGCTTCCACGAGACGCTTTCCGAGCGCAGCGTGCGGCTGCGCTACTTCACGCCGCTGAAACTCAGCCAGCGCGTGCAGCACGAGCGGCTCATTCGCGTCTGCTTCAACGACTATGACCGGGAAATGGCCCTGGTGGCCGAGAAACGCGATCCCAAGAGCCGTCAGTCGGAAATCCTGGGCGTGGGCCGGCTCAGCAAGCAGCACGGCCGCAACGAGGCCGAATTTGCCTTGGTGGTGACCGACCAGGCCCAGAACAAGGGCCTGGGCACCGAGCTGCTCCGCCTGCTGGTGCAGATCGGCCGCGACGAGAAGCTGGAGTGCATCACCGCCGACATGCTGCCCGACAACGTCGAGATGCAGCGCATCTGCGAGAAGCTGGGCTTCCAGCTTCAGCGCTCGCTGCAGGAGCCGGTGGTCAAGGCCCAGATCAAGCTGAGCTGAGTCCCGCGACCTCTGCGGTGAAATTTATTTGAACCGCGCTCCAGAGCTCGCGAAGGCGCGACGTCGCGAAGGAATCGCGAAGAAACTACCAACTACTCACCACGGAGGCACGGAGACATGGAGGCCATTTGTCCGTGTCTCAGTGTCTCTGTGGTGAAATCTGTTGAAAACTAGCGACGGAGCAAAGGAGCGACGAAGCGACGGAGGGACCAGCCCCCACCCCGGCCCTCCCCCGGAGTACCGGAGGGAGGGGGAGAGCGGGTTTGGGGTTTGGGGTTTGGGGTTCAACTACCAACTACCAACTAGCAACTACCAACCAGCACGTACTGCGCCATTCACTACTGACCACGTGACCAATGGACCCACTACTGACCACTGGCTACTGACCACTGACTCCCGACTACTGACAATCGGACCCATGGACCCTCTACGGACCACTGACCACTGACCACTGACTTTCTCTGCGATCCTCTGCGGTCTCTGCGGTGAAATTTATTCTGAACCGCCAAGGACGCCGAGAGCGGATTCACCACGGAGGCACGGAGGCACGGAGGCGAACTCTCTGTGTCTGGAGTGTCTCCGTGGTGAAATCTGTTGGAAACGGAGCGACGAAGCGACGGCCTGTCTCCTGCTCTCCTCTCACCTGCTCTCCTGCTTCGCTGCCGGCCGGGTTGTGGAGGCGCCGTTCATCGTGGGCTTGACCAGAAACACCTCGCGGGATTCGGCCGTTACCAGCACGCCCTCGGGCACGAAGCAGCACGCCTCCGCAAGCGGATGCAGCAGCGGCACATACACGTTCGGAGCCTTTGAGGCGGAGGCCACACCGGCGTTGATGGTGTAAACGGTCAGCCCGGCGTTGGTCAGGACCGCCAACTGCTTGCCGTTGGCGGAAATGTCCGCCGCCGTCACCGGCGCGACCATATCCAGCTCGGTCACTTTCTCCAGGACCTGCACCACCGAAGCCTTGTCGAGGCTGAAGCGGTAGATCGACGGGTTGTGCCCGGCGACCTTGGAGATTACAAACCCCCAGCCCTCGTGGACAAACAGCGCCTCACAATCGAAGGGCTTGTCCGGGTAGCGCAGCTTATAGGTGGCCCTGAGGGCCAGTGGCCGATGGCTCGGCCGGCGCGGATCGGGCTCCTCGACGCAGTACACCTGCACTTCCTGGCGCCGGCGACCGTTGTTGCCCAGATCGCCCACGTAGAGCCGCCCGCGCTGGTCGATCGCAATGTCCTCCCAGTCCACATTGGGGGCATCCACCTTAAACTCCCCGACCAGGCTGCCATCCTGCCGGATGGCATACAGCACCGGAGCGTTGCCGCTGTCGTTGTGCGTCCAGCAGATGCCGCCGTAGCGGCGGCTGGCCACCACGCCCGAGCTTTCGCACAGCGGCGGGTGCGCCAGCCGGCCAACCAGGGCCACGATGTCGCCGTTGGTCAGGTTCGAGGCGCCGGTGCAGCCACCGGCCAGCAAGGCAACACAGGCAAATAGATTCATCTGCAATACTCGAGTGCTTAAAGGGTTCCAGGGTTTGGCTGGGGTGGTCTGTCTGCCCCGTGCGGCCAATTTTTTCGCTTGCATCTGTTGCATCGGCAACACAGAATATCAAGTTGAGGTTGAAAGGGGGCGCCTTGGGGCGTGGGCCCGGGCTCATGTCTTTTGCCTTGGTGCGCTGCACGTCGTGGAGGTGGTAGATGACTATGCAACGTCCGTTGCCGCCAATGCCAAGGATTGGCCAGCCGGAAGTATTCTATGCCAAGCTGGCTAGAAAGGCTGAGAGCGAGGCGGATCCCTATGCCCGGGAGGCCGCCAAGGTGGGGCAATACGTCACGCTGGCCCTGGACCGCAGCCTGCGCTGGGACGAGAAGCTGAAGTATTTCCGGCACGCCCTGAAGCGACATTGCGTGCCGCCTCCGTATCCCGACGACGATGTGTGGATGTTCTACCAGCAACTGGCCGACTTGGTGCGCGGCTATGCCGGGCAAGAGGCCCTGCGCATCGCCAGCCTGGAGGATGACCTGTTCGTGGCACGTCTGAATTCCGGCCAGGATCGCAGGAAGATCGCCGACGATGCCCGTCTGCTGTTTGCCAGCCTGCTGGGCGACGGGGTGCATTGCCCGCCTTGGTTCAACGAGGCCGACTGGAGCCAGTTGCGGATGATCCGTGACCACTGGTTGTGATGGCCGTTCGACCCGGCCGGTTTGGCGCCAGCAGTTGACAGTCCGGCTTTACCGGATAGAAATGCTCATGTTCCGACGGTGGTCGTAGCTCAGTTGGTAGAGCACAAGGTTGTGGTCCTTGGGGTCACGGGTTCGAATCCCGCCGACCACCCTGACAGTAAGTCACGCCGAACGCACGAGTTAGCCTACCTGCCTGCGTCGGGCAGTGCGGCCTGAAGATCGCGGAGTTCTCCGTAATTACGGAGCAACATTTCGCTGGAGGTCGCACATGTCCCGCTCCCATATACCCAAGTTGCAGCATCACCGCCTCGCCCTCAAGGGCCTGACCGGCAACGTGGCCGTAACGGCCCAGTACTGAGGAAAGAGGAACACGCAGACCAACATGGCAACCCACAACACGGACAAGGAGCAGGAACCGCCATGAACAACACCCCCGACCGCCGCAACAACCGCAAGGAGAACCAAATGAGCACCCTCATCCGAACAGCGTCAGTAACCATCCTCGTCACCTTGGGCTTGGCTCTGGCGGCGCAGGCGGCCGAGCCGCCGAAACTGGAGGCGCCGGCCGACTGGGACAAACTCGTCGGCCAGCCGGTGGACCTCGTGCCGTGGACCTACGTTTGGCGGGCCGACCGCCAGGTCCAGGAGAAGCCGGAGGCGTACTTCATCCCGCGCCGGCTGAAGCGACAGGATGAGGTCTATCGCAAGATCCCACTTCCGGTTCCCCCAATACCTGGCTATCCAGCCCCGGGGGCGGGCCAAATCGAACGCTGGCTCGTTGGGCCCATGCCGCCCGCGCCGACCGGACAACTGGCGTTGGGGTTGTTGTGGGTTGGACCGGTGGCGGCAATCAAGGTGGAGTTGACCTGGCCTGGCGCAATCCCGCCGGTCGAGGGTGTGGAGGTTCGAGTCTATCCCCGAAAGGCGAATCTCGGATGGTTCGGCACCGGTCCGGACGAAGTGGTCGCTCGGTCCATGATCAGCAGCGATGGGCGCACCTGGACGTACTTGAACGATCATACGGGAGAAGATGGTCCTGCGTTTCCGTCACCTGAAGTCCGCGCCGCTCAAGACCGTCAATGGCAAACCCAGAACGAGGCTGCACCCCTCCCGAAAAACCGCGACTGGTTGCCCGTCTACAGCAGGAGTAGCCCCTGGTGTGGGGACATGGTGTGCGTGTTCGTGTCGGCCGACGCCGCCGCGAAGATGCCGGGAGGAAAACTGCCCGTACCGGAGATACGGCTGTTCACTCCACGCATTTGGTGTACACCCCCGGTGAAGTGGGCACGGACGGATGTGGCCGTGGAATGGGTCACAGCGTCGCCGGCCCAGCCCCCTGAACTGCGTTTCGAGGGATACATGACGAAGACCGGCACGGCCATGCCGCTGCCGCCGGGTGACGCGAACACCCCGCGCCGGGGCGTGCTCGTTCCCGTCCTGCACGCCAACGGCAGCCATCTGACCCTGCGGTTTGGCCAGACGGGGTGCAGCATCCGGATGAACGACCTCGCGACCGGTCCGATCTACATCCCCGAACATGGCCTGGTGATCTCACGGGCGTCGGACAAGATCGAGGGCAAGCAGTTCCTGGAGGACCTGGCCAAGAAGAACCTCAAGAGCCTGTCCCAGAGGATCCGGGAGACACCCGAACCGACTTACCGTGAACTGCTGCTGAAATGGCGTCCGACCCTCAATCCGGTTCAGATCCAGCCCTTCGGAACCGATCGGAACACGGGCAAGAAAGGCGTCACCGAAATCCCCGGTGTCATGCAGGCCGAGGTTCCCGATGAACTGCTCATGCAGGCCTGGCGCAGCGCGATCGGACAACTGTATGCCAATGGTCCTGGACAGTACTGGAACCTCGGCTACGAATCGGGTCGGGCCACCCATGCGGCGGACCTCTGCGGTCTGTTCGACAAGACGGACGGTGTGTACGACCATTTCCTGGCCTCGCCGGGGCAGAAACAATGCGGCGATTTTGCCGACGGCGCGGGATCCCTGGAATGGAGCTACTTGGCGTACGGCATCGGCTGTACGTGGCAAGGCACGCACTCGGGCAGCGGGTTGCTGCTGGGCGCGATGAGCCAGAAATTCATGCTGACCGCCGATCGCGCCTGGTTCGACAAGCGTCGCCAGCGTTTGACCGCCGCCGCCGACTGGATCATCCGCCAGCGGGATCTCTACCTGAAGGACGTGCCGAACCGCGCCGAACTGGCCGTCGCCGGCCAGCACCCGCCCTGCGCGTTGGGCGACAGAGGTCTCGGCGGCTCGGCCTGGTTGTTCTACCACGTCATGGACGCCCATAACGTGCAGGGACTGGAGTATTTCGCGCAGGCGCTGTCGCGTGTCGATCCCGAGGCGGCGAAGAAATACGCGGCCGAGGCGGATCGCTACCGCCAGGACCTGCTCAAGACCCTGCGGCGGCAGGCGATCTTCTCGCCCGTGCGGAAGGGACTGGATGGAACCTATCGCAGTTTCATTCCGATCCAGGCCTACACCCACGGCATGACCCTCCGTGAGTCGGGCATATTTCAATATGAGGTCGGTGACGTGACTGCTGCCGTGGACATCGCCCGCGACGGCAGCATTTTCCCACCCAACGATCCGCTGATCGACGGCATCGTGACCTTCGTCGAGGAGGGGCTCGCGCTCGGGGCCGATCCAAACAAGGACGACAAGTGGTTCTGGCATATCAATAGCGGTCTCGACAAAGACGCCTACAACGCGCAGGTCTACCTGCTGCGTGACGATGTGCCGGGCTTCCTGCGTTGGTGGCACTCGCTCGGCGCGGCGTATGTCGAACCAGCGAACGGCAGATGGATGGAAGGACGGATTAAGGGCGACACGGACGGCGCGACGGCGGGGTGGTTCGCTGAACAGTTCCGCAAATCGCTGGTCATGGAGCAGGGCGAAGCGCTCTGGCTGGCGCGGGCCACACCCCGGGCCTACCTGGAGCAGGGCAAGAAGATCAGCGTCAAGAATGCCCCGACCTGCTTCGGGACCGTGGCCTACGAGATCGTCTCGGACGTGGACAACGGCAAGATCTCCGCGACGGTCGAGATGCCGGCCCGCAACGCGCCCAAGGAAGTGATCCTGCGCTTCCGCCATCCCAAGGCCGCGCCGATCAAGA
>Ga0209450_10001191_pt1 | contig 13046 bp, 11 predicted proteins | sample FrelakmetLWP11LW_FD_187149 | JGI IMG/M metagenome (GOLD analysis project Ga0209450, IMG submission 187149) | Freshwater lake sediment microbial communities from the University of Notre Dame, USA, for methane emissions studies - LWP11 LW (SPAdes)... | ecosystem: Environmental > Aquatic >... | reverse complement strand
GCAGGTTTCCTGGATACAGGGATATCCGAGCGCGTTAATTTACCGGTAAATTCTTTTGATGTTGCCTGTTCTACTTCGGCTTCACAGAAGGGCATATCAACATCAATTATATAATCGGCTTTATTTACCGTTATATTTTCCTTCTTTTCTTCATTTTTACTTCTGTTTTTTCTCAATTCAACTGCTTTTTGAATCCTGTCAGTAAGTTCATTCGGAGTGAATGGTTTCTGAATATAATCAAGGGCTCCAAGTTTCGTTGCCCGTACAGCTGAATCGATAGTTGCATATCCGGTTATTATTAGTACATCGATTTCAGGATAATATTTCTTCACCAGTTCGAGTAATTCCATCCCGCTCACCTGGGGCATCATTAAATCTGTAATTACCAGGTCGAATTTCTCTTTTTTCATTCTTTCGATTGCGTCTGCGGCATTAAGCGTATTTGCAACATCATATCCTTTTCTCGATAAGATTTTTTTAACACTATCGCAGATTGTTGATTCATCATCTACTACCAAAATTTTTTCTGTAATCATTATATTATTATTTTAATTTTTTATTTAAATTGTTTCTACTCTTTTTACTACAAATGCCGTGCCAGTCTAAAAACTCCAAATACAGGTCAATTTCAAATTAAATTATTTTAAACGTATAAAAATATATACATAGAATTCATTGAACGAATCGTAAAAATCTGTTTAAGCGACTTAGGATTGAAATTTGATAATTAAAATGATGCATAAATAAATATGCAGAAGTATAATAAATTATACTTATTTAATAGAATGGATTAATCTATGATAAAACAGTAGTTTATGTGCCGTTAGGCTTTTTTATTCCATATTTTTTCATCAGCGCCTGAAAATTTGACCTTTGCATACTGACATCTAATGCTGCTTTCGAAATATTCCAGTTGTTTCTTATAAGTGCCTCTGAAATAAATGATTTTTCGATTTCTTTTATTGAAGTTTCTTTTATTTGTTTTTTAAGACTATTGAGGTCATAAATATTTTTAGGTAATATAAAACCTGCAGCTGAATCTGTCTTATATAATACTGATGAAATATGCAACGAATTAATTACATTTCCCTCTGTCATGATGGTAAGCCTTTCGATAATATTTTCTAATTCCCTGATGTTTCCTTTCCAGTGATGATTCTGCAGCATTTCCATTGCCTCAATATCTATTGCGGGAATTTCCCTTTGAATTTTGTTGCAATAATTTTTCAGGAAAAATAATGTAAGTTCTGGTATATCCTCTTTTCTTTCTCTTAAAGCCGGCAGTTTAATCGGGAAAACATTTAACCTGTAATATAAATCTTCTCTGAATTTTCCGTCTTCAACAGCTTTCTTCAAATTCTGGTTCGTTGCAAATACTATTCTGACATCAGTTTTCTTTACGGTTGTACTTCCGACAGGCAGGAATTCTTTTTCTTGTAATACTCTTAATAATCTCGATTGCACATCCAACGGCAAATTTCCGATCTCATCTAAAAATATCGTTCCTTTATCAGCCGCTTCGAATAAACCCTGTTTATCAGCTATAGCACCGGTAAATGAACCCCTTGTATGTCCGAATAATTCACTCTCAATTAAGTTAACTGATAAACTTGATATATCAACAGGGAAAAATTTATTATTTTTCCTTAAGCTTTTATTATGAATCGCTCTTGCTGTCAGTTCTTTTCCCGTACCGCTTTCGCCCAGAATCAATACCGTGCTTTCAGTCGGGGCGACTTTATTTATTAAATTGTATACCCGGATAATACTCGGACTTTTTCCAATAATTCCCTCGAACCCTGTTAAATCAGAATAATTATATTCTTCAGTCGTAATCTTTATCAGGTTCCTTTTCTCCAAAGCCCTGTTTAATACCGTAAGTATTTCAGACGGTGTAAAAGGTTTAGGAAGATAGTCAAAAGCTCCGTATTTCATCGTTTCAACAGCTGACGCTACTGTAGCATAACCTGTAATAACCACTACTATAGTATCGGGAAATTTTTGCTTGATGGCTTGTAATACTTCCATCCCGCCTATATCAATCATTTTCAGGTCAGTAAACACTACATCAAAAGATTTATCCTCAAGTATATTTAATGCCTGATATCCGCTTGTGGTATACGTTACGTTATGACCGGATTTAACGAAAATTTTTTCGCAACTCTGGCAAATCACAAGTTCGTCGTCGATAATTAAAATATCAGCTTTCATTCATCAGATTTTATTTTTACAGGTAAAAATATAATAAATGTAGTCCCTTTTCTTAATTCACTTTCAACGTAAATTGAGCCGCTGTGTTGTTCAATAATTCCGTAACTTATTGATAAACCGAGCCCTGTTCCATTATCTTTTGTCGTAAAAAACGGGTCGAATATTTTATTTTTATTATCCTCCGAAATACCTGAACCTGTATCTGATATTCTTATTTCGACAAAATCACCCTTATCTACAACTTTTGATTGTATATTTATTACACCGCCGTTAGGCATGGCATCAGAAGCGTTTAGAATAAGATTAATAAAAACCTGCTGTATCTGGTCACTGTCAGTCAATATATCGGGAATATTTTCCGCGAGATTGCGGTTTATATTCACGTTCCGGAATGATGTCTGGTTTCTTACGAGCATTACAATATTTTCAATTAAAGAGTTGATATTCGTAGTGGTTTTTTGCGGTTTGGTCTGACGCGCAAAGTCAAGAAGACGTTTGACAATTTCGCGGCATCTTATCGTTTCATTCACAATTACCTGGGCATCATTTCTTTTCGGGTCGGATTCCGGTAAATCTTCAAGCAGCAGGCTCGCATTAGTCAAAATACCGGTCAGGGGATTGTTGATTTCGTGCGCCACTCCTGCAGCAAGTTTTCCGATTGAAGCAAGTTTTTCAGAACGGAACAGCTGTCCGTGTATCTTTTTTAGTTCATCAGTACGTTCCCCGACTTTCTCTTCCATTTTATCACCCCATTCTTCCAGTTTATTTTTTTCCGTTTCAACCTCCTCCGCCATATAATTCATTGCTTTTGCAAGATTATGCACTTCCCTGGGAGCTCTTCCGATTGTAAATTTATATTTGTAATCTCCGGCCGCAAATCTGTTTGCAGCATCTTCAAGTATCTGCAGCGGAGAAGTAATTCTGTTTGAAAGCGTAATGGCAACAAAATAAATCACTATCATTACAACAACAGCAATTCCGAGAAAAATTAAAATCGTGCTTGCTAAAATGTCATTAAAAGGCTGTTTTAAAAGACCTACGTACAGCATGCCTATTATATTATCATCTATATCTTTTATCGGTTCATAAGCGCTTAAATACCATGCATTAACTACGAATGCTTCTCCGACCCATCTTTCGCCCTTTTCCAGGGTTTTATTGTAGACTTCTTCAGAAACGAGTGTTCCGATCGCATAACTCCCGTCTAAATTCTTTACATTTGTGGATATTCTTAAGTCCCCGTGAAAAATTGTTTCCGTTCCAATTTCATTCCCTTTATATATTTCTTTTTCATGGACAATTTCCTTGATCTTATTTAACAGTTCGTAATTCTTATTTAATAAAACCCCCGCAATCAATACTCCGACAAGCTCTTTGTTCCTGTTAAAAACAGGAACGGCGGATTTCATTATCATTCCGGATGTTTCAAAGGAATCTTTCCGGGGTTTTGATTTTGGCGTACTGATTATCTTAATGTATGCATTTTCTGCCAGTTCAGGAGATTCTTTATGTAGTTGATCCGCGTTCATAATCTCCGTTCCTGAAACCGATTTACCGGTCTTCAGTACGCGCTGGACGTATTTATCGCTCAAGAGTGTATCGCCTTTTGATGCAGAATTTCTTCCCCTGGAAACGACAATTCCTTTATTATTGATGATAGTGAATATATCGAGTTTTTCAGAGTTTAATGTGTTGAATAATTCCTTTTGTAATGTATCGGATTTATTTTCTATTAAAGATGAAATTATAAAACCTCTGTCAGCAGTAAGACGGGCGACACTTTCGATAAAAGATATTTTATTCCTGTAAATTTCTTTCGCTGAGTTTAAATCTGACAGGGTTTTCATTTCGGCGCGGTTAATCACCTGGTCGTATATAATTATCGTTCCTATTACACTTAAGATTATTGTAGGGATTAAAACCGCAATTGCAAAGTATTTTACAAGATAATAATGAATACTTCTAAATGTAACTTTTTTCATGATGTTATCATAAATATTTTAAAGTTTGGCAAATTACAGTCAATATGAATTTAACCGCACCTGTTTGTTAATCCGCTTTAAGGGTTATTCTGAAACATGTTCCGTCACCATTTTCACATGCCAGCCTTGACGGACTATTAAATACAACTTTTCCTCCATGTTGTTCAACAACCTGTTTTACTACCGAGAGCCCCAATCCCGTTCCGTCAAAGCTTGTGTATTTTACATTTGAAGCCCTGTAAAATTCCTTAAATATTTTATCCTGGTCTTTCTGAGGAATTCCTATTCCGTTGTCACACACTTCAATTTCGACTTCATTATCAGTATGTCCGTCTTCTATGACTACTTCAATCGTCCCACCGGGGTTTGTATATTTTATGGCATTTCCAATAATGTTTGAAAAAGCAAGTTCAAGAAGAGGACCGTCTCCTTTTACAATTCTTTTCCCTTTGCATAAATTATAAAAATTTATATCTGTCCTGAGGTAATCAGCCTGGACCTTTTTCTTTGCAATGACATTGTCTATCAATTCATATAAATCCACATCTTCAGTTTTTATCCCGGTCTGCAGTTTCAATCTGGAAATGCTTAGTACATCGTTGATAATCTGAATAGCTTCCTGGGTTCTTGCTTTTGCCCGCACTAATTTTTCTTTAACCTGAAGGCTTATCGGGCCTGTATAGCCGTCTAAAATCAAATCATGAAAAGACTGAACAGACGAAAGAGGGGATTTAATTTCGTGAACAATACCTATTGTATATTTTTGTTTGGCAATTTCCGCCTGTCTGAGCTTTTCATATGCAAGTTTCAGTTTCTGCGCATTTTTATAATGAGAATGAGCGAGTGAATTTGCGATGAACACCGTTACAAACAATGTTATACCGAACGATGAAGCAAATAATAATACATAATCGAGTTCATTGTAAATCGGAAAATTAAGCAGCACTCCGAATTTATAGTGGGGAACGACAGTAAAGTATTCCAGAAGAGAAGCAAGATAAAAACATATTACTGTAATTCCCGCAATTGTATATATAACAAAACCGGAAAGAATAAGACTTCCTACAATCATCTGAAAAATGAAGAAAATATAAAACGGGCTTTCAATTCCGCCGGTATAGTATACAACCGCAGCAAGCGCTATCTGGTCGGTTAATATCTGAAGAAGCGATATATGCATAGGATTAAAACTTCTTGCATCATTTTTTACTAATTCCGTATTTATTATGACATGAAAAATTATGTTGTAGACAAGAACTGAAACAGCAATAATTATTAAAGAATTAAACTGTTTCTCGCTGAATTCCAAATTCGCAAAATAAGATGAAATAACGGTAAATGAGGCAAGGGCGACGGATACAATATACCGTAATTTAATTATCCATTTATTTCTGTTTATTAATAGCGCCCAGAGTTGTTCAAAATCACTTGTGTATGATGGAATCAGTCCAAACATTACTATGATTAATTAGTGTAATTTACAAAGGAATGAAGAAATTGGCAATCTTTAAAAATTTCGCTTTTTAAAAGGCTTTTTTTATGCAAATATGCGCTTAACCGTAAAAATACAAAAAAATATTTCTAGTAATATAAGCATACCGAAAAAACTTGTGTAATATTATTTAATTTCCTTTGCATTATATTGCTATTAACAAAAATGACGGCTCATATTCCAGGCATTGAAATTGCGGTATTTTATATTACTGCCGGTAAATACGGCTGGATTGGCATTCCGGCTTTGTAAATGATTAATTTTATAATTACGATAGCTGTTATGATTTCACCGGTTATTTCAGGAAAAAAGGGACCGGGTAAAATAAATAAAAAATTACATTTTCTTGAACATTATTCCGGAGCCATTTCAGGCTCAATACTGATTATTCCCGGAGTACTTACAATCTTTATTCAGTTTTAGCAAATTCTCGGCAGCTGTTCACCGCTCATCATATCGAGAATCCTGTTTACGCCCATGATGCTTTTTAAGATTACCAGGCCGTATTTATTTTTTCCTTTTACAACTCCCAGTATTGAAGCATATTTCCCGCTTTCTTCCTGTTTTAAAATATCGAATGCTTTTCCGGCATCTTTCTTTTTTACAAATGCAATAAACCTTCCTTCATTTGCAACATGTACGGGGTCAAATCCCAATATTTCGCAGACACCTTTTACTTCCTCTGTCACATTAATCGATTTTTCATCGATTTCAATCTCGAATTTTGCGCTGGAAGCAATCTCATTCAGCGCACTCCCGAGTCCGCCGCGCGTTAAATCCCTTAAGCAGTGTATTTCTATTCCTGATTCAATAAGTTGCTGAACAACAATATTCAAAGGAGCACAATCGCTTTTTATCGTACTTTCAATGTCAAGATTTTCTCTCGTTGTCATAATAGCAATTCCGTGCCTTCCGACATCCCCGTTTATAAGAATCAAATCTCCTTCTTCAACCCGCGAAGGCGAAATATTTATATCGTCTCTCACGATTCCTATCCCTGCTGTGTTGATAAAAATCCCGTCTCCTTTACCTTTTTCAACAACCTTAGTGTCACCGGTAATTATTTTCACTCCTGTCCTATCAGATGCTTCTTTTATTGAAATAATGATTTTCTCCAAATCTTTTATTGAAAATCCTTCTTCAATTATAAGCCCAAGGCTTAAATACGCAGGTTTTGCCCCGCACATTGCTAAGTCGTTCACCGTGCCGTAAACGGCAAGCCTGCCTATATCCCCCCCGGGGAAGAAAACCGGATTCACTACATAAGAATCGGTTGTGAAAGCAAATTTATGCCCTTCCGAAATAAACACCGCTCCGTCATGTTTTTCGTCGTTCAAATTATTTGAAAGATAATGCAAAAATAATTTATCGATTAAATTATTCATCATCTTTCCGCCGCCGCCGTGCGCCATAGTTATATTATCATAATTATTGTCAGGAAGAGGACAGCTCAGTTTATCAATTATATTTTTTGCGTCATTCATTTTACGTTAACTTTTTCTCTTTGTATAAATAATATGCCAGACAGGCTCCTTCGGAAGAAACCATAGTCGCGCCCAGCGGATGTTCGGGATTGCATTTCGATTCAAATACAGGACAATCGAAAGGCTTTTTTATTCCCTGCAGAATAAGCCCGCTTATACAATCACCTGATTCCTCAACCGAGTAATTTACAACACCAAACTTCAGCTCTGCGTCGTATTCTTTGTACTTATCTTTAATTCTCAATCCGCTTCTTATAATCCTGCCTATTCCTCTCCATTTCATTTCACCTGTTTCAAATACTTCATTCATAATACTCTGTGCGAATATGTTACCTTCTCTTGTCACCGCTCTTGCATATTGATTTTCGACTTCACTTCGCCCTTCCTCAAGCTGCGATACACACATATAGATTCCCAGTAAAATATCGAGAGGTTCGAATCCCGTAACCACAACCGGTATTTTATATTTTAAGGTTATATCTTCATATTCCCTAAAACCCATTACAGTGCATACGTGTCCCGCAGCTAGAAATCCCTGAACCCGATTATCTTTAGAACTCAGTATTGCTTCAATTGCTGGGGGCACTAAAACATGCGAAACAAGAACAGAAAAATTTTTTATTCCCAGTTTATTGGCAAGAAAAACCGCCTGTGCATTCGGCGGGGCAGTCGTTTCAAATCCAATCGCGAAAAAAACTATTTCTTTATCCGGATTTTGTTTTGCAATATATACGGCATCAACAGGGGAATAAACAATCCTGACATCATAACCGGCTGCTTTGACTTTCAATAAATCTGATTTTGAACCGGGTACTCTCAGCATATCTCCATAAGAACAAAATATAACATTCGGATTAGAAGCAATATCAACAGCTTTGTCGATTTTTTCCACCGGTGTAACGCATACAGGACAGCCCGGCCCGTGAATAAGATTTATTTCTTTCGGCAATAATTCATCTATTCCGTACTTAACAATTGAATGTGTCTGACCCCCGCAGATTTCCATTATATTCCAGTTTTTTGTTACCTTTTTATAAACCGCATCCAGTAACGATTTTGCTTTCCCGGAATCCCTGTACTCATCAAGATATTTCATTCAATGTCTCCCATTTCTTTTAAATAATCCAGAGTTTTTTGTGCTTCATCTTCATCTATTATATTTAAAGCAAACCCAACATGTGCCAGGATGTAATCTCCGACTTTCGCTTCAGGAACGAATGAAATATTAATAGTCTTTTTAGCTCCTCCAAAACTAACTTTAGCCGTTTTTAAAAGTTCATCACCATCTGTGATTTCAAGGATTTTTCCCGGTACTGCCAGGCACATAATTTTGTTTTATTTATTTTTTAAAATAAGAATAATATGCAATTTGCCCCAATGATATTCCGCCGTCATTCGCAGGGACTTCTTTGTTCCACAGTACATTGAATCCGTTATTCCGCAACTCTTTTATTGAATTCTCAAGTAAATATTTATTCTGAAAGCATCCTCCGCTTAAAGCGACATTTTTTTCATCAACTAATTTAGCAATATCAACGATAATCTTTACTAACGTATTGTGAAATTTTACGGAAATAATATTTCCTGATATATTGTTTTTCTTATCTCTTATTATTTGTCTGACCATTGGTGTCCAATCTGCGATATAACATTCATCAATATTTTCTATGAAATATCCATAATTTTCCCCGGAACATGTGCCGTCTGTTAAGAATTCAAGTTCCATTGCTGCCTGTCCTTCAAAATTTACCCTCTGTTTTAGATCCAGAATTGATGCAACAGCATCAAACAATCTGCCGGCACTCGAACATTCGGGTGAATTGATGCCTTTTTTTAACATCCGCAATAAAATTCCCGAATCTTTTTGAGTAATATTCCGGGGGATATAATTAACCGCATTATCTCCGTAAATCTCAAACAGTAATCCAAAAGCTGATTTATAAATGTCTTTAAACGAACTTTCCCCGCCCGGTAAACGGAATCTTTTTAAATGAGCAACTCTTTTAAATCCGTCTTCTTCAAACCTGATAAATTCACCCCCCCAGATAGTTCTATCCGTGCCAAAACCTGCACCATCCCAGGATATTCCAAGCAACGGTCCGGTTATTTCATGTTCGGCTATTACCGATAAAACATGAGAGACGTGATGCTGAACGGACTCTGTTTTTTTAAAATTCTCTTTCGCATATTTTGATGATAAATAATCAGGATGTAAGTCACATACGGCAACATCAGGTTCAATTTTATAAATTTCCCTGAATTTATCTATCGTATTACAAAAACAATTGTAGGATTCGGCTGTTTCAAGATCACCTATATGCTGGCTTACAAAAACTTTGCTTCCTTTAGATACAGCAATAGTATTTTTTAAATGCCCCCCCACAGACAATATCTGTTTTGGATTTTCAGAATTAATAATCACAGGCATCGGTGCATAGCCGCGCGCCCTGCGCAAAGTAACTTTTTCATTCATAATTATTCTGGCTACTGAATCATCAACATACCTGTATATCGGCCTGTTATGAACAAGAAATAAATCCGCAATTCCTTTCAACTTTATTATCGCCTCATTCTCATCAGTGCAAATCGGTTCTTCGGAAAAATTTCCGCTTGTAGCTACAACCGGGCGTTTTAAATAATGCATTATTATATGATGCAACGGTGTATAAGGAAGCATTATGCCAAGATTTGGGTTAGAACAGGCAATTTCATCCGGTATTTTACAGTTTGTTTTTCTTTTTAAAATTACAATCGGAGCCTGTACCGATAAAAGCAATTTTTCTTCTTCCTCCGAAACATCACAATCTTTTTTAACCGAACCGGTATCGGGGTACATAAGCGCAAATGGTTTCTCTTCACGGTTTTTATTTTTTCTTAATCTTTTAATTGCATCAGTATTCATTGCATCCGTAACAAGGTGAAAACCACCCAAACCTTTAATTGCAATTATTTTTCCTTCCTTTATTAATTCTATTGTTTCCAGTATTGCTTCATTTTGAGTATTCAGAATTCTGCCGTCAGGATGCCATAATTCAACGTGCGGTCCGCAAACAGGACAGGCATTTGGCTGGGCGTGAAATCTTCTGTCATCCGGATTTACATATTCCTCTTTACATTCAGGACACATTGAAAAAATTTTCATTGTTGTTCTTGACCTGTCATACGGCAATGACTCTATTATAGAATACCGCGGTCCGCAGTTTGTGCAGTTGGTAAAAGGATAAAGATACCTTCTGTTATTCTTATCAAATATTTCCTCAATACAATTTTTACAGGTTGCTATATCCGGAAGTACTATTGCCTCGGGCGAACCGCTTAAATCACTTTTTCTGATTTCAAAGTTCTTGTAATTATTCAGCGGAAGTTTCTCAACTGAGATATCCTGAATTATTGATACAGGAGGTTTCTCTGATTTGATTCTCTCTGCAAATTCCGCCAGTAAGTTATTTTCTCCTTCGGATTCAATTATTACGCCCTGCGGAGTGTTCAATACATATCCTTTTAAGCCGAGTGAATTTGCAAGTTTATAAATAAAAGGGCGAAATCCCACACCCTGTACCGCACCCTTGACCGATATTTTTATCCGATGCTCCAAAGTCTAATTAATTGACGGAATATTTATTCTATTATATTCATCATAACCCAATTACACCATTCTTCGATTCCATCGCCTGTAGTGCAGGATGTTTCAAATATTATTAAGTTTGGGTTAATCTTTAATGCATTCTCTTTCAACTCTTTTATATTGCAATTTACATACGGGAGCAGGTCGATTTTATTTACTATTAATACGGATGAATTTATAAACATCTTTGGATATTTCAGCGGCTTATCATCACCTTCCGTAGTGCTCAACACTACAACTTTATGATCCTCTCCAAGGTCATAACCAGCAGGACAAACAAGGTTCCCTACGTTCTCAATTACAAGAAATTTTATTCCCTTAAGCTTTATTTTATCAAGAGCATCTTTTACAAGTTTCGCATCAAGATGGCATCCCCCGTTAGTCACAATCTGAACAACCGGAACATTATATTTCTTCACTCTTTCAGCATCAAAATTAGTCTGTACATCACCTTCAATTACGGCAAATTGTATTTTACTTTTTAAAGATTCAATAGTCCTTTCCAATATGCTTGTTTTTCCGGATCCGGGAGAACTTACAATGTTAACTGCAAAAGTTTTGTTGATTTTAAGTTTATTCCGTATTTGAAGAGCAATTTCATCGTTCTTTTCCAGAACTTTTCTCTCTATCGTGATGATATCCATATAACTTTTAATTAATATTTAAGAATTTATTTCGACTTCTGTAATACGCATCTCTGTTCCCGAAACGATATTAGTATCAGTTCCACCGCATTTCGTACACAAACAAGTACCAATTGTATTCGTTGTTACAGATTTGCAGATATTGCAAAAAAGTTTAAACGGGATATTATTTATTTTCATTTCTGCATTTTGAAATGGTGTTTCACTCTTTATCGCATCAAAGCAAAATTGAAGTGAATCGGCAACGATCCCCGATAATTCCCCGATTTCAAGTATTATCGATTTCACGTTTCCGTAATCTTCTTCATTAACATTTTCTTTTACTATTTCGATAATATTTTGTGCTATAGATAACTCGTGCATCACTACAATTTAAAATAATATAGATTTAAAATGCTTGAATCTCAATGTTTATATAAATTCACACTGCACTGAAAAATATTTTTTTAATAAATGTTTTAATCAGGGAAGGACTTTTTGATATTTAGTTGCAAATGGATCAATATTGAACGGCTCCTTTTATTCAAAAAGTACTGACAAGAACATTGTGAAAAAACAATCAATAAATGTAAAAAACCTGAAAATATAAAACTTACAGGGTTATACTTAAGTGCCTTTGGTCATAATTTATCAGAAGTACCCATATTCACTGATAAAGTATCAGATTATTTACCTTCTGAGAAAGTCAAATAAGCTGTATATATTTTGAAATTCAATCCTGAATAATTGATTATTTGAATAAAAATGATGTGTTAATATAAATTAAAACTCAGGGATATATTAAAATGAAGTGTAAATTAAAAAGCAGGAAAACCGCTTTCCTGCTTTTTAATATTCAAAACTAATTAACAGCCTTCTTTTTTCTTAGTACCGCCTGTCGGGGCAGGAACGTTTGAAGGCGCTTCAAGTTTTGGAGCTTGTATCTTCGGAGTTTCTTTGGTCTCTGTAGCGCTGCCCGTCTGAGGAGTTCCTCCGAAAAATTTGCTTATTTCTTTTATCTTCTCAAATGATGCCAGCTGTTCGGGCGTCGCGTTTTCGGGAATCTTCGGGAGAAGGATTTTGTCGTTCCATTCATCCAGCCCGCCGAAAAGTATGTAAACGCCTTTGTATCCTTTTGCCCGCAGCAGCATCCATGCCTGCGCCGAGTGTATTCCGCCTTCGGAATATAAAATCAGCTTGTCGTTTTTTCCGAATTCCGCTTTTTCAAGGACGGTAACGGGTATGTTCATTGACCCCGGAATATGGTACTGTAGGTATTCCTCCTCGCTTCTCGTATCTATTACAGAGAAATCTGATTTTCCCTGTATTATCCAGGCCGCCAGTTCTTCTGCTTTCACATGGTCAACTTCCTTGCCGACTATAAGCGATAGTTCTTTTGCGTCAAGATTGTAAAAATTACCTTTGTACGGATTTCCGAAGAACAAAGACAGAAAGCCAAGTATAAATGCAATTACCGCAAGCTTTTTGTTAAGACTTAATTTTTTCATTTTATGCCTCCGTCCTTTTGGTTATCACGCTTCCTTCTTTTCCCGCGTTAATTTTTTCTGCCCATTCACTTGCCGCAAATCCGCCGAGCGCCATCAGCACAACCGCGAAGACAAGAATGCC
>Ga0209450_10001190_pt1 | contig 13048 bp, 13 predicted proteins | sample FrelakmetLWP11LW_FD_187149 | JGI IMG/M metagenome (GOLD analysis project Ga0209450, IMG submission 187149) | Freshwater lake sediment microbial communities from the University of Notre Dame, USA, for methane emissions studies - LWP11 LW (SPAdes)... | ecosystem: Environmental > Aquatic >... | reverse complement strand
ACGGCGACAAGCTGGGCTTCATCGAGTTTACCATAGACTTTGGCGTGAATACCGCCCATCTTGCCGGCGCCGACAATCGCTGTACGAATTTTATTCATATCATCCCTTGATTGGGTTTTTAGTCACGGAACAATTCCAGGTGGCGACCAAAACGCTGCTTGCCCATATTGAGCATCAGCTCGATGATGGCGTGCAGATTCTCGTCTGTGCCATCCTGTTCTGCCAGCGCCTTAACCTGCTGGAGAACGGGCTTTTTGGCACGCCAAATAAAGCGGTAGGCTTTCTCGATTTTTTCCTGCTGCTCTTCGCTAAGGCCCGCGCGTTTGCAGCCGCGCTTATTGACGCCGCGGACTTCGGAAGGATAGTGGCCGCTAACAATCATAAACGGCGGAATATCGTGGGCAATGCCGGTAAAACCGGCGGCATAGCACCACTTGCCGATGGTGCAGAACTGATGCACCGCAACCATCCCCGACAACCAGACGCCCGTCTGAATATGGCAATGGCCGCTGATCTGGGTACCGTTGCTCATCACAATCGAATCGCTGAGCATACAATCGTGTCCAATATGGACGCCGATCATCAGCAAGTTGCCGCTGCCAATGGTCGTGCTTTGGTCCGGATACATACTCGGATGAATCGTTACAAACTCGCGGATAACATTGCCGTCTCCGATCACCAGACCGCCGGCGGGTTTGTTGAAATTCAAGACCTGCGGCGGGCGACCGACGACACAATTGGCGAACAGCCGGTTATTCTTGCCGAGTTTGACATTTTTGCCGACCACTACGTGGGCGTCGAGAATTGAACCCTCTCCGATCTCTGCGCCGGCATCCACCAGCGTGAAAGGACCAATGACAACATCATTTCCCAGCTTTGCGGTTTTGTCAATAACAGCGCTGGGGTGTATTTGTGAACTCATATTTGTAAATAAACCTCCGTTAAAGCTTCAATTCCACGCGAACGTCAACTCATTTCGTCGTCCACGAGCATAAACTTCAATTGCGCTTCGGCGACTACCTCGTCGCCGACCAACGCAATACAATTACATTTGGCCGCCCGACTGCGTACCTTGTCGGCTTCGGCAATCAGAATCAACTGGTCACCCGGCACGACGGAGCGGCGAATTTTGACATGATCAATCGTCAGCAAGACAGCGAGTTTGCCGGTGTTTTCCAGTTTCTGGGCAAACAGCAATCCCGACACCTGCGCGAGCGCTTCGACAATCAGCACGCCCGGCATTACCGGCGTACCGGGAAAATGTCCCTGAAAGAACTGCTCATTGATCGTTACATTTTTGATACCTTTGATGCGATGGTCTTCCTCGATCTCGACGACTCTATCCACCAGCAGAAATGGATAACGGTGCGGCAGGATTTTCTGTATCCGCCTGATATCCAAAAGCGGCTTGCCCGAAGATAATTGCTTTTGTTCCTGCTTGTGCGCCTGCTCGACGATCTTCTGTACCAGCTTCTGGTTGAGGTGATGGCCTGTTTTGTAGGCGACGATCCGCCCTAAGATGGGGCGTCCGGCCAGTTTTAAATCGCCTATCAAATCAACCACTTTATGCCGCACGCATTCATCACTGTAGCGGTAGCTGTTTTTGATTGGACCATCGGAACCAATGACCAGAATATCTTTGGGCCCAAGATGCGTTCCAATCCCCATCGCCTGCATTTGACGGGCTTCAACTTCCAGAACAAACGTGCGGGCTTTGGCCAGATGCTGTTCAAAATGCTTTTCGGACAATTCACAGGAATAGACCTGTCGGCCAATACCGGTAAACTGCGTATAATCCAAATCGTAGGTAATACTCAGATTCTGTCCATCATTGGGCAGAGCGTAAATCGATTTATCCCCTTCGGTGATGCAGATCGATTCGGTAATGACGTATTCTTTTTGCTGAACGGCAAGCTCCACCTCGCCGGCTTTTTGCAGTGTTTCAAAATAATCGTCCGCGCTGCCGTCAAGTCCGGGCAATTCAGGGCCTTCAATTTCAATGATCAGATTATCGATTCCAAGGGAATTGATAGCCGCCAGGCAGTGTTCGGGCGTTTCAACAAAGGCATCGCCATTTTGCAATGCGCTGCGTCGGTCGCGCTGAACGATATATTCCGGCAGCACGGGAATCGCACATCCCGCATCCATATCCGTGCGGATAAAGACAATTCCCTTGTCCGCCGGGGCGGGCTTGAAAACCACCCTGGCGTCTTTTCCAGAAAAGAGCCCCTTGCCGGACAATTTGCACTCGGATTTAATCGTTTTTTGCTGCTTCAATTTGTTCCACTCGTTTGGACAAAGTTTTCAACTCTTTTGCCAAGTCAGGCAGTTTTGTGAACAACGCTGTACATCTTAACTGCTGCCGCCAGTCGATGGCCGGTATCCCCCAGAGTTTTTGTCCGGGCTGCGAGTCGGACACAATAACCGCCTGGGCTCCGGCAATGGTTCCACTGCCAACAGATACGTTATCCGACACACCGGACCGTCCACCCATAACAACTCCATTACCCAGATGGACGCTGCCTGCGATACCAACCTGTCCGACAATCAGACACGCTTTTCCTATAACAGCATTATGCGCGATTTGGACTAAATTATCAATCTTTGTTCCCGCACCAATAATCGTGTTGCCGAATTTAGCACGATCCACACAGGTACAGGCTCCGATTTCGACGCCATCTTCGATAATAACCCCGCCATTGTGCGGGATGAGCTGATGACGTCCATCAATAAAGGAATATCCAAATCCTGTCGATCCAATCGTAGAATTGGACTGAATAATACAACCATTGCCAATTTTGCAATTATGATAGACGGATACATTTGCATCAAGTCGTGAATTGTCGCCAATAGTTGTATTTTCGCCAATCGAACAATTGGCTCCAATCACGGTATTTGCACCAATCGTTACAAAATGACCAATATAAGCTCCCGCTCCGATGGATGCCGTCGGGGCAATTGTCGCATCCGGTTCGACAACCGCCCTGGGATGGATTCCCTTTTGCGGCGTCAGCTTCGGAGCAAACAACGTCATTATGGCAATCATGGCTTCGTTGACATTACCAACAACCAATTGTGCCATCCGGGACTCATCTATCCGTTTGGCGGTCAGTACCGCCGCGGCCTTTGACGCAGTCAGTTTCGACGCATGTTTTTCAGAGGCCAGAAAGCAAATCTCGTCCGGGCCGGCGTCCTGTATGGTATTGACTCCGGTAATAATTTGTGCGCCGTCGCCGGATAGTTGCGCTTTACATTCCTGCGCTAGCCGCTCAAGAGGAAATTGGATGGTTCTCGGTGTGCGATTCATTGCGGATAGACTTTATTTCGCCTCATCCAGCGCTGCCAGCACTTCGTCGGTAATATCGATCTGGTCGGCAGAATACAGGACTTTTTTGACACGAATATTCAGCATAAAATCGCGAAGGCTCGGCGAAGATGTCTCGACCTGCTCCTGAGACAACACCAAATCCACCCCTTTTTTCTGAGCGATTTGTTTGGTTATATCCAGCATCTTAAAATAAAGACTTTCGGTCCACTGGAGCATTTCCATATTGACTTTTTCCTGATAAAATTTATCCTTGGCTTCCAAGAGACCTTTTTTGTCCAGAAACTCTTTCATCGTATTGACATAATCGACGGTGCCGGGCTTGAATACCTCCATGTTTGCCTGAATGGACTCAAGGGCTTTTTTGTCTTTCTGGAACTCGGCTTTCATCTGGGTGCTTTGTTCGTCAAATTTTTCCTGCCACGCTTTGTGTTTTTTACTGTTCATCAGGATTTTTGTGACATCGACGACGGCGACCTTTGCCGGGGCGATCTGCTTTTCGCCTGCGGCGACACCCTGCCGATATCCGAACGAAAGAGCCAGTATTACAAAGCAAACTCCGATAAATACGATTTTCCCAAATTTCATAAAAGCATTCCTTTCTTTGTTGTTAATCCTTGATTTCTTCGTTTTTAGTTGAAGGGACAACGCCCAACCTATGGCGATTTCTCTATTTTTTGCCTCGATAAAATTAGAACAGAGCTCCTACCGAGAAGCTGAAGACCCGCGTGTCATCTTCGTCTTCCTTGGTAATTGGGGCAGCCAGCTCAAATCGCATCGGCACCGGGCCGAACCACTGCGGGATCTGAATTTGAATGCCGGTACCAATTGCCGAGCGTGGTACTCCTTCGTCAATCATCGCCGCATCGGTAAAAAACAGCCAAGAAAAAACTTCCGAGCCAAGCGGGACGGCAATTTCTGCGCTGCCATTGACAATCCAATCACTGCCGATCGGATCGCCGTTGGATCCGCGGGGGCTGACGCCGCGGTAGTCAAATCCACGAATGGTGCTGGTTCCGCCGGCATAAAATTTTTCGAACAGGGGAGCGTCGCCGATAATCGTGCCGCCGTGTATTTTGGTTTCCAGCACGGTTTTCAACTCCGACAAATCCTCATAGAGCGTATGATACCATCGCTGGGTACCGCTAAGAACCCCAAATGTATGATCTATGGCAACCTGTTCATAGCCGAAGTCAAAATTGTAGCCTTTGCTCGGGCGGAAACGGCTATCGGTAGTATCTTTACCAATATAGGGCCTGACGCCGAGCATCAGGTTGCTGCCCTTGACGTCCAGCACCTCTTTCGGGGCGTCGCTTTCCAGGTCTGCCACATCCACGTTATCCAGACGAAACGACATTCCGCGCCGCCAGTCGTTATCGTAGCGTTTTTCAAAGCCCAGCCCGCCGCCAATACGATTTTCGGTATAGGACTCCCACTCCCGTTCAAAGCTTCTGGCCGAGACATCCATCGACACCGGCTTATCATACAGATACGGTTCGGTAAAGCTGACCATATAGCTGCTTTGATACGTGCCGGGATTAAGGGATATACGGAAACGCTGGCCGGCTCCGCGGAACGCCTTGCCGGTAATTAATTCGCTCCAGCTTTCCGGCGTATCGGAAATGTCGAAATTGCGCTGATCAAAGGAGATGTTGCCGATGACGCCGCTGTCGCTGCCGACGCCTGCGCCAAGCATAATCGAACCGGTCTGGCCTTCGGTAACTGAAACCAGGGCGTCTTTAAAATTCGGATCCAGCGACGCCGCGGGGGTGATTTTCGCCGATTCGGTAAAGACGGTGCCTTTGAGTGTTTTTTCCAATTCGCCTTCGCCATCGCCCCGGGCGATGTCGGCGTTATACCACGTACCCGGCGTAAATTTTTCCTCATCCAGCACGCGGCGAATGACATGGTCTTGCGTGGTGGAATTGCCGGTAATGGTTATCTGCCCTATACGAAATCGGTTACCTTCGACAATATCGTGTTCAAGGCGAACTTTTGCGCCGTCAAGGAATGTCCGCTTAACGTCGGTTTTGACCTCGACAAATCCCTGCTCCTGGTATTTGCTTTTGATTTTCTTGGAATCGAACTCAGCTTTTTCATTGCTGAATAATCCATTTTCAGTCAGCCTGAACCCTTCCCGCAGCCGCGGAATATCGAAAAATTTATTACCGGATATCTGGATGGAATCGACGGTATAGGATGGACCTTCCGAGATTACGAACTCAAGATAGGCTTTGGATTTATCCGCGTTAAACGAAATTACGGTTTTGATTTGGGCATCCAGATAGGAGCGTTTTTGATAAACCTCCTGGAGTTTCATTGCATCTTTATCAACAGCATCCTGATTAAAATAAACCGACCAGAAGAAGAACTTTTTGGTTTTGGTCTTGATGGCGCCGCCCAACTGTCGATCGCTGAGGGCGCGATTGTCGCTGAATTTTATTTTTTTGATTTTGGGTCGCGCGCCTTCCTCGATGGCATAAGCCACCTTGCCGACACTCATTGCCGACTCGTCCAGCGAAACCTTCACCCAGGGATAACCTTTATCGATGTAGAGTTTTGTAATTGCGTCAACGCCCGCGCGAGCGGCAAGGATGTCCAAATAATCACCCAGTTTGAAACTCAGCGAATTGGTCAACTTGCTGATGGACATCTTTTTATTGCCCTTGAAAGCCAGTTCGCGGACAAGCTGTTTTTCGATAACCACATACGTCAGCTTGATTTTGCCTTCGACCTCCTGTGCGGTATAGTAAGAAGACTCAACGCCTTCAAGCTTAGCAATACGGGAGGCGTCCTCGGCGGCGGTTTGGGCAGAAAAAACCTGTCCGCGTCTGGCACGAATGGCAGTAAAAATCTGGGCTCGCGTCACGGTAACATTGCCGGTAGTTTCAACCGAATCGATAAGCGATTGCTTTTCCTCCTCGGCATATCCCACCCTTGCGAAACCCAATACCATACACGCCGCAATGATCGTTGCGGCCGCCGCTCTGCTATTCATATCCTTATGAATCATCGCTTCGCTGTTCTCCTAAAAAGGGTTATTCAGATGGGATAAATTATCAAACCGCGTATAGCGGCCGTCAAAATATAATTTTACCGTATCGGTCGGGCCGTTACGCTGTTTGGCGACAATGACTTCGGCCGTATTGGTTTCCTCAAAATCCTCTTTGGTTCGGTTATAATAATCTTCGCGGTGCAGCAGCAAGATCACATCGGCATCCTGTTCGATACTGCCGCTTTCACGAAGGTCGCTCATTCGCGGACGATGGTCCTCGCGTCCTTCAGAAGAGCGGTTCAACTGACTGAGTACAATCACCGGTACATCCAATTCACGTGCCAGCGACTTCATATAGCGCGAAATACCGCTGATTTCCTGCTGGCGGGATTCAACTTTGCCGCCGACGGTCATCAGTTGCAGATAATCGATAAAGACCGCCCGAATATCATGCTGACTTTTGAGCCGACGGCACTTGGCCCGCATCATCAGCGGCGTCAGTCCCGGCGTATCATCGATAAAGATCGGCTTTTCGTATAATTCGCCGCCGACACGCTGCAATTCGGCGTGCTGGTCGGGGCTGACCATCCCCTTGCGAACCAGCTGGGAATCAATCTTGGCACGACTGCACAAAATACGCTCAACAAGCTGCTGTCTTCCCATTTCCAGAGAAAACACAACAACCGGAAGGTTTTCGTCAGCACCGATGTGTTCGGCCATATTTAAGGCAAAGCTGGTCTTGCCCATACTGGGCCTTCCAGCGACAATAATCATTTCTCCTTTGTGCAGACCGCACAAGAGGCTGTTCAATTCGGTAAAGCCCGTCGGGAGGCCGGTTACATGCGACCCCTTGCGGGCTTCAATTCTTTCAAAGGTTTCGGTCAGCAGGTGCCGAATCGGGTAGGCCGAACCGGTTATTTTCTTTTCTGTAACGGCGAAAATCTGTTTTTCGGCTTCGTCTAATTTTTCCCCGATATCGCCGACTTCATCGCAGGCAGCCCGCAGGATGTCCTGGCTAACCCGGGCCAACTGACGCAACATCGCCTTATCCCGGACGATCCGCGTATAATATTCAACATTTGCCGCGGTGGGAACAGACTCGGCTACACGGACTAAATAGTCCACACCGCCTGCCGCTTTGAGGCGACCGCGCTGTACCAAATCGCCACGAAGCAAAACCAAATCAATCTTGCTATTGGCTTCATACAAGCCGACAATGGAATCAAAAATCAGCTGATGCTCCGGCATTGAGAATGCGTTGGCGTCAAGCTGTTCGACAACCTGACCAATACATTCCCGATCCTGAATCATCGAACCGAGCACCGCCGCTTCGTCTTCAATGGAAGCCGGCAAAGCCTTTCCGTCTAACGACGTCGGCAAAGCCTGCGAAGCGTCGGGGTTAGGATTCCTGGATGTTTTCCTCGTCTGATTCAACGACCTGTTCCTGCTGTTGCTCAGAAATTACACGAACCTGAACCTTAGCACGCAGATCCGCGGCGATCTTGACCCCGACTTCAAATGTACCCAGCTCTTTGATGTGTCCGCCGCCAAGACGAATCATCGTATCTTTAATCTCAAAGCCTTTTTCGCGCAGTTTTTCGGCAATATCACGCTCCGTCACCGAACCAAAAAGGTGTCCCATTTCGTTGGCATTGGCCGTAATTTCCACTTCGGCGCCCTCGATGGAGGCAGCAACCTTTTCCATCTGCTCCCGGACCAGCCGACGCTGATCGGCACGCTGTGCCTTTTCTGCGGCCATCGCTTTGATCTTGGCGTCGGACGGAACGACTGCAACACCCTGCGGCAGCAGATAGTTACGCGCATATCCGTCTTTTGCGTTGACCACATCGCCATACCAGCCGAGATTTTCCACATCTTCACATAACAACACTTTCATATATTGTCTCCAGCTTCGTCAACTCTTCAAATAAATTTTTATATGCTTTTCAACACTCGTTTTTGCGGGGGAGGCGATGGCCTCGATTATCACATACCGCCGCAAAGCCTGTCGGGCGGCCCCGTTACACCGTGAACGGAAGCAGCGCCATAAACCGGGCTCGTTTAATCGCCTGGTTGACCTTGCGCTGGCATCCGGCACAATTGCCGCTGCGTTTGCGAGAAAAAATCTTACCGCGATTAGTCAGCAGCTTAGACAGCACATCGATATCTTTATAGTCGATGTATTTTTTCTTGTCGCGACAGAACCGACACTGCGTCTGCTCACGAATGGTCGTCGTGATTCTTTTTTTCCGATTCGGATTTTTGTTGGGAGTCGTCTTTTTCATATCTATTCCTGTATATTATTCAACTTTTTGTCTATTCGTTATCGCGTTATCCTGCGTCTTAAAAAGGTATATCGTCATCGCCTGTCGCACCGCCATACGGGGCTTCCACATCCGGCGGCGGCACATCACCGGCTGCTGGAGCGGCGCCGCCGGCAGTACGCTGTCCACCGCGGCCCAGGAACTCAAAATTTTCCACAAACACTCGCAGCTTGCTTTTTTTGGTGCCATCCTGAGCCTGCCACGAATCAAACTTAAGCCGGCCTTCTACAAAAATCGGCTCGCCTTTTTTGAAGTATTTCTGGATCGTTTCGGCGCGTTTACCAAACATCTGGCAATCCACAAAACAGATCTCCTCGCCTTGAGAGCCGTCCTGCTTTTTAAACTTGCGGTTAATTGCCAATCCGAATTCAACGACCGCGGTCTGGCTGGGCAGATACGACAATTGCGGATCCCGCGTCAGATTGCCCATCAGCAATACTCTATTTAAATTCGCCATTTTATTCTCCCGACATTGCCCGGCTGCGATAAGCTGCGGCCTTAACCTCGCGGTCAAACAATGTGTTGTTTGTGAAATTAAATCGGTCTTTCCACATCGGCAATCGCATCATAGACGACCGTCTCGGCAGCGAGTTGTGCTTCAGCAGCAGCCTGACTTTCGGCATGGCCGATCATCGCCGGGGTCGGTTTTTCCATCTCTTCCGGCTTCATCCGGTCGGTACGAATAACCAGGACGCGAAGAATATCCTCGGACAACTGAACGTCGCGTTCCAGCTGGCGAACCATCGACGAGCCACATTCAAAATACGCCAGAATGTAGGTTCCGCGCGCCTTGCGGTCAACTTCATACGCAAGCTTGCGCTCATCCCACTTGCGTACCGAAATCACGCGAGCCTGGGCGCGGCCGAGAATCTTGTTGATGACCTCATTGATATGGTCCCATTGAGACGCCGCCAGCGCCGAATCGATCAGGAACAACGCTTCATATACTCGTTTTGTTTCCAAACTTTGATACCTCCAAAGACTAATAAAACTATTTCTTGTCTTTAATTTTTGTTTTTAATTTTAGAGCCATTGATCATTACTGACTATCTTTTGGCTTATCCGTTATATTTTTTTCATTATACCGATTCATTGCCGCAGGCAACCCATGACGTATCCAGCAAAGCAGAGCGTCCTGAGCCTTGCCCGTAGCAGCCTTAATCAGCGGGCCATCTTCAGAGCCGGGTCTGCTCAGCACATAATCCCGTGTATCGGGATAGATGCTCGACCCAATCCCGACGCGAAGTCGGGCAAACTGCTCGGTTCCGAGCCGATCTGCGATATCCTTAAGACCATTATGGCCGCCTGCCGAACCCGACGGACGAATCCGTATCATTCCGGGCAGCAGCGCCAAATCATCGGCAACCACCATCACGTCGCTGATCGATAGTTTGTAAAATCCCGCCGCCGTCGCAACCGCCTGACCGCTGAGATTCATAAACGTCTGCGGCTTTAAAAGCAAAACCTTGCAGTCATCGACCAGCATTTCACCGAACAGCGAATTAAACTTTTTCTGTTCAATCGTCGCTCCCAGCTTTGCGGCGAAGCCGTCAACCACTTCGAAACCCACATTATGCCGCGTCCCGATGTAGTCTCTTCCGGGATTGCCAAGCCCGACGATCATCCTCAGTCCAGTCATACAGCGGCATTCTCCCGGGTTTTATCACGCAACCCATCTTGCGGGCAGGAACAGTCGCCGCCGCTCCTTCCCGCCAGAGGCGACTATTTGCTTTCTTCTTCCCCGTCTTTGGCAGCACGCTCGGTAATGACTTCCGGAGCCGCAGGAGCCTCGGCCGCCAACTCGTCGGTCGTCTTTTCTTCTGCCTTTTCGTGGCAAATGACCACCAGCGCCTTCGGGTCGGTTTTTGATACGCAATTGGCGGGTAGCGTAATTGCGCCAGCCGTGATCGAATCATTAATGTCAAGGTCTTTAATGAGAACCGATATCGACGCCGGAATCTCGAGCACCAGACATTCAATTTCCAGATGATCCAGCAACTGTTCGAGAACGCCGCCGTGAGTCGATCCTTTGGCCGTACCGCGAAGCGTCAGCGGCACATTAACCGTAACCCGTTCGGTCAAATCGACACGCATCATATCGGCATGAACAATATTTTTGCCAAGATGATCATACTGCAATTCTTTTAACAGCAGAGCCTGCTGGCCTTCGGGCAGATTCACCGAAAAGATTCGGCTGCCGCGGTGCATCGCCAGGACAAAATCGTGCGTATTGATCGCAACCGACACGGACGCCTGATGATGACCATAAATCACCGCCGGTGTTTTGCCCTGCTGGCGAAGACGCGACGCGGTCTTGGATCCCAACTGCTCTCTGATTTCCACATTTAATGACATTACTTCGGACATAACTAAACCTCTCTACTCGTTCTGGTTTCAACCGGAAAAACCGGTTTATACATTTATGATGGATTCATTTCTTCGAACATTCGGCTAAGAGATTCATTGTCATGAATCCGGCGAATCGCTTCGCCCAACAGCTCAGCTACGCTTAGTACCGTTATATTTTTCAGCCAGCCGGCTTTTTCATCCTGCGGAATGGTGTCGGTGACAATCACCTCATCAATCGGCGACTGCTGCAATTTTTCAACCGCCTCTCCGCAAAACAACCCGTGCGTCGCTCCGACATAAATATGTTTTGCGCCGCGACTTTTGATCAGGTGGGCCGCCCCGGCAATCGTTCCGCCGGTCGAAATCATATCGTCGCACATGACAATATTGCGCCCTTGGACATTACCGATAATTTCCTCAAACGCAACTTCGTTGCCGCTGAGGCGACGCTTATGGATAACCGCAAGTTCCGCACCCAGCGCCGTCGCATAACGACTGGCCGTTTTCATATTACCCGCATCCGGAGACACCACGGTCAGTTCTGGAATTTGTTTTTTACGCAGATACTGAATCATCACCGGCTCGGCGGTCAGATGATCGACCGGAATATCAAAAAAACCCTGCAGCTGCTTGGCATGCAGATCAATTGTCAGTACACGATTGGCTCCGGCAGCCGTCATCAGGTTGGCAACCAGCTTGGCGGTAATCGGCACACGTCCGGCATCTTTGCGGTCCTGACGGGCATACCCGAAATACGGCACTACCGCCGTAACCCGTGCAGCGCTGGCCCGACGCAGACAGTCGAGAAAAATCAGCAGCTCGACCAGATTTTCATCTACCGGAGCACACGTCGGCTGAACGACAAAGCAATCATGCCCGCGAACATCCGATTCCAGACGTACGCATTTTTCGCCGTCTGGAAAACTCCAGATTTTCGCGACTCCGGCCCCAATGCTCAAATGCTTGCATATCGCCGTAGTCAGATTCGGGTTGCCTGTCCCGCCAAATACCGTTATTGGATTATGCTTCATTTCTATACGTGTTAAAGATTTCAGTTTAACAATCTATTAAAATCTACCCGGCCTGGACTCGAACCAGGAATGGGAGAGCCAAAATCTCCAGTGTTACCAATTACACCACCGGGTAATTTACAATTGTCCATTTTCAATTTTCAATTGAAAACCGGTTTCGACGCACAAAACACGCTGTGTCCTGCGCAATACAATTCTTATGCTGCAGAAATAAATTTCGCTGGTCGCAGAATCCGCTTTAGAAGCAGACTGACCGGGCCTTGTCGGAGGCTTGAGCTGACCATGCTGCGAATCTGTCAGCCCCGCGTGGCAGTACGATAACCGCCGGATGTCCCCGTTCGACACAGGCATCAGAGGGGTACAAGATACAGACTTAATAGGCTTTTGCAAGCTTTTTTTACATAAAATCCCGAATAACCATGTCCATGGGCAAAAACAGGTCGCCGGCTCCGCCCTGTCGGCCATTGACAAACGACCGAAAATCCATCAGGCCAGACCCTGCGGGTTTTAGCTCAAGAATATGTAACATCCCATAGCCGCAGGAGATATGAAAATTTTCATCCAGAATTCCGCACACTTTATTTTTTTGATTAATCCCATCCACAACAGATGCTTTCGCTATGGTAATTTTCCAGGACTTACCGGTTTTGGCAGAAACGAACACCGCTGTCGCCCCAAGAGAGGGCCACAAACCGCGAATCTGGTTGACTATTTCAGCCGCAGGCTTTTTCCAGTCAATAAAACCGTGTTCTTTCTTTAATTTTGGAGCTTTTGTAGCCAATTTGTCATCTTGCGGCTGATAAATGGCTATTCCATTATATATAGCATCAACTGTTTTTACTAAAATAGGAGCGGATATATCCGCCATTCGATCATGCAACGTCTGAAAATTATCGTCGAGGGAAATCGGCGTTTTCGCCTGAGCTAAAATCTGCCCGGCATCCATTCGGTCGGCCAGCGTGATGATGCTGACCCCGGTTTCAGACTCGCCGCGAATAATTGCCCAGTTGATTGGCGCTGCCCC
>Ga0209450_10001189_pt1 | contig 13064 bp, 8 predicted proteins | sample FrelakmetLWP11LW_FD_187149 | JGI IMG/M metagenome (GOLD analysis project Ga0209450, IMG submission 187149) | Freshwater lake sediment microbial communities from the University of Notre Dame, USA, for methane emissions studies - LWP11 LW (SPAdes)... | ecosystem: Environmental > Aquatic >... | reverse complement strand
AGCGAGGGGGGGGGGGAGTGGTGCTGGATGATGAGAATGTGGCGGCCATGCGAGGGAGCGGTCATGTCATTTGGCTGCAGGCATCGCCCGGCGTCATTCAACAGCGGCTGGCGGCAGACCCCCGCAGCCGCGACCTGCGGCCTCCGCTGAGTGCACGGCCCGACCCCGCTGCGGAAATCCGCGACGTGCTGCAACAGCGCCTGGCGCTCTACCGGCAGGCGGCGCACTGGCAGATCGGCACGGATGAACTCAGCGCGGAACAGGTCTGTCGGAATCTTGCCGCGCGTCTCGCCCCGTGAGGTTCACGTCGTCTCTTGATGAAACCTTGCGGCCCCGCTCATTTTCTTTCTTGCCCTTGACAAAGCCAAACGATTTAAGTAGCTTTGCGCTCGCTTGTCGCAACCATGAGCATGTCCGGATGACAGGAGCCGCCCGCGTATGACACTCACCAAAGCGAAAATTGCCGAGGCCATCTACCAGGAGCTTGGGTTCCCCAAGAACCGATCGACCGAACTCCTGGAACTTCTGCTGGAACTGATGAAGAACAAGCTTGAAAACGGCGAGGACGTTCTCATCAGCGGTTTTGGGAAGTTCTGCGTCAAGGAAAAAAAAGAGCGACGAGGGCGCAATCCGGCCACCGGCCATGACATGATGCTTTCCAAGCGCCGAGTGATCACGTTCCGCTGTTCTCACTTGCTGCGAGAGATCATCAACGGAGAGGTCTCGTAGCAGGGCATCTCCGCACCCCGGCGACGACCCGGCTCCCCGCGTTCGATGTGGTTGCCCCGGAAGCCGTTGCCACGCGAGCCACACGGCCCACTTCACTGCGACCGGCGGCACCCTAATCCTTCCAGACGACCGCGGGCGCAGGACGACCCGACTACGAGAATCGCATGAACCACCTCCTCACACGGTGGCTGACCCTGACGGCCGCCATCCTGCTCGCCGCCTACCTGCTGGACGGTATCCGCATCGCCGGATTTTTCTCGGCGCTGTGCGCCGCCGCGCTGCTGGGCATCTTCAATGCCGTGCTCAGGCCGATCGCCATTCTGCTCACGCTCCCCTTCAACGTCCTGACCCTGGGCCTGTTCACGTTCGTCATCAACGCCGTCCTGCTCAAAATGGTCTCGGGTCTCATCCGCGGCTTTGACGTGACGGGTTTCTGGCCGGCCGTGTTCGGATCCGTCGTGATCAGTGCGGTGAGCTGGGCCTTGAACACGTTCATTCGCGAGCGGCCGGCAGCCGCCCCCGGGGCGAAGCGGCCGGCCGACGGCAACATCATCGACCTGGAAGACAAGGGGAACAACCGCTGGGAGTGATCCCGGGCGGATGGCGCGGCCGCCCGATCCGGCGCAGATGAGGGCATAGACCCCCCATGGCAGGACTGCACATTTTCACCAGCAACCGGATGGAACGGCTGGCCGATCAACTGGCCATGCGGATCCGTGAGCCCCTTGATTCGCCGCTGGCCCCGGAAATCGTCGTGGTGCAAAGCCGCGGGATGGAGCGCTGGGTGTCCATGGAGCTGGCCCGGCTGAACGGCATCAGCGGCAATGTCCGGTTTCCGTTCCCCAATGCCTTCCTGACGACGGCCTTCCAAGCCGTCTCGCCCGGAATGCCCGTGCCGTCGCCCTTCGATCCCGATGTCCTGACCTTCCGCATCATGGGTGTCATCGAGGAACATGCCGACCGGCCGGATTTCAGGCCCCTGGTAGCTTTTCTCGCGGACGACCCGCGGGGCGTCAAACGCTACCAGTTGTCCCGGAAAATCGCCGACCTGTTCGATCAATACCTTCTTTTCCGGCCGGAGATGATCGAACGCTGGGAGGCCGGGAAATTCGAGGGCTCGGAGCATCAGCGCTGGCAGGCCCTGATCTGGCATGAGCTCGCGCGGCTCTCGCCGGGGTTGCACCGGGTCGCTCAGCGCCGCCGGCTGGTCGAGGCCGTCCGCAGCGGCGGCCGCGGCCTCGGCGGGCTGCCCCGGCGGGTGTCGCTCTTCGGGGTGTCGTACCTTCCTCGGTTCCATCTGGAAATCTTTGCAGAGCTGGCCCGGGTCCTCGATGTGCACGTGTTCAGCATGAACCCCTGCCGCGAATACTGGGCCGACATTGTTTCCGAGCGCGCCGTTCACAACGTGCAACGGCGGATGGGGGATTTCGAAACGGTCGAGACCCGGCTGCACCTCGAGCGCGGCAACCGACTGCTGGCCTCGCTGGGAACCCTCGGCCGCAATTTCCTGGACATGCTCGCGGAATTTTCCGGGCATCAAGCCGAGGAGTTCGTCGAGCCCGACGGAAACACCCTGCTGAGCCGCCTCCAGTCAGACATCCTGAACCTCAGAGACCCGCAGCCGGATGCAGGGCTGTCGGCCGATCCTTCCATCCGGGTCCACGCCTGCCACAGCCCCATGCGGGAGGCCGAGGTCCTGCGGGACCAGCTGCTGGCGATGTTCGAGGAGGATCCGCAGCTGCGGACCGGCGACATCATCGTCATGACCCCGGATATCGAGGCCTATGCCCCGTTCATTTCGGCGGTGTTCGGCGCCCAGAGCGCCTCACCGGGGCGCATCCCTTTCGGCATCGCCGACCGCGGCCCCCACCGGGAAAGCAGCTGCCTGCGGACCTTTTTTAACCTGCTCGATCTGCGGGACAGCCGGTTCGGCGTTGGCGACGTGCTGCGCCTGCTGGAGGCCCCGGAGGTCTTGAAACGCTTCGGGCTGGAGGACAGCCACCGGTCCCGCCTGGAGCAGTGGATTCGGGCGGCGGGCATCTGCTGGGGCGAAGACGAAAACACCCAACGATCGCTGGGGCTTCCGGCCCACCCTCACAACACCTGGAGAGCCGGGATCGAGCGGCTGCTGTTGGGGTATGCGCTGCCGCCTCAGGGCACCGAGGTGTTCCACGGTATCCGCGGCACCAACGCCATCGAGGGCAGCGACGCTCGGATGATAGGGTCATTTCTAAATTTCCTGGAGCAGGTGTTTGGGTTTGCGGCCCGGCTGCGCCGTCGGCGAGGGCTGGACGCATGGCGCAACGACATCAGCGACATGATATCCGCCTTTTTCACGGATGACGACGACGACCCCTCGGGCCTGCCGCGCATCCGCCGGTTGCTGGATGAAATGGCCGGCCTGGGAACATCGGCCGGGTTCTCGGCGGAAGTCCCCGTCGACGTGGTGCGCCTGTTTCTGTCCGAGCGGCTCGACGGGGAAGGCGCCGGCCGGGGGTTCATGTCCGGCGGCGTGACCTTCTGCTCCATGCTGCCGATGCGGACCATCCCGTTCCAGGTGGTCTGCCTCCTCGGAATGAACCACGATGCGTACCCCCGTGAAAGCCGCCAGCTCACGTTCGACCTGATCGCCCAGGCGCCGCGTCCGGGCGACCGCTCACGTCGCAACGACGACAAATACCTTTTCCTCGAAGCGCTGCTGTCCGCCCGCGGCCGGTTTTACATCAGCTACGTGGGGCAAAGCATGCAGGACAACAGCCCCGTGCCGCCCTCCGTCGTCGTGAGCGAGCTCATCGACGCGCTGCAGACCGGATACGGCCTGCCTGCGGATTCTGCGGCCGGCCGCCTGGTCACCCGGCACCGCCTGCAAGCGTTTTCCGCTGACTATTTCCAGGAAGGATCGGGTCTCTTCAGCTATTCCGCGGAAGACATGCATGCCTGTGCCGCGGCGGCCGTCGCAACCTCACCGCCGGCGTTTGTGCCCGGGACGGTTCCATTGACGGCCGAGGAAGCGGCCGCCTGGAGTCGGCTGGACCTCGGGATGCTGGCATCTTTTTTCGGGAACCCGGCCAAATTTTTTGTCCGAAACCGCCTGGGGGTGCGGCTCGAACCCTCGGAAGCGGCGGTTTCGGACAGCGAACCCTTCGCCATGAAAGGGCTCGAGCGTTTCACCATCGGCAGCCAGCTGCTGGAGCAGCGGCTGAAGGGCTTCCATCCCCAGGATGTTTTTTCGGCGCTGCGCGCCGACGGCCGCCTGCCCCACGGGACGATGGGCGACGTCGAATTCCGCGACCTCTGGGCCGAGGTGGATCGATTCGCCCGCCGCCTCGAGGCGCTGCGCCCGGCCGTTTCTCCCGCCACGATCGACGCACAGTGGGACATCGGAGGGTTCAGCCTGGCGGCGCGTGTCACCGGCACCCCGGGCACCGGCTGCCTGCGCTACCGCTTCGGCAAGCTGCGCGCCAAAGACCACCTGGAGCTGTGGCTGCAGCATCTGGTTCTCAGCCTGGCCGCACCCGGCAGCGCCGAATTCGAAAGCGTGTTCGTTTGCACCGACCGCACCCTGCGCCTGAAGCGCATGGCGGACAGCCGGGCCGTTTTGGAAGACCTGGTGGGCGGTTATCGCCAGGGCCTGGAGCGACCGCTGTGTTTTTTTCCTCAATCTTCGCTGGAATACGCCCGCACCCTGCGCACATCTTCCTCCCAACGCCGGGCGCTGGGGTCGGCCCGCACCATCTGGGACGGCAGTGAGCCGCATGAGGGCGAACGTACGGACCCCTACTACCGGCGCTGTTTCGAGACGATCGACCCCCTCGGCGCGGAATTCGCGGAGTTGAGCCGCCGGGTCTTTGACCCCCTTTTGGATGGCGCCGACTGGGAGAAATCGACGTGATGGAAATCGGCTCGATCATAGCCATCCTGCGGAGCCTCCCGGAGACCGCCGCGCTGAAACCCGGCGATGTCCTGAACGTGAAGGTTCTGGAGGTCTTTGAAGACCGGCGCGCGTTGGTGGATCTGGGACGATTCCGGGCCCTCGCCGACATCACCTTCCCGGTGGCGGCTGGCGATGAGATCCGGGTGCGGGTCCAGGAAACACAGGGGCAGTTGCGGCTTCAGCTGGTGCCGGTTGCCGGCGACCCGGCGCCGTCGGCCGGCATGGCAGCGGGGCCGGTGCAGGCGGTTGCGGTGGAATCCCTCAAACAGCTTCAGGTGCGGATCGATCAGCTGGCAGGCGCCCAACAGCGCCTGCCGGATTCGCAGCCGCTTTCGGCCGAGTTCAGACAGGTGGTGGATGCGCTGCGGCTTTTTCTCGAACCATTCGAGCCGGGTTCAAGCCCCGACACCCTTGCCCGCAAGCTCAAGGAGTTTTGTCAGGATTCCGGGCTGTTCCTGGAACACCGGCTGGCGGCCGCGGTCAGGAGCAGCGCCGACCGGGCAGGGGGGGCGCCGCCCCCGGAGGCCGGATCAGCGGGAGCGCCGGGACGAATCCTGGCTACCGACCTCAAGGCCCGGCTGGTTTTTCTCAAGGTTTTTTTCGACAGCGCGGCCGGCCGGCAGCTGGCACACGACAGCCGCGAGGTCGGCGGGCTGGCGCGGGCGGCGGCCGAATTGCTCGCCGACATCCGCGCCGGACAGGAGCAGATGGCCAAACCGGCCGCTGCCTCGGACCCCTTTCAGATGGTGCACTTTGCCCTGCCATTGCCGGAGGACCGCGGCCGGGCCGGGCTGAAAATCGCCTACCGCCGGCGGCCTGCCGCCGGGACGCGGGAAGGGCACCGCGCGGCGATCCTGCTCCAGCTCGATCGGATGGGAGCCGTCCGCGCCGATCTCACCCTGCTGAGTGCCGGCCTGAACCTATCCATCTTCGTTTCCGACGCAGGGCTGCGGGACCTGGTCAACCGCCACGCACCCGAGGTGCGCGACGCCCTGGCGCCGTTTTTCGAACATGTGACCGTTCAGGTGTCGGTTTCGCCCCGGAAAATCGACCGATTTGCGTCCGAGGACTGGCTGCCGGCGGGCAAGACCCAGGTGGATGTGCGCGTATGAAACCGGAAAAGCCGACGCGCGCCGTGGCCCTGCGTTACGACCGTGCGAAAGACGGTGCTCCCCGCGTGGTCGCCAAGGGACAGGGAACCGTGGCGGACAACATCATCGCCGTCGCCCGGGAGCACGGGGTGCCGCTGCATGAAGACCCCAACCTGGCCGCGACGTTGAATGCCCTGGACCTCGAAACGGAGATCCCGCCGGAGCTCTACCGCGCCGTGGCGGAAGTCCTGATTTTCATTTACCGGTTGAACGGCAGGCTGAACGGGCCATGACCCCCTTTGACCTCATCCACACCCCCCTGAAAGGGGTCAGCCTCATCGAGGCGGCGGCCGGCACCGGCAAGACCTACACCATCGAGGGCCTTTACATCCGGCTGGTGCTCGAAAAGCAGCTGCCCGTCGAGCGGATCCTCGTGGTCACGTTCACGCGCGCGGCCACCGCCGAGCTGCGCGACCGGATTTACCGGCGCCTGGCCAAGGCGCGCGACGCCTTTGCCGGGGTCCCCGTCGAAGACGACGACCTCCTGCGGCACGCGGCCGCCCGCCACCCCAACCCCATCCAGGCCGGCCGTCTGCTGCGCCAGGCGCTGATGGATTTCGACCGTGCGGCCATCTTCACCATTCACGGGTTCTGCCAGCGGGTGCTCTACGAAAACGCGTTTGAGACCGCCAGCGCGTTCAACGCCGAACTGCTCCAGGACCAGACTCCGATCCTGGTGGAGGTGGTGGAAGATTTCTGGCGTCAGTATGTCTGCGACCAACCGGCGGAGTTCCTGCAGTTTGCCAGGGGCACCCTGGGGGACCCGGGTCGTCTGCTGGAGTTGGCCCGCAAATCCACGGCGGCCGATTTCGCGGTGACGCCCCGGCGGAAAGAACCGTGCCTGCGCGACGAGACGCTCGCCGCCTTCCGACGGCAGCTGGAACAACTCGGGAACTGCTGGCGTGCCGGCCGGGACGATGTGGGCCGCATCCTGCTGGAGGCGCCGCTCAACGGCACGAGCTACGGCACCCTGACGCCCGGGCCAAACGGCGGGCCTTCGAAGCGCCAGCGGGTGGTCCGGAGTCTCCTCGAAGCGCTGGATGCCTATTTCGCCCACGGGACCCCGAATTACCCGCCGGTGGCGGCGATCGCGAAGCTGGCCGCGTCGAGTCTTGACCGCGCGACCCTCCGCCGCCGTCAGACGCCGTCGCACCCGGTTTTCGACGCCTGCGAAGCGGTCCACCAGGCCGCGCCGCCGCTCGTTTTGGAAATGACCGGGCAGCTGCAGCATCTCAAATGGCGCCTGCTGAGCGGCGTGCAGGCGGAACTGGAGCGGCGCAAGTCCGAAAAGGGGCTGGTGTCCTTCGACGACCTCCTGCGGCAGGTGGCCCGGGCCCTCGACACCGCAGGGGGAGAGGAGCTGGCCGGCGCCGTGCGTGAGCGGTACCAGGCCGCGCTGGTGGACGAGTTCCAGGACACCGACGATCTCCAGTACGCTGTTTTCTCGCGGCTGTTCTCCGCGCCGCAGCACCTGCTGTTCATGATCGGCGACCCCAAGCAGGCCATCTACGGGTTTCGCGGGGCCGACATTTTTTCATACCTGCGGGCCGCGCAGAATGCCGAGTCGTGTTTCACCCTCATCCGCAACTGGCGTTCCTCACCCGGCCTGGTGCAGGCGGTCAACACGCTTTTTGCCCAATCGGCCGCGCCCTTTCTCTTTCCCGGCATCGGCTTCACCCCGGGCAACGCCGCCCGGGACGAGCGGGCGGCAACCGATCCACCGATGGTCCTGTGGCACCTGGATTCCCGGCGGCATCGCGACGACGGCAAGGTCATGACCAAACCGGAGGCGCAGTCGCTGATCGCACGGGCCGTGACCACGGAAATCCAGCGGCGGGTCGCCGCCGGACCTGCCGCGGTCCGAACCGGCGACATCGCCGTGCTTGTGCGCACCAACAGCCAGGCCGCATTGATGAAGGATCACCTCTCGGCGGCCGCTGTGCCCTCGGTCGTTTACAGCACGGCCAACGTGTTTGACTCGACCGAGGCCCGCGAACTGCTGGCCGTGCTGGCCAGCATCGCCGAACCCCAGAGCTCGTCTAAATTGAAATCGGCGCTGGCCACCCATCTGCTGGGCGTTCCGGCCGGCGAAATCGCCGCCGGGGACCGATCCGGGGATGCATGGGAGCGACGGATCCGAAGCCATTGGGAGTATTCCCGGCTGTGGAGCGAGCGGGGTTTCATATTCATGTTCCGGCAGTTCCTGTCGGGCGAGGCGGTGAAGCAGCGCCTTCTCTCGCTGCCGGACGGCGAACGCCGCTTGACCAACCTTCTGCACCTGGCCGAGCTCGTGCACCGCATCGCCGGGGATGAAAATCTCGGGGTGGACGGGCTGGTGACGTGGCTCGGCCGCAACGTCGACCCGGACGCGCAGCGGTCCGAGGAAACCCAGTTGCGCTTAGAAAGCGATGAACTCGCGGTCAAGATCGTCACGGTCCACCGCAGCAAGGGCCTGGAATACCCGGTGGTGTTTTGCCCGTTCGCCTGGTCCGGGTCCTCCTTGAGAGGCGGTGATGTTTTTTTCCACGACCCCGCTAACGATAACCGGCTGACCGCCGACCTCAGCGGCGACACGGATTCGCCCAACCGGGTCCGCGCCCAGAACGAGCTGCTGGCCGAAAACCTGAGAATGCTCTACGTGGCGGTGACCCGCGCGCAGGAGTGCTGCTACCTCGCCTGGGGCCGGATCAACACCGCCGAGACATCGGCGCTGGCCTACCTGCTGCGCTCCGGCCCGGAAGATGAAGACGACGCCGACCGCGACTGGACCTCGCGGCTGAGGGCCGAATTCAAAACCCTCGGGGACGACGAGGTGCGGAGCCGCCTGGACGGGCTCGCCGCCGCCTCGGACGGGACGATCGTGATCCGGCCTCTCCCGGAGCAGCCGGCAACGAGGGGGGCGGATGCCGGGTTGTCTTCCCGGCAGCTGGCCTGCCGGGAGTTTCACGGCAGCATCGACCCCACCTGGCGCCTGACCAGCTATTCCGCCCTGGCGGCGGCGGCCGGCGTCGACACACCGGACCATGATGCCGTCGCTCCCCTGCCGGGGGGGGAGCCCCCGGCGGAAGATCCCCGACCCGCGGCGGCCCCCGGGATTGTCGATTTCCCGCCGGGGGCCCGGGCCGGCACGTTTTTTCACTCGGTTTTTGAAACGCTTGATTTCGCTTGCCCGGAGCCCCGGACGGTCGTCGTCGCGAAACTCAAGGAGTTCGGATTCGACCCGTCCTGGGCGGAGCCCGTCTGCCGCATGATCACCGATGTTCTCGCAGCGCCGGTGTTCGACGGCGCATCCCCGGTGCGGTTGGCGGAGGTGAGCCGCGACCGGCGCATCGCCGAGATGGAATTCTACTTCCCACTGAACCTGGTGACGCCGGCGATCCTGGAAGAGGTGTTTGCGCGTCACGGGACACCGCCGGTCGCCGGCGGGCCCCCGGCGGATAAAACCATCGAGCGTCTGCACTTCGCGCCGACGCGGGGTTTCATGAAAGGCTTCATCGACCTGGTGTTCGAGCAGCGCGGCCGCTACTACCTGATTGACTGGAAGTCGAATCGCCTGGGCGCCGCTCCGGAAGATTACCACTGCCGCCGGCTGGGCCGCGTGATGCGCGAGCATCTCTACGATCTGCAGTATCACATCTACACGCTGGCGCTGCACCAGTACCTCCGTCGCCGGGTTCCCGGTTATGATTATGCCCGGGATTTCGGCGGGGTGTGCTATGTTTTTCTGCGCGGAGTCAACCGCGCCCGGGGCCCGGAATACGGGTTTTTTCGCGACCGGCCCGAACCCCGGCTCGTTCACGCGTTGGGAAAGGCGCTGATACCGGACGATGCCTGATCTGATCGACCCTGGGCTGTTTTCGGCCCTCGACCTGCACTTCGCCAGGTTCATCGGCCGCTTCGGCGGGGCGGACCCTCAGGCGCTCCTCCTGGCGGCGGCGCTGGTGAGCCGCGTCACCGGAAACGGTGACGTGTGCCTGGACCTGAATGCCTGCGCGGGCAAGCCCGTCGCCGGATCGCAGACGGGGCTGTCGTGCCCCCCCGCGGACCGCTGGATCGCCGCACTGCGCGGCTGCCCGGCGGTCGGCCGGCCGGGCGAGCGCCGGCCGCTGGTGCTGGACGACGGCAACCGTCTCTACCTCCACCGCTACTGGGACTATGAACGCCGGTTGGCGGCCCGCATCTTGGAGCGCGCCGGCTCCCCACCGGATGATATTGACCCCGTGTGTTTGCAGGCCGCCATCCAGCGTCAATTCGCCGGCCGCACCGGGTCGGGGACCGACTGGCAGCAGGTGGCCGTGGCCGTGTCTCTTTTGAAGCGCTTTGCCGTGATCACCGGCGGGCCGGGAACCGGCAAGACCACGACCGTCGCCAGGATCCTTGCCGTGTGGGAGGAAGTCAACCCGGGGCGTACGACCCGCGTGCTCCTGGCCGCGCCCACGGGCAAAGCCGCCGCCCGGCTCAAGGAATCCCTGCGGCCCCGCACGGAGCCGCCTTCGCCGGCCACCGGCAGCGGCCCCGCTCCCGCCGGCGAGGTCTACACCCTGCATCGCCTGCTCCGGCCGGTGGCCGGCACCCCGTTGTTTCATCACAACGCTGAGAATCCGCTGCCGGTCGACCTGATGATCATCGACGAGGTCTCCATGGTCGATCTGGCCCTCATGGCCAAGCTGGTGGACGCCCTGCCCGGGACGGCCCGCCTGGTGCTGATCGGTGATCGGGACCAGCTGGCGTCGGTCGAGGCCGGGTCGGTTCTGGGCGACATTTGCGGCCGAACGCGCCGGCCGGGGTTCTCGCCGGAATTTGGGGATGTGATCCGGCGCGTGACCGGGCAGGTGGTTCCGCCGGCGACCGAGGGCCGGCTGTTGCAGGACTGCATCGTGGAATTGCAGACCAGCCACCGGTTTGCCGCCGGCAGCGCCATCGGAGAGATCAGCCGGGCGGTCAACCAGGGCGACAGCCTTCGTGCTATCGAGATTTTGTCAAGGCCCGGGGAAGGGGCGGTCGTTTGGTTGGAACCTCCGGCCGGCGCCCATGCCAGCGCCGAGTGGGAACCGCGCATGGCGGAGGGCTACGCCGCGTATCGTACCGAGGGCGGCCCGGACGCGATGCTGCAGGCGCTCGGCCGGTTCAAGGTCCTGTGCGCCCACCGGGCCGGTGTCGACGGGGTGGCGGCCGCCAACCGGCTGGCGGAGCGCATGTTGGTGCGGCAGGGTCGGGTCAGGATCAACCCGCGCAGCGGCAGCCCCTGGTACTCCGGCCGCCCCGTGCTGATCACGCAAAACGACTACAGCCTGGGGCTTTTCAACGGCGACATCGGAATCACCCTGCGTGATCCCGCAGAAGGGGTTGAAGGCCTTGCGGTCTTTTTTCCGGATGCGGCCGGGGGGCTGCGGCGGTTCCTGCCCTACCGCCTGCCCGCGCACGAGACGGTCTACGCCATGACGGTGCACAAGAGCCAGGGGTCCGAGTTCGAAGACGTGCTGCTGATTCTGCCGGCCAAAGATTCGCCGGTGCTCTCCCGTGAATTGGTCTACACGGCCCTCACCCGGGCGCGGAAAAGAATCACGCTCGTCGGCAGCCGGGACGTGCTCACGACCGCCATCAACCGCCGCATCGAGCGCACCTCCGGTCTGCGGGATGCGCTGTGGGGAGACAACCCAACCGGTTATTGCTCCGGTAAATAACAGGTGCATCTATAGCCGAAGTCAGACTCCGCCTCTGCGTGATCTGCTGGAACTAGACACACCCATTGCCGGCGTAATACCCCGCCGCTTCCGGCAGACACCCCCCTGAACCTGCCCTCGTTTAAGAGATAGCCGGTCGAACGGCCGATGTCATGTTTACCCGCTGCGGCACCTGTGCTATTTTTACACCGGGTTCGAATTTCGATTTCAACCATACAGGAGTGAGGATGACAGACAACCATTTCAGGACCGGCATCGGCTTCGATTTTCACCGTCTGGTCAAAGGCCGCGATCTCATTCTGGGCGGAGTCAACATCCCCTACGAAAAGGGACTCCTGGGGCATTCCGACGCGGATGTCCTGGTGCATGCCATTTGCGACGCCCTGCTCGGGGCCTGCGGCCTGGGCGACATCGGCATTCACTTCCCGGACACCGATCCCGCCTACAAGGGGATTTCCAGCCTCGAGCTCCTGGGGAAGACCTGCGCGCTGATCGACGCCAACGGGTACCGGATCGTCAACGTCGATGCGGTCGTCCTCGCCGAAGCGCCCAAGATCATGCCCCATCGCCGCGAGATGCTGAGCCGCATCCTGCAGGCCATGGTGATGGCTGCCCCGCAAGCCCTCAACCTGAAGGCCACGACCACCGAGGGCTGCGGGATGGTCGGTCGCGGCGACGGGATCGGCGCCATGGCCACCGCACTGATCGAGCGCCGCCCGCTCGACCGCGACGGGGGTCCATGAGCGCCTTTGACCTGAAGGCCGAGTTCGAACCGGCCGGCGACCAGCCCGCCGCCATCGAAACGCTGCACCGGCAGCTGCTCGCCGGCCGGAAACACCACGTCCTTCTGGGGGTCACCGGCTCCGGCAAGACCTTCACCATGGCGCACGTCATCGCGCGCATGAACCGCCCGACGCTCGTGATCGCACCGAACAAGACACTGGCGGCCCAGCTCTACAGCGAGTTCCGCCAGTTGTTCCCCGACAATGCCGTGGAGTATTTCGTCAGCTACTACGATTACTACCAGCCGGAGGCCTACATCCCGTCGTCGGACACCTACATCGCCAAGGATTCCTCTATCAACGACATGATCGACAAGCTGCGCCACTCTGCCACGCGTTCCGTCCTCTCGCGGCGCGACGTGCTGGTGGTGGCGAGCGTGTCCTGCATCTACGGTCTCGGGGCGCCGGAGGACTACCTGTCCATGCGGGTGGAGATCGAGGCCGATGCCGAGTTCGGCCGCGAGCGGCTGCTGGCCGATCTCGTGGCCATGCATTACGAACGCAAGGACCACGATTTTTTCCGGGGCACCTTCCGGGTGCGGGGGGACCGGGTCGAGATCTTTCCGGCCTACGAGGAGGACCGGGCGATCCGGGTGGATTTTTTCGGCGACACGGTGGAAGGCATCGCCGAGATCGACGCCCTGCGCAACACGGTCCTGCGCCGGCTGACGCGCGGCGTGATTTTTCCGGCCAGCCACTATGTCACGCAGAAGACCACCCGGCAGAAGGCCATGCAGACCATCCGCACGGAGCTGGGCGGCCGCATCGATTGGTTCCGCGACCA
>Ga0209450_10001188_pt1 | contig 13075 bp, 9 predicted proteins | sample FrelakmetLWP11LW_FD_187149 | JGI IMG/M metagenome (GOLD analysis project Ga0209450, IMG submission 187149) | Freshwater lake sediment microbial communities from the University of Notre Dame, USA, for methane emissions studies - LWP11 LW (SPAdes)... | ecosystem: Environmental > Aquatic >... | reverse complement strand
TGGCTGGCGGACAGGGGGCAGGTCAGCGAGATCGTTCCCGGCACCGGTTTGTATCACAGCCATCCGAACGGCGGAGGGCTCAGGGCGTTGCTTCAGCAGAGCGGATACGAGATCCATGAGGCGGGGTACAAATCCGCCATCGGCGACAGGACGGACGTCTGCGACTGGAACGCGAAGTTCAGGGACCGAATGAGCGAGGTCCTCCGGTGCGATCAGCAGGATGCGATGTATCGGGAAGCCGCGGCCCGAAACGAAATCGTCATGTTCAAGTCGTGCTTTCCCGCGAGCATGATCGAAGCGGAGGGCAGGGAGCCGGGCGATCCGAATTCTCCGGAGAAAACCACGGCCAACTACAAGGCCGCCTATGCAAGGCTTCGCGACTATTTCAGGTCGCGCCCGGAGACCCTGTTCGTCTGCGTAACCGCGCCGCCCCTCGTGGAACCGGGCGGGGTGAGGCAGCAGATCAGGAACCTCCTAGGGTCGGAGGCCAGCGCCCAGGCGGTCGGGGAAAGAGTCAGGCGGTTCAACAACTGGCTGAAGGACGCGGAAAAGGGCTGGCTGGCCGGGTACGAAGGAAAGAACGTGGTGGTGTTCGACTACTACGATCTGCTCACGGGGAAGGGGAAATCAAACCATGCACTCTACCCGACCCAGGGGGGCGTCGACAGCCACCCGAGCGCCGAAGGGAACTCGATTGCCTCACGGGAGTTCGTCCCCTTCCTGAACAGGGCGGTAGACAGGTTTGCCGGGTCAGGCCGGGCGGCAGGCGCGCATTGAATCGGGAAGTTATCAGATACGGAGGATAGGGGCATTTTAAGCAAAACGGTAAATTATTTCCGATATTTCTCACAACTGGACACGAGGGGCAAGAAAACCGAGCTTGCGCGCTGGATCTCCCCGGCTGTCCGGTTGCAGTGCAGGATCGATGATATGGTCGGCCCGATCGGGTATTGGACCGAGCTTCAGGCGTACCAGATCGGCGCCCTCTTGAAGCTGGGGCTGAAGCCGCACCATCGGCTCCTCGACATCGGTTGCGGTCCCCTCCGGGGTGGCCTCGGATTCATCGACTACCTGGATGCCGGGAATTACGCCGGCATCGATCTGAGCGAGGCATGCATCGCGGAAGCGCACATGCAGATCGCCCGGGAAGGCCTGGCTTCGAAAAATCCCTTTCTTGCCGTCTCGGACTCCTTCGGCTGGAAGGAGCTCAACGGCCGCAGGTTCGACTACATCTGGTGTTCGCAACTGCTTTACCACCTGGACGAGAAACAGGTTGATTCGTTGCTTCAGCGGGCGTCCCATTTCCTGGCGCCGAGGGGAAGGTTCTACGGGGATATCATCGGATATCCCAATGCCGTGAAAGAGGACAGCCAGTGGAACGGGTTTCGATTCTACCTGCATACGGTCGACGTTCTGAAAGAAATTGCTGCCCGCCACCTGCTGGATGTAACGCCGAAGGGACAGATCGAAGATTACGGGTATCCCTCTCAGATCCGATTGAAGACGAATGCATTGCTGGAGTGCTCCCGGAAGGAGATTCAGCACGAACTCTGTCAGCCGGTTCACAGTGAAAACCCGGACGGAGAGCCTCCCTTCATGCCGCAGTGCATGCAATGCGGGCAGCAGGGGCCGGCGGATGGACAATCTTTTTTATCGCGGGACAGCGGGAAAGCGCCCGGTACGAGGATATCGATCTGAGCGCCCATGGTTTCATGGCGGAGATGAAGAAAGGACTTGAGGGTTGATTATGGACTACATCGGAGCAATCAGGGCATTTATTGTTGAGAATTTCCTCTTTGGAGAGGATGCCGCCTGGCTCGAGGAGGAGACCTCGTTCCTGGAGAGCGGGGTCATCGACTCCACGGGGATCCTGGAGGTCATCACGTTTATCGAGGAGACGTTCGGCATTCATGTCGAAGACGACGAGATCGTCCCCGAGAACCTCGACAGCCTGAAGAACCTTGCCGCGTTCCTGGCAAGGAAGAACGGCCGGCCGGACAGGAACGTCGCGGGACAGCAACAGGCCGGCTGAGGCCACCCCCGGCGTTGCCGAAATTCCCACGCCAATTCATTTCTTCTCAAACAGGATTGAAGGTCTCTTATGTGCGGTATTACCGGTAAATTGTGTCTCGGAACGCCCGGCGGCGTTTCGCTCGAACTCATCGAAAAGATGACGGACATCATTCGACACCGGGGCCCCGACGAGATCGGTGTCTATATCGACGACTGGGTCGGTCTGGGGCATGCCCGCCTCAGCATCATCGATCTGGCCGGTGGGGGCCAGCCCATTCACAACGAGGACAAGACCCTCTGGATCGTCTACAACGGCGAGATCTTCAATTACATCGAGTTGAGGGACGAGCTGCTCCAGAAGGGGCACACCTTCTATACGTCGACCGACACGGAGGTGATCATCCACCTGTACGAGGAGCACGGGCCCCGATGCCTGGATAAGATGAACGGGCAGTTTGCCTTCGCATTATGGGACTCGAAAAAAAGGGAGCTGTTCCTTGCCCGCGACCGCGTGGGAATCCGACCCCTCCACTACACGATCCAGCGCGATCATCTGATCTTTGCCTCCGAGATCAAATCCATCTTCCTGGATCGCTCCGTTCCCCGGGCGATCGACCCGGAGGCCGTCAACCAGGTGTTCACCCTCTGGACGACCCTGCCGGGCGATACGATTTTCGAGGGAATCCGGGAGCTTCCCCCGGGACACTACATGACGGTTGCGAACGGGCAGGTCTCGATCAGGAAATACTGGGACATCCCCTTTGCGGGGCCCGGCGAGCAACTCGACCTGCCGGCCGATCGAATTCGCGAACGGATCCGTGAACTGATCTTCGACGCCACGAAAATCAGGATGAGAGCCGACGTGACGGTGGGCTGCTACGTCAGCGGAGGCCTGGATTCGTCCATCATTGCCGCCCTGGTCGTGAAGCATTTCAACAGTGCCGTGCGGACCTTCGGGATCCGGTTCCAGGAATCACGTTTCGACGAGGGAGAACACCAGAAGCTGATCGTGTCGCACCTCAACGTCGATCACACGGAAATAGAAGCCACCAACGAGGACATCGGAACGTCCTTCCCGGATGTTCTGTGGCATTGCGAAAAACCGCTGCTGAGGACCTCGCCGGTTCCCATGTATCTCCTCTCGGGTCTCGTCAGGAGAAACGGGATCAAGGTCGTGCTCACAGGGGAGGGGGCCGACGAGATCTTCGGGGGCTACAATATCTTTCGCGAAACCAAAGCGCGACATTTCCTGGCTCGCCAGCCGGAGTCGCAGATGCGGCTGCTGGTCTTCCGGAAGCTTTATCCATACATCTTCAAGGACTCCCGGGCCGGCGCCATGCAGCAGTCCTTCTTTGCCGCCAACCTGGACAAGCTCGATGACCCCCTGTCCTCGCATATGATCCGATGGCAGAACACGGGGCGGACCAGGGGATTTCTGTCCGAGGGGGTCAGAACGGCATTCGATCTCGAGGGTTGCCTCGGGAGGATCAGGCAGGCCCTCCCCGCTTCTTTCGATTCGTGGGATTCCCTTTCGAAGGCGCAGTACATCGAGATGGCCGTTTTCATGAGCAATTATCTCCTTTCGTCCCAGGGCGACCGCGTCGCCATGGGTCACTCCGTGGAGATACGCCTGCCGTTCCTGGACTTCAGGCTGATCGAGTTCATGAGCCGGGTTCCGCCGGGGCTGAAGATTTTCGGATTGAAGGAGAAATACATCCTGAAAAAAGCTTTCTCGGATCTGGTGCCGGCTCCGATCCTGAAGCGCGACAAGCACCCGTACCGGGCCCCGATCAGTCAGAGCCTCTTTCACCCCCGGAGCTACCCGCGACTCGCCGAATACCTGTCCGCCGATAGCCTGAAGCGCTCCGGGCTGTTCGACGCGAAGAAGGCGGGGCTGCTGGAGACGAAGATCAGAAAGCAGGCAAATGCCAGCGAGGTGGACAACATGGCCCTCGCCGGCATTCTGTCGACCCAGATCATCCACGATCAATTCGTTGCCCGGTTTGCTTCGGATCGCGTCGCAGTCAAGAGGCTCGATGTCCTTTATGATTACCGGACGAGCAATCAGGAGGGCTGCGCCCGCACCCATGCGTAGCCGCCTCTCCGGAGCGTAAAGCCCGGGATGTTCCCCCGATACGGGAATGACTGCATTGTGAGGGTAAACGAGATGAGATTTCCAACCCTGCTCCACGAGTATTTCGAGATTTCGGCCTCCCGGAATCCGGATAAGGAGGCGATTGTCTGTCGAGACCGACGCTGGACGTACAACGACGTCAGGATGCAGAGCGACGCCCTGTCAAAAGCGTTGACAGGCCTGGGTGTCCAAAAACACGATAGAGTGGTCGTCTACATGGACAACGAAGCGGAAGTCGCGATCTCCATGATCGGGATCATGAAGGCGGGAGGGATATTCGTCCATCTCAACGGAATGATGAAACCGAAGAAGCTTTCCTACATTCTTCAGGATTGTGGAGCGAGTGCATTGATCACGTCGGTCAGCAAATCCGCGGCCGTCTCCGAAGCTCTGGAGAATGCCGACGGAGTTCGGGCCATCATTTGGAAGGGGGCAAGCGCCTCGGTACCCGCCAGGCTGATAACGACATCCCATCTCTGGGACAGCATCGGTTCCGTGGGTGCTTCCGAGGGTCCCGGCAAAGAGGGTGAGACGGCGGCCAACAGCCTCGGGGTGATTGATCAGGATCTGGCTGCGCTCATCTACACCTCCGGATCGACGGGAGAGCCCAAGGGTGTCATGTCGTCCCATCACAACATGATCTCCGCTGCGAAAAGCATCACCCAGTACCTGCAAAACAGGGAGAGCGACATCGTCCTGAACGTACTGCCCCTTTCGTTCGATTATGGCCTTTACCAGGTGATTATGGCCTTCCTGTTCGGCGGTACGGTGGTCCTGGAAAAGTCCTTTGCGTATATTCACAGCATCCTGAAGCGGGTGGAGGAAGAACGAGTCACAGGATTTCCGCTCGTTCCCACTATTCTCGCAATGATGCTGAACCGGCAGGACCTGAACAAGTACGATTTCAGCAGCCTCCGATATGTGACCAACACGGGAGCCGCACTGCCGGTGGAGCACATTCGCAGATTCCGCGCCCTCTTTCCTGACGTGCAACTCTATTCCATGTTCGGCCTGACGGAATGCAAGAGGGTCTCTTATCTTCCTCCCGAGGAGGTCGACAGGAGGCCGTCCTCTGTCGGGAAGGCCATTCCGAACTGCGAGGTGTGGATCGAGGATGAGTCGGGCAGGGAAGTTGGGCCGGAAGAGACCGGGGAACTGGTCATCAGGGGGGCGAATGTGATGAGAGGGTACTGGAACGCCCCGGAGCTTTCAGCGAAGTATTACAGGCCAGGCCGTTATCCGGGGGAATGGGTTCTGTACTCCGGCGATTATTTCCGAAAAGACAGAGAGGGCTTTCTGTACTTCCTCGGCAGGAAGGATGACATGATCAAGTGCAGAGGGGAACGCATCAGTGCCAAGGAAGTGGAAAACATTCTCCACGAGATACACGGCATCAAGGAAGCGGCTGTCATCGGGATTCCCGACGGAATCGATGGCCAATCCATCAAGGCATTTGTCGTTGTGGATCCCGCGGCAGGGACCGATGAGAAAGACATCCGGAAATACTGCGCTCGCAATCTGGAGCCTTTCGCCGTTCCCAGGCATGTTCAATTCATCGATGAACTCCCCAAGACACCGAATGGAAAAATCGACAAGAAAAGGTTGATGGAGGAATGACCGTCCTTGAAAAAAACGATCCTGCCGCTGGCGCCAGGGGCGCCTCACCCGAGGGGCTCTTTATGGCGAATCGCGTTTCAGCCGATGGGCACGCGGGTGATGATCTCCGTGACGGGGCCGCTCTCGACCTGACTCAGGCGCGGCACGTCGAGATCAATCGGATTTTGTACAGGTTATACGGAGCCACCTCGCGCAACCGCTTTCGGCGCATCATCCTGAACGTGGTGCTCAAACTTGAAAAGGGCGAATTGTATTCGGGGACCCTTCGCAGAATATTCCGGGATTATCACAACGTCAGCGTGGGGATGTACACCCACGGGGGGTGCTTTGTCGCCGGGGCGGTTGACAAATACACGTCCATCGGCAGGTATTGCTCCACGGCCAGTCCGATGCGAGTGATGAACCGGAATCATCCCCTGGAATTCAAAAGTACACACGGTATTTTCTTCAATCCCGTCCTGGGAATAGCCGAAACCGATCCGGTTCCTCATGTGCCCCTGGAGATCGGGCATGATGTCTGGATCGGACACAATGCCATTATTCTGCCCAGCGTCCGGTCGATTGGCACCGGGGCCGTCGTCGGCGCCGGGTCGGTCGTCAACAAGGAGATACCGCCTTACGCCGTCGTATTCGGGAGCCCGGCCCGCATCATCAAATACCGGTTTCCCAAGGAGACGATCGAGGAGCTACTGGCTTCCCGATGGTGGGAGAAATCACCGGAGGAAATCAAGTCGGCTCTTGGCGAATACACAAAGCCCTACCGCGGTTCAGTTTTCATTCAGGGACCGGCTCGGAAATCGGAATAGACCTGTCTCCGGCCCGAACCCATTCGTCTTTTCCTCCGGGGTATTCGAAACCGCGGATGCAGGAGATCCTGTTGCCGATCCCGGGGAAATGCGCGAAGAAGAGGATCTGATCCGCATGACGGGGATGTCCCGGCCGGCGGGCCCGGATCGGGAGCGGGCTGGAAAAGAAAATGCCTGATGTCAGGGCCAAGGTCTTGAATGGGTTCGGCGAGAGCCGCGATGAGCTGCATGAAAATAACCGGAGCGCATTGAACAGGGACGAGGCATCCTGCACGGCCTGTCACCTGTCCGGCAATCGTCATCCGGCAAGCTCAGGTGTGCCGATAACGGCTCGGGACCTCGTTTGAGTTTGTTCAGGGGCGGGCACAGATGAACGAATCAACATCGATCTGGTCGTTTGAATATCTGATGGGGCGGTGGCAACCGGGCATCGGCGACCCCACCTTCATGGGGTGGTTCACGGTGGCGTCCTATTTCCTGTGCGCACTGATGGCCTTGTCTCTTGCTTACCGGGACAGGCGCGACGACAGGAAATCATTTTCCTTTTGGCTCGGAATCGGGATGATCATGATCCTGCTCGGGATCAACAAGCAGCTGGACCTGCAGTCCCTGTTGACGGAAATTGGAAGGCAGATTGCCAGGGCTCAGGGATGGATGGATCAACGGCGAGCCGTGCAGTTTTCGTTTATCGTGATCTTTGCAACCGCGTCCATAACCGCTTTCGTGTGGCTCACTGTGAAATTTCGGGATGTGCTGAAGCGTTTCCTGCTTGCTTTCAGCGGGCTATTTTTCCTTCTCGGTTTTATCATCATCCGGGCCACTTCGTTTCACCACGTTGAAGAAGTGCTCGACTTTCGGCCCGTCGGTGTGAGGATGAACTGGATTTTCGAATTGACAGGAATCTACATGATTCTGGCAGCTGGTTTCAGGGAGACGATCCTGGCGACGATAAGGAAAGACTGAACCCCCGGGACATCGGGGAGGCGCGTTCGCAGAAGGGGCGGGATCGATATCCCGCCTCGTTCGTGATCAACCATGCAGGGGTCGGATCCCGTTGATTCCTTCATCAGGCCGTTGGGGCGCGGCGTCGCTTCGACGCGATCTCGCAAGACTGTTTTGACGGAAAGGGAAGAGGGCTGAATCCGGGGAGAAGGGGTTCAGCCCTCTTCCCTTTCCTCCGGGAGACCCGGCGGCGGGGAGGAGAGCCGACTCGGCGATTTCCTTTTCTCCGCGAGCTGCTTCTGTAAGAGTTCGACCTTGGCTGCCAGCTTCGCCCGGCTGTCGTAGCTCTTTTTCATCTCCCGGAAGAACTTGGTGAAAACCTTTTCCAGGTCTTCCCGGTTTCCGTTCCGGGCCTGCAGATCCCGTGTCAGGTTCCGGGTGTCGTTCTCCTGCGAAGCCAGTCTGCCCTCCAGGGTGCGCATCCGTACCTGCATTTCCTCCAGAAGACGCGAAGCGGGCTCCGACGCCGGGTTCCCCTGCTTCTCCTCTTCATCGGAAAAGATATCCTGCCCGTTCCCTCCCGGGGCCAGATTTCTGGCCTGGGAAACGGCATCGATCAACTCCCGGCCGATCACCTTTTCGTCATCGGCATATCCGTAAACTAAGGCGGCATCGCAGAGCGTATTGATCAGCCTGGGTATGCCCAGGGAGTGCTTGTAGATAGCCTTGAGGGCCTCCGGGTCGAAGACGTCGAGATTTTCGGCGCCCGCAACCTTGAGCCGGTGGTGAATATAGTTTTGGACCTCCACTCTGTCCAGGGCGCCCAGGTGGCAGTAGACGGTAACCCGCTGGACAAACTGCTCGAGGCGCTTTTGGTGAAGCTTTTCCTTCAGCTGGGGCTGCCCCACGAGGATCATTTGGATCAGGTGGTGCTTTTCGGACTCAAGATTGGAGAGCATCCGGATCTCTTCCAGGGATCGTTCCGGAAGATTTTGCGCTTCATCGATAATCAGGATCACCCGTTCCCTTTTCGTGTACTGCTCGAGGAGATAATTATAGAACCTTGTAAGCAAAACAGTCTTTTCCGCATCTTCAATCTCGATGTCAAACTCATTGCAGATCATCCGAAGCAGTTCAGGGGGCTGGACGAAGGTGTTGTTGATGATGCCCACGTGAATCGCCTGGGGAATCTTGCGGAGCAAATAGTTGATCAGGGTCGTCTTGCCGGAGCCGACTTCACCGGTTACGACAACGAACCCCTTACTTTCCTGGATGGCGTACTCCAGGTGCGTGTATGCGTTCTCATGACCGGGACTCATATAGAGATAGTCCGGGTCCGGGGTCAGACTGAAGGGTTTTTCCTTGAATCCGTAAAAAGATTCGTACATTCGTGCATTGTTCCTTTAGTCCAGCGATTTGTTAAAAATCGTTCCGATGATGGGCTTGTCACGCATGACTTCAAGAACCTTCTGGACGTCCTCACGCTTCGTTTTCTCGGCCTCGACGACAACTAGTATACCGTCGACGAGGTTGGACAGGACCATCGGATCGGCCGACGTCAGAACGGGGGCACTGTCGAAGATAATGAAACGGTTGTCATACCGCTGCTTCATTTCGTCCAGGAGGAATGTCATCCGGGGAGACGCGAGCAGTTCCGTGGAATTGGTCAGCGGCATTCCTCCCGGCAGGATCACGAATCGATCCAGCCCCGGGTTGATCAGAACATCCTGAATCCGAGCCTTGCCGATGAGATAATCCGACAGCCCGGGCCTGTCCCCCAACCCGAAAAACTTGTGCAGGGTAGGCTTCCGGATGTCGGTGTCGACCAGGAGAACGGTCTTGTTGAGCTGATGGGAAAAGCTGATGGCCAGGTTGATCGAGGTCAGGGTTTTCCCTTCGCCCGGGTTGGCGCTGGTCACGAGAAACGTATTTTTCCCCTGCTCCATGATCAGGTTCATGATCTGGGTGCGAAGGATTTTCATCTTATTCGCTTCGTCTTCCGTGCAAACCGCAACTACCCGATTCGACCTCAAGGCGTCGCGGTCGCACGGAACGACCTGCGTACAGCTGTATTCCGGCACGAATGGCCTGTACTCCCTCTGCGGGACCACCGACAGGACACCCTCGCCGGGAGGAGGCGCCGGATCGATCCGGTTGACGGAATCGACCGCGCTGTCGCCCCGGTCTTTCTTTGCTTTCTCAAGAGCCTTTTTTAATCTACTCATTTTCTCCATACCTGCACCGGTATCGATTGCCTGCCGCTTATCCGGTGCTATCCTGTTCGCAGAATCACGGGTTCCATCCTTGCGTCGGGGGAGTCATTCCTGCCAACGCGACATGCCTTGAGGCGCCTTCCGGATCACGATCCCGGGTTCTTCGTCGAGACCACGCGCCGCGCTCTCCTTTTTAGATCCTCCAACATGCGCACCATCTTCTTGTGGCCTGATGCTGCTTTCTCCTCATCGCTCTTCATGAGCGGGACAATGGTCAGGACGGGCACCTTCGTGATCCTCTGAAGATGCTCCGCCGACTTGATGGAATTGTCGAGATTTTCCGCCAGAATGGAGGCAAAGAGGCCGCAGAAGATCGACAGGAAGATCCCTGCCAGAAGGATTTTCCCATACCTCGGATTGTCCGGCTTTTGAGGCACGATCGGCTGATCGATGATGATAAAACGATCACCCAGAAGCGTCTCGTCTATTTCCTTCATGGCTTTTGTCTCGGAAAGCTTCATCCTGGCGTCGGAGTATTGTTTCATCATGTTGTCGTAATCGGCGGAGAGCCTGTTCAGTTCCGCCTGGATCATGGGGCCCATCTGGTTTCTTCGGGTCAATTCAGCGATCTTCCTCTGGATATCATCCCGTTGCTTCACATATTTTTTTAATTCCGATTCCCGGGCATTGCTGGCCGCCTTGTTTCCCTGCCCACCCGAGACGCCGAGCATTCCCTCGAGATGCTGGATCTCGCTTCTCGTCTTGATCACATCGGGATGCTTTTCCGAGTACCTCGCGCGGAGATTCTGCAGCTGCATCCTCAACTGGGCGAGGCGCGTCCAGGGATCACTAGCGGGTTGGCCGCTCCCGGCGGAAGCCTGGACACTGGATGCACCGAACGGTCCTTCGGCGCTCCTGACCCTGTCCTCCAGGGCATTGATTTTGTTGTTCACCTCTTCGAGTTGAGCGTTTAATCTATAGATTTGTTCGAGATTCAACGGAATCGACTCCGGCATTCCGCCCGCATTCTGCCTCTTGAAGTCGCTGAGTTTTTTCCCCAGTGTTTCCGCTTCTTCTTTCGTCTGCTGAAGCTTTTGCTCCAGGACCGCCGTTTTCTGGGCGATCATCTGATCCTTGACCTGTTCATTCTTTTCGACGTAAAGATAGGCGAGCCTGCTTGCAACTTTCTGTACGGTTTCAGGGTCCTTTCCCTGAAAGGAGAGTGTGAATGCGACCGTGACGAGCCTTGCGAGAGAGGGTCTCTTGTCGAGATCTTCGGCTTTGATGGTCCGAACGAGAATGTTTTCCTTCATGCTTCTTATCGCATTTTCGGCACTTGTCTGATCCTTTGTATCGTAAAGATCATATTGCCTGATGATTTCCAACAACTTGTCCCGACTCAATAATTGCTGAGTGATTGACTGCAATCGCTCCTCGATGTGGCCAGCCGTCAGTCCCCTCCGAACATCGTCCGTCGACTTCCCTTCAACGAGGATGGTGGCTGACGATACATAAACCTTGGCTGCGAAGAAGCTGGCAAAAAGGACAGAGGCTCCAAAGATGACGGAAGAAACAGTAAAAAATAGTTTCTTGCGTCTTCTGATGAATCCCTTGAGGAAGTTCACATCATAGATTTCGGACTGTTCACGCCTGGGCATCGTATCCATCCAAGAAGAAACGCATCTGTTAATGATTTCTGCCGTTAGCTCGCTGTGAGCTTAAACACTTCGACCAATCATTATATCTTCGCTGCATTCTGAAAAAAAGCAAGGTGAAATTTATGGTCAATTGTCGAGAGTTGCTTGTAACGCATCGTGATTAATGAATAATTTTCTCTGCATACTATTTTGTTCGTATTTTTTGCCTGATCCTGCAAGGAAAAGGCTGCATCAGGCCCTTTACATGGCTGCAGGTCATTCTTCGGGGGCGGTCCGGACAGGTCCTGCCACAGGGCATGTGCTGCCCGCGCGGGCGATTGAACGAGGGATGAAGGTTCAGGTCCCGGCCTTTCGCAAAAATATTTTCAATGCATATAGAGTGCCAGCCTCCTCGGGGGGCTTGTCCTTCCACTTCACGATGCGGGGCGAGCGGAGGGTCAGGCCCGATTTGTGTCTTGCAGACGTCTCGATGCTGTCGAAGGCGATTTCGAAGACGAGCTGCGGACTCACGGAGCGCAAGGGCCCGAATTTCTCGAGGGTGTTCTGCCGGATGAAGGCGTCGATGCGTTCGATTTCTTCGTCAGTGAGCCCGGAGCAGGCCCTGGCCACGGGAACGAGGTCGCCCCGGCACCACAGGCCGAAGGTATAATCGGTGAAGAGGTCTGTCCGCCCTGCCTGTCCGGGCCGGGCGTAGATGAGGATCGCGTCGATCGTGTGCGGCTCTATCTTCCACTTCCACCAGCTGCCCCGGTGCCGCCCCGCCTCGTAGGGCGAATCGAGATTCTTGAGCATAAGCCCCTCGGCTTGCACGGCGCGACACTCCCGGCGCCTCGCCGTCAGATCCTCCCAGGTTGCATCTTTCAGGATCTCCGACAGGCGGAGGCGTCCCTCAAAGCCGCGTTGTCCGAGAATCCTCTCCAATTCGGCCCGCCGATTTCGCAGGGGCTCCGTCCGGATGTCCTTTCCCTGCGACTCGAGGAGGTCGAAGGCCATGAAGATGACGGGAATCTCCTCAAGAATCTTTCGGGTCGGTGATTGGCGCATGATCCTCTTCTGCAGCAGGCTGAAGGGCAGGGGACTTCCGTCTTTCCAGGGGAGGATCTCCCCGTCGCTGACCGTGCCGTCCGGCAGGGTTGCCGCCGCATCCACAAGCTCGGGAAATGTCCGTCCAAGCAGCTCCCCGCTCCGGGACCAGATGAAGGCCATCCCGCCGCGTTTGACGACCTGAGCCCGGATCCCGTCCCGTAACCATTCTGCGCACCACTGGCGCCTGTCTCCGAGGGTCTCGGGCAGCTCGTCGAGCGGGAAGGCGAGCTGGAGCGGGCAGGGGCGGCTCACATCCGTGTCCCCCCGGTCCGGCGAGAAAAGCCATCGGAAAAACTTTTCTGTGGGTTCCCAGGGGCCCATGAGCCGGTGTGAGATGACGGTCGATTCCAGGCCGGCGAGCTCGCCGAGTGTCCGGATGATCGACTGCCGCGAGATGCACACACGGAGATCCCCCGTGATCATCTTGTTCCAGACAAGCCGCTGCCTGTCGTCCATCTCCCGCCAGGTGCCGAGAATGGAATCCCTGAGGGATGTCTCAACGTCATCCTGAAAAAGCAGGAGCCTCCCCTCCACCGCTGCCCGCAGCCCCAGGGGGCTCGACACCCCGTCGGCCGCCGGGAGCAGCAGCGCAATCGTTTCTGCCAC
>Ga0209450_10001187_pt1 | contig 13079 bp, 9 predicted proteins | sample FrelakmetLWP11LW_FD_187149 | JGI IMG/M metagenome (GOLD analysis project Ga0209450, IMG submission 187149) | Freshwater lake sediment microbial communities from the University of Notre Dame, USA, for methane emissions studies - LWP11 LW (SPAdes)... | ecosystem: Environmental > Aquatic >... | reverse complement strand
ATGAGGAGCAGACGGATGATATTCTGGTGATAGGGATAAGAATCTAACGGTAAATTGCTTCATAGAGCATTAGTTCATTCAATATCCCGCGTACACGCCGCAGGAAAGAATCTTGCTTTAATTCAGTACTTCTTTTATATTTATCCAGTAAAGCAAAGTCTTTTTTATATTGACCCGATCTGAAAACCGGAAGAAGTTCCTTCATTGTATCCAGCAGGAATAGATTGCTTTCCGATATTATTCCTGAAAACCGCCGCGATAATCTGAGTACATTATTTTTAAGATGATCACAAAAATGAAGATAAACAGAGAAATGATTTCTGGTCCAGTGTGCTGCATTTTCGAGTCCTTCTGAATCTCTAAGCCATTTCATAAAGCATTCAGTAATGAAAGAATAATATTCATCCAGCCAGTTTTCCAGAAAATCATAATTCCTGATACCATTCGATATTTTAAGTCTTCCCTCCTTTATAAGCTCTTTTTCAATCTGTGTTTCATAATATGGCATCATTTTCAAAAAGGTTACCGGAGTATAACCGTCGCTGCAGATCTTCTTCAGGAAATCGAGGTTATTATTTATTGATCCGAATGTTGAAGAAGGCTGAAACAGCAAAAATCCGAAATTAATATTGATGCTGAGTTTTTTAAGGATATTGATGCCAGTCATGCTTTTTTCAACTGTTATTCCTTTTTTTAGCCTTTTTAAGCCTTCATCAGTCCCATCTTCAAGACCTAAAAAAACAGAGAATAAACCATTTTTCTTCATCATGGAGAATAGCTCCTCTTCCACCTCATCAGGACGACAGCAGATATGCCACATTATTTTACTGCTAAGTTTTCTTACTGTGAGTTCGTGGCAGAATTTCTCCACCCAAAGGGGCTCTTTAACTGAACTGACCGGGAAATCATCATCTACAAAAAGGAATATTGAACAGCGTTTTTTATGATAAAGGAATTCAATCTCATCAGCCACCTTTTGCGGTTTTCTGATACGCTTGATCAATCCCCCTGCCTGCCTGTAAAATTCACCTTCGTTGCAGAATGAACAATTATGAATGCAGCCTCTTCCTGCTATTATTGTTGTGCATTTCTTCCCAACCGCATATTCTTTAAGATTGCTCCTCAGGGGAAATGGGAATCTGTCAAGATCTTTTTCAAAAGGTCTTGTCGGATTCGTCATGACCCTTCCGTCTTCTTTAAATGCAAGTCCTTGTAGTTTTCTCCAGTCTGAACCCTGATAAATACAGTTTGCCAATTCAAGAACTGTATTTTCACCTTCAAACCTCACTATTGAATCCAAATAAGGAATGAAATAAAAGAGTTCTTCATGTTTAAGGCTTGCATAATGTCCTCCGGCTGTGAAATGGGATTTTATTCCTTTTTTTCTGAGGAACTCTACGAGGCTGATGAAGTGATTGATATGATACTGGAAAATTACAGAGAATCCAACTAATTGAGGATTAAGGCTTTTTATAATCCTGAGAATTTCAGTTTTATTTTCTTTGAAATCGATTATTCTCGTTTTATATCCTGCTGCAGATAATATTGCCGACATATAACCGATTCCCAGGTTGTCATATTCCTTAGAAGCAATAAAAACAATATGACGGTTTTTCATTAAAAGAAAATTAAAACAGACAGGCTTGTTAAACCGATGAGAGACATCCTGATATAACTAGACCAATTTAACGTGCACGTTTCTTCTTGCCCTTTGGACGTTTGGGAGCAGCTGGAGGGATTAACAGCCTGCTGCACTTTTGAAGTTCTGAGGCTAATTTCTTTTCAGCAGCGGCACAGTCTAAATGATACTGAATCTCCGCCTGCACTTGATTAAACAGAAATACCTGCATTTTCCAGGCCGTCGGCAAACTTTGAGCCTTTTTAGGAATTACCGGGAACTCAACCGGGAGTGCACTCATAAGCACTTTCGCCGTTTCGGCACATTCGTGAATTACAGGAATTTCCTGCTGACATTGTTCCATGTCCGATGATAGTGTTTTGAGACTATCGTGGATCACTGGAAAATCTACTTGTTTTTTTTCGTCTGATTTTGACATAAATCTGTTTTTTAATGTTAAATAATTATTCAAGCCTGTCTGTATTTTCCTTTAATTTTTTGAGATTCTTCTTTTCATAGATTTAAATTCCGGGCTTTTTATCAAAGACTCCCAAACAGGATCGATCTCCAGCAATTTCATTGAAAAAAAGGACGGCATATTCATCGGGGTTTGTAAAAAGTATTCAATTGTACCAGAAGCCTCATCAAATTTACCTGTCATCGCATAGATCTTAGCCAGGTTCAATATCATATCACTTTTGTCAAAGTTGCTGTACTCGATCATGGTTACTGCTCTTTTGCCTTCTTCAATGGCTCTGTCCCTGTTTTTTATTCCGGCGTAGACAAGACCTAAATAACTATGTATTTTAAAGTCGTTATTGTCAAGTTTAAGATCATCCTGAAAGCTGACAAGAGCTGAATCAAAGTATATCCGGGCTTCTGTAATGTTCTTTAAATAGCCGTAGATGTTGGCCAGAAACAGGTATTTTTCACCTTTGTAACTGGATCTGTCTGGTTGATAATTTATTGCCTCGGGAAGAGCCTCAGAATATTTTCTGTCATAAATATCCAGCACGATTTTAATATCTGTCAGATTTGCTCCTGTATTTTTTATGGCGGTATCCAGCAAGGATCTTGCCTCTGAAGTATTGCCATATTTCAGGACAAGAGTTTCTATCTTGTTTCTATATGGAGAAGACCATGCAGGCAGATTGTCTATTGCTTTCTGATGATACAACAGGGAGGAATCCCAATCATGAAAGTATGCGTACGTAAGACCGATGTTCGTAACCGTTAGTGGTTCCTGAGGATCAAGCGCAATAAGCTTTCTCGTAAGATTAAACGATTGCTCCCATTCTCCTTTTCTCCTGTATACCATTGCAAGGTAAAAAAGAGGTTGTTCATTTTTTGGTTCCTTTTCGCATGCAATCCTGAAGAAGTTTTTCGCTTTTTCAAGGTCACCTGCACAATAGTAATAATAGAATCCCCTGGCTATATGCAAGTCTGTGAAGTCGTTGTTTATTTCCTCTGCTTTATTGATATCAGAAAGGCATTTTTCTATTTGTGCAGAATCGAGCTGCCTTGTATAATAGCCCCAGGCTCTTGCTATTGCACGCTTTGCATATGCCTCGAAGAAGGAAGGATCGTTTTCAATAGCTTTACTATAAGCTTCAATTGCTGAACTGAAGCTTATATATTCAGCATTCTTATTGGCCATAGTAAATGACATATGGGCATCGTATGAATATTTATTCCCTAGGTTGAAGTTCTTTTCAGCCTGGACAGCACTGACCGGACTGGTATCTATCCTTTTCTTTCCGTCAGCTTTGTTGATCATTTTATAAACTCCAAAAACGCCGATTGCGGCAAGTACCAGAAATAAAGCGCTCAGCAGATTCTTTCCTGGTATTTTGCTGAGAAAACTTTCATACACGGGTTTGCTGATTTCTTTACCGTATTCTTTTTCACCGGCTGGCTTCACTGCAATGATCCTTTCCTTTATGGCCTCCGCAGGCTCTGATCTCAGCCCCGAAATAATTTCCTTAATTGCATTAGCCGTTTTATTTATCTGGTTCCTGTATTTTGTATTATTCAGGTTTTTCTTTTCATCATCATCTGCGGTAAGCGGTCTGTTGACTCCGGGCTCTTTGTAAACAAAGTCGACACCCCGTATTACTCCGCCCAGAACCGATTCACAAAGTTTAATGTCTGCTGCATCGAGGTCGTAAATACGTACAGGAAGCACTCTGCTTCCAACATTACCGTTTGGCAGCTTAACCTTTAACCCCATCTTGTCACTTGAAGTCTGGTCAATGAATGCTTTAAATTCGTGTTCCCAGGCAAAGGACCTGGGGTCGCAATAAGTGCGGGAAATAATTGGAATGAAAACCAGGCATTTGAGCTTTTCTTTCAGTGAAGCATCCACATCATGTGTCTCCAGAAGTCCGTCATGCGGATTGATATCGAAATAAACGCTGATCTCCTCTTTGAAGGTTGCCTCAAGTTCCCTTTTAAGGTTATCTACAAAATCAGTCACCCACCCGTCATACTTGTTATCTTTCTGGCGGTAGCTGATGAAGATGTCGTATTCGTAACCGGGAAGAAGACTTGCCATTTTACCCATTCATTCTGATAAAGTTACGAAAGCGTTTAACACAAGTCAAATAAAAATCATTGCCTGAATTTTTAGCTGATTATTGAAATTATTCACAACATTTCATATATTTACTATAAATAAAAGAAAATCAGGCATCAGGCCGGCAATTTTATGTTCCGCCCCCGCATATGAAAAACAGGTTTTCAATTCTAAGTTACATTATAGGTATTCTTGTTTTACTTGTTTTTTATCAGAATAGCGTTTCAGGAGCTGAATTGGCACTTCAGGATACAACTTATACCAGTTTCAGGCTCTTTGAAGACGAAACGCCCCTGAAAATAACCCTTCTCTTCGATCTTTCAACTTATTTAAAAACCAAACCAAGGGAAGATTACCTGAAAGGAAAAATAACTTTTAATCCAGCTCAGCAGGATTCCATTACAAGGAACATCAGGATAAGGACCCGCGGTATATTTCGTCACGACTGGTGCTATTATGCTCCGATAGAACTGAATTTTAAAAATGCAGATTTCGGATTTTCCGATCTGAACAGTATAAACAAAATAAAGCTGGTGCCTCAATGCACTGCAGGCAGTGAAAGTGAAAAGAATGTGCTGGTAGAATACCTGATCTACAAGATGTTTAATGTCATGACTGACACCAGTTTCAGAGTCAGGCTGCTTACTGTCAACTTTGTCGATTCGGAAAACAAAAAGAAGCCTTTCACACAGTATGGATTTTTTATTGAACCCCTGAAAATGCTGGCTGCAAGGACAAATTCTGTTGAGATTGTTTCGCGGGCCCTGAATCAGAAAAGCATATATCCGAGAGTGATGGACAGGATAGCGATTTTTAATTATATGATCGGGAATTATGACTGGGCTGTGCCAAACCAGCATAACATCAAAGTGCTTAAACCCCTCGTTTTTGACACTCTTAAACTTGCAGCTGCTGTGCCCTATGATTTTGACTTCACCGGACTTGTAAATGCAGGATATGCAATTCCTGAAGATAAGATAACAGGTACCACGAATATCCGTGAACGTATTTTCCTTGGTGTGTGCCGGAGCAGGGAGGTTTATAGCAAGGACCTGGAAGAGTTCCTCGAGCACAAGGAAGATTTCTACAGGATTATAAATGAATTTCAATATCTGACTGCAAAGCAGAAACGGGACATGATCATTTATCTCGATGAATTCTTCAATCAATGCACCGGAAAGAAAAGTATTATCAATGTCTTTTTAAACAGCTGTAAAAATTTCTAAACCTAAAATATCAAGATTATGTTCACCGATTTTTTCAATCTGAATAGCCCGTTGTTCTGGATTATAATCCAAAAGTTTATTATAAACCTTGTTTTTCTTTTCCTTCTTATCAGGATAGTTTATTACAGATATTCGAGAAAGGGAATTTACGTGTTCAGCCTGTTCCTGATGGGTATAGTGATATTCATTCTTGGCTCAATGCTGCCAATTGTATTCAATTCATTTACTGGCCAATTAGGAATGGCCATCGGTTTATTTGCCATTTTCACAATCCTCAGGTTCAGAACCAGAAACCTGAGCGTAAAGGATATGGCATATTTCTTTACTGTTATTGCCATTTCTGCTGTCAATTCATTCGAATGGAAAGACTTCCCGTTACTGGGGATATTTATCTTTAACATCATAATCATACTTTCTGCATTTGTCAGCGAGATCCTATTGGCCAGAATTGCCACAAAAAGCAAAAAAGACAGAAAAGCCAAAAAAGTAAAATACAGTACCCATCCCATAATTTATGATAACCTGGAAATGCTGAAACCTCAGAATAAAGATGCGCTCATTAAGAATGTAGCTGAAATTTCCGGGCTTGATGTTAAAAAGGTCCGGATCAAAAAAGTCGACTATAGGGAGAAGATCGCTATACTTGATATCTATTATTGATGATAAAGCATTATAATTTCTTGCATTTCTCAAGGAACAGATCAATCAGACTGTCAAGGCTTCTTGGTTTTTCGAGCTGATCGAAGAACTGATCGAGGAAAACTGTTATATCTCTTTTCGATGCTTTATTCAGATATGGGTAATTATTGACTACAGAATATAATTCGTCTTTCTTATCTAAAAACATCATTAGTTCCTTTTGATAGACTTCCCTGCTGCGGCAGATGCCTGTAAACTTACGCTGCCGGGCATTTTCTATTTCCATTTCAGGCGGGGGAATTGCATAATCTGCATTTACAACACCTGTGAGATCAAAATCAAATGGAACAGGAATACCCAAACCCGAAACATCATATCTGGCTGATTTTATGACATCAACATTATGCTGTCCGGGGATTGACCAGTCCCAGTTGGCAATCATATAATTGAATATCGCAACCCTGTCTAAAGTTGCCGGCATCATATCTCTCTGGGTCAGGCTTGTTGTTTTCACAACCAGGTTATTTGTCCTTAATGCCAGAATGTTTCTCGGCTCAATGAAAAATCCATAGAGCGTAAATGGTTTTTTAACCTTTTTAGAATCAATATAATTGATTTTAAGCAGCCTCACCCTGTAAGAAGTATCGGTAAGAACATTAAAAAGCTTATAAACCAGGTATTCTCTCTTGATATATTCTTCATATAGTGCTCCTCGTTGACACTGATGAACCAGCTTTATTTTCTTCACCCGACCGGAATCCGAGTCAAGATACATAGGTTTCTTGAAATTGATCTCCACTGGCGCATATCCGCAATTCTGATAGCGGGAAAAACCCCGGTACTTTAATATAATCTTTCTGTCCATGGAATCTGTTTCGCTTAAACGCATTGTCAGGATCCCGTCAAAAGTTTCTGTTTGGGCTGGTTTATCAAGAAAACGCTTCAAATCAAATTCCAGGGAGATCTCCAGAGGTTCATCACTGTCAAACAGTGTCAGTATCCTCTTCGGAGCGTCTGATTTTTGTTCATTCATTTCAGTTGTGTCAGTTTGTCCGGTAACAGGGCAGGCTGACAGAACAAGAATGACGATCTGAGTAATTAAAAGCTTTACTGAAGAGTTCATTTTATTTTATTATAATTGAATCTCAAAATTGTCGGCGGATTTATCAGTCCTTCATTCGAAATAAGCATATCTCCGTTTGCATAAAAAGCAATACCTTCTGGCATATTAAAAATTATCGGATCTAGCTTTGCAATGTATTCAATAGTTCCGTTCATATTGAAAACAAACAGAGCTTTTTCCGACGCTGACAAAACATACAATTTGTATGTAACAGGATGAATACCCATTGCAGAAGGATTGAATCCGATTTTACCTTCGCCTGCTGAGGCCTGTATGTGGTTATCCGAAGCGAATTTTTTTATCGTTGTAAGATCAAATTCGAGAACAGGTGCTCCGAGTAGTATTTCCGAATGCAGGTCAAATCCATAAACCGGATGTTTTCCTTTGTTTTCAGAATTTTTGCCAGGATTATTTTTGGAGACAATCAATAGCCTGTTATTTTTCTTGTCGTAGCAGAGTCCTTCATTATCGAGTGGTGGTATCCCGACCGAAAAGATTTTTTTCAGGGAACCTGCAGATCCCTGATGAAGGATCTGAAACAACACCCCATCACTTCTGAGTACATAAATAGCATTTTCAGCACTGGTGATACCTTCGTAGTCGCCATTGGAATAAAAAGGGACCTGACTTGTAATTTTATTGCTGGCCATATCCACAATGAAGAGGATTCCGTTTTCATCCTGCACACAGGCAACAGATGCTGAATCAATCAGAGTAATGCCTGATACTTCCTTTAAAACCATAGGCAGGACCATTGTTTTATCAGGTTCGGATAAATTATAGCCTAATGAATTTACACCCTTAATATCTGCTGAATGATGGCTTTTTTCAGATGAATTGAAGCAGCCGGACAGATTGATGAGAACTGCTAATAATAGGGAGGTATCGACCATTTTTATGACTTTACTTTCTTTATTCATTTTTGTCCTGCAACTGCTTTATTTGCATCCCCGAGATGAAGGAATGCTACATGGTCATAAATGGCATTCTTCATTCTGAGATCCCAGCTTTTCTGAAGTACCTCCGAAGCTTCCTTATATGCTCCTTGTTTGAGTAATCCCCATCCTTTGGTATGTAAAAAGTTATAATCATCGGGACTTATTCTCAATGTCTTTTCAGCGAGTTCCATCCCTTCATTGATGTTCCGGTTATTATCTATAATAAAATAAGCCAGTGAATTCATTCTTAACGGATTATCCGGTTCAAGAGAGAGAGCCATCCTGTAATATTCCAGGGCTATGTCTGAAATACCCGCTTCAGAGTAAACCGTTGCAAGAGTTGCCGCTATATCTCCCTCTGATATTCCATTGTCTTTTCTGATTGATCTGTACTTTTCGATATACTTATCCGCAAGATTCTGGTTTCCGGTTGCCAGAGCCAGAACAGCCTGCCTTTGAATTATGGCCGGATCATCAGGAAAATCCTGCTCTGCTTTCCGGTAAAGCTTCTTCTCTTTTTTATACTGGCCGGTTTCATGGTATGCTTTTCCCAGACCGGTATAATTAGAAGCCCACCAGGGTGTAGAACCTGATTTCCTGTACATTTCCAGCGCTTTTTCATATTCCGGGATCGCCTTGTCGTATTGTTGTAAAGCAGAATACGTTGAAGCCATATCATAATGAAGATGCGGCCATTTATCATCAATTTCCCGAAGCTGCTTTAAATATTTAATTGCTTCGAGTGGGGTTCCAAAAAAACGGGCATGTACAAAATCAGTATATGTTTTTTGATGGAGAGGCATCCGGTCTCTTTTTGCATAAGCTTTCATGCACCATTTTTTTGCTTCATCATAAATCCCCTGATTAAGATATGCCCAGCCAATATGAAGGATTGCATAAGTCAAATTTGAGTCGATGGCAACTGCCTGCTTAAGCATATTTATTGCTTCAGGAAAATCTCTCTTGGCAAAAGCTTTCTGGCCATAGGCGAAATAACGGTATGCGTCAGGATTATCTGATGATCCGGTTCGCTGCGGGTCGATGTATACCTCCTCTTTCAGCCCGGATATTATAAGAAAATTTTTTATCTCTTGCGACAACGGATCAATGATCGTAAACATAATATCATCTTTGGAGGATCCCTCTTCCTTAAAAGATTTCAGAACTTCACCGGACTTTGAATTTGTCAACTGTGCATTTACTCTCAATGTAGAACCTGATTGGTTTATGCTGCCATTGATAAAAACACTTGCACCCAGCTTTGCCGAGATTTTACCGGCAACGGAGGATGTTACGGAGGCATAGTTGGTTATTCCCTGACCCTGTAGAAGTCCGTTAATCGCTTCTGATGGTTCTACTTTCAATTCATCAGTATTGGTCAGACTATTGATCAGTTCATCCTGAATTCCCTTCTGCCATGAGCTTAGCTTTGCGTCATTGGTCATGTTTTGAAATGGCATTACCGCAACAGATATCCTGCCATCTGATGATTTCAGATCTGGAATCTTTTTATTGTTAAATATCTTAGGATAAACAAGGATCGCTGCAATTATAAGAGCTACAGCTAAAATAACGCCGATGAGTAATTTAGGCTTAGTAAATACTGCAGGTTTCTGCTTGCTTATTTTTTGCTCTATAATACTGACATCCTGTGGCAGTTCCTTATGACGATCTGTTTCTTTCACCGGAACAAAAGGTCCGGCTTTTAATCCAAGGGTAATTTCCTTTATAGCCAGTGCAACCTTGTTAATCTGGTCGCGGTAGATAGTGTTGTTCAGATTATCCTGTGGCCTGTCTTCTTTAGGTCTTAAAGGCCTGTTGACCCCGGGTGATTTATAAATGAATTCTACTCCTCTGAGAACTCCGCCTGTTAGCGATTCACACAAGGCAATATCATTGCTGTCCAGGTCGTGGATCCTTATTGGCAGCACTCTGCTTGCCACATTCCCGCCGGGGAGCTTCACTTTCAGTCCGAACTGATCCGTGGAGGCCTTTTCGACGAATTCCTTAAACTCATGCTCCCAGCCGAAAGACCTGGGATCACAATAAGTGCGCGATAGTATGGGAATAAAAACAAGGCATTTCAGCTTCGTTTCGATGGAGGCATCTACATCGTGGGTTTCCAGAAGAGCGTCATGGGGATTAACGTCAAAATACAGACTTATTTCCTCTTTGAATGTAGATTCAAGTTCATCCTTAAGGGCATCGACAAATTCACTCACCCACCTGTCGCCTTTATTATCTTTCTGGCGGTAGCTTATGAAAATGTCGTATTCGTAACCGGGGATGATGCTGGCCATGTTATGTGATCATTGAGATAAAGTTAGGAAAGTTCTAGCTAGTTAACAAATTGTTTTACTTATTGAATGAATGGGGGAATGGGAGAAGGGGGGAATGGGAGAAAATTCGTTTTCATTTCCGCCCTGCGACAGCATTTCTTGCTGTTTCCAGATGGGATTTTAAAGTATAGTCATAAACTGGCGCCAGATCCCATGCCCTCTGAAGAACATCAAGCGACTCTTTATACTTGCCCTGTTTATATAACCCCCATCCTTTTGTGCCCAGATAAGTACTGTTATCAGGACTTAATAAAAGTGCCTTATCAATGAGATCTATGCCTTCAGTTATTTTCCGGTCATTATTGATCAGGAAGTTAGCAAGGCTCCACAGTCTGTAAGGCATCTCTCGTTCCGTGGAAATTGCAAGAGCCTTTCTTTCATATTCCTCTGCTTTATCAGGGAGACCTGCATCGGAATGGATTATACCTATATCATCTACGATGCTGGACTCAGGTTCCGACCTTGCCAGACAAATAGACCTGTATTTGTCTATCTGGGCATTTGCAGCTACGGTATCTCCTTCAAGCAAGCATACGATAATATGATTAAAGGTCAAAATTTTATTGTCAGAAAATTCAATTCCTGCTTTCCGGAAAATCTTTTCCGCATTCTTAAACATACGCAGTCTGTAATATGCATCACTCAGATTTACAAATTTATCAGCAGTGGCAGGATAATCCTGTTCGGCTTCTCTTAATATTTTTTTAGCCTTCCTGATCTGGCCTGTGTTATAGTAAGCTATTGCAAGGTCCGTATAGACTCTGGATGTCCATGGCTCGACTCCCCATTCCTTCTTAAATATTTTTAATGCCTTTTTGCTTTCGGGGATTGCTTTATCATATTGTTGTCTATCCGAATAAATAATGGCCAATTTGAAGTGAGGCTCAGGATTGTGGTCATCAATTTCCATAGATTGTATCCATATTCTTGCAGGGTCATAATTATCTTTATCAAAAAACCTTTGGTAATACTGAGTGGCATACATTTTATCTCCTCTGTTCATCAGATCCAGTTTACTGTGATACTTTCGACACCAATACTTTGCCCTATCATATCTCTGGTAATTCAAATATAGATATGAAAGGCTTGCATATGCCAGATATAAATCCGAGTCAGCCTTTATTGCGCGCGTGTACATCTCAATTTGGGTTTTTACATCTCCCGTGTACCAGGCTTTTTCCCCGATCAGGTAATATTTGTACGCTTCAGTTGATCTTGAGGATGAAGGCACCCAGTATTTTGAACGGGATAGACTTTTACTCAGGATGGATGTAATAATGTAATTCTGAACCTCCACTGAAAGTGAGTCAATGGCTATTAAGATTCCGTCTTCGGTACAATCAATCTGAAAGGATTTAAATACTTCTTCGGTTTTTGAGTCAATCAGCTGGGTATTTAATCTTAAAGTACTGCCAGATTGTTTAATACTTCCTGTAATGAAAATAGATGCCCCCAGTTTCTTTGTAATCAAACTTTCTACAGATGGAGTTAATGACGCATAATCTGTCAGGCCTTTGCTTTCAAGAATCCCTGTGACAGTTTCCAGTTGCCTGACTTTCAGATCCTCTGAATTTGAAAGAAATGTTATCATGTTGGATTGGATGCTTTTCTGCCAGACATCCCATGTTGTATCACTGGTCATATTCTGAAAGGGCATTACTGCGACAGGGATCTTTCCGTCCTCCGATATCAATCTTTCCAGATCTTTTCGTCTGATCAATCCAGGCCAGACAAACAATGCCGCAATTATCAATATCGCCAGTATGCCTGCTCCGGTCAGTAATTTTTGCCTTGTTGATTTTGCAGGTTTTTTGACATCATAAAAGTCCCGTTCCTGTTCCCTTTGATCAGGATTTTTTGCCACTAAAATATCAGGCTCCCCTTTCAATCCAAGAATGATCTCTTTAATTGCAAGGGCGGTTTTGTTCACCTGATCACGGTAAATAGTCTTGTTTAAATTCTCATTTGGTTTATCTTCACTTGACCTCAGAGGCCTGTTTACTCCTTCAGTTGCATAAATAAATTCAATATCACGAAGTGTTTCTCCGGTTAGTGATTCACATAATTTTATATCGTTTATGTCAAGGTCATGGATACGAACCGGCAATACCCTGCTGGCAATATTGCCATTAGGCAATTTGACTTTAATTCCTAATTGATCCCTGGAAGCCTGTTCTACAAACGCCTCAAACTCATTTTTCCATGCAAATGATTTAGGATCACAATATGTACGTGAAAGAACCGGAATAAAGACAAGGCATTTCAGCTTCTCTTTCAGGGAAGCATCTACATCGTGTGTTTCAAGAAGCCCGTCATGAGGGTTGACGTCGAAATAAATACTTATTTCTTCCTTGAATGTCGATTCAAGCTCGGTCTTAAGAGATTCAACAAATTCACTTACCCACCTGTCGCCTTTATTGTCTTTCTGGCGGTAGCTGATAAAAATGTCGTATTCGTAACCGGGAATGAGGCTTGGCATGATTTCTGTAAAATTATATAGTTAAGTCTGCAATATTCTGAGAGAGTTAATTTTCTTCCATGAAACAACTTTTTTATTACCGCTCCGTTCCTGATCTGATTCTCCCCCGTAAATAACCGTTCCTCCCTTCTCCCCGCTAATT
>Ga0209450_10001186_pt1 | contig 13085 bp, 11 predicted proteins | sample FrelakmetLWP11LW_FD_187149 | JGI IMG/M metagenome (GOLD analysis project Ga0209450, IMG submission 187149) | Freshwater lake sediment microbial communities from the University of Notre Dame, USA, for methane emissions studies - LWP11 LW (SPAdes)... | ecosystem: Environmental > Aquatic >... | reverse complement strand
GGCTGCTTCATGTAGTTGACAGCCGTTTCGTGCTGTGTCTTCGTTGCGTCAAGAATGGCCTGATCGGAGACGGTATCCGCGGTCACAGCCAGGTTGGTTCCGGTCTTTGCCGCAACCTTCCAGCCGGTGGCAGTCTGTTCCATTGTGATGTCTGCCTTGCAGATCTCGACGCCTGCATTCTTCGGCTGCATCACAAGCACGCCATTGAGTGTCTTGCCTGGGATGGAGAGGTGTGTGTGTCCGGTCAATATGACGTCGATACCAGGAACAGTCATCGCAATGGCATACACCTGGTTCTCGATGGAGGTGCCAAGGTCCTTGCCACTATCGATATCCTTCTCGAGTCCCTCATGTGCCAGGACGACGACAAGGTCGACCTTCTCCGTGTCCTTGAGGACCGTGACCCACTTCTTGGCCTCATCAACTGTATCCTTGAAGACAAGACCCTTGATATTGGCGGGAACTTCCCAGTTGGGGATGTTCTTGGTCGTCAGGCCGAGGATGCCGACCTTAACGCCGGCAACCGTCTTGACGATGTACGGCGTGAAGTAATTGGTCCCATCTTCCTTGTAGATGTTGGCGGCAAGCCACGGGAACTTGGCCTCAGACCGGGCCTTGTCGACGATGGACAGCCCGTAGTTGAATTCATGGTTGCCGAGTGTCATGGCATCGTATGCCATGATGTTCATGGCTGCTACCATTGGGTTCTTAGCCGTCGTATCCACCTTGTTGAAGTAGTATGTCAGCGGTGTACCCTGCTGATTGTCGCCATTGTCCACGAGAAGGGTATTGGGGTTTTCAGCTCTGACGCCCTTGACCAGCGTCGACAGCTTTGCGAGTCCGCCGTTCGCGGGCGCGTCCTTGAAGTAATCATACGGGTAGATGGCCCCATGAATGTCACTTGTCTCGAGCAAGGTTATCTTCACGGTCGTGGCAGCTGTGGCTGCCTTGAACGGGAAGCTCGCGAACACCAGGCCCAGTATGAGGACCACGCTGAGCAGAACTGACAGGCGCTTCTTCATTCCATTCCTCCCGACGTGCAGAATAGACATCTTGACCACGAATATTGTAGTCCCCAGACAGGAGAATACAATTTGTACGCTGTGGATGGGAGAGATCAATCGCGATGGAGAGGAGCGCCAGTGGAACTTTCAGTCTTGCACATATCGACTGCTCGGCAAGCCCATGATCTCCTGAGTCGCCTGGGGTGCTACAGCGCCGGGGTCGACCTCATGGCAGTCAAGGCAGTATGTCTTGTGATGCGGGTGAACGGTCTGCTCCCACAGGCTGCCAACATCCTGAAACAGGAGATGCTCGCCAAGGGGGGCGAGGTCGCCGTCCCATCTGGAGCTCTGCGCATGGAAGCAGGGCGCGTGGATTGTATCGTGATGGGAACGCTCGCCCAGTACGCTCGACTTGTCGACATCCTGGTCCAGCAGCCATTTGAGCTGTCTGAACTTGCAGAGCGACTGCGGCTTTTTGCAGGACTGGCAGCTGCCCGCCCTGCGGAGAACTGGTTTGGCGCGGGCACAGGCGCGGCCGTCGGGGGACTGGTAGACTGCAATTTGCGGCCTTCAGGAGTTCACGACTACGCAGCCAATGCGGTCGCGCTGGCGTGGAACCTCCTCGAGCAGAGGTCAGATTTCCTTGTGGTCACTGGTTCCGATCGGTCCGTGGTACAGGACGTGGCACAGCGACTTGTTGGCACCGCCGCGTGTCCCGTCACTGCATGGGTCCCGGACAGCAGCCCCATTATGCTGGCGCCATCAATGCCTGTCATCGTCCAACAAGGCTGCGGGCTCCCCGACACCGATGGCGCGGTCCTGGCTCTGTGCACTGACGCGGGCGCCTCGGACTTCATCGAGGAACTCCAGGTGGCTGGTGTTGGCACCGAAAGGCTCTTCGTGACGGCCATGCTTCATCATGGCCCCTCCAATTCGATGTCCGGGGATCTGGTTCCAGCCGGTCTTCCCCGGTTAGATGCTGTCCTTGTGCGGCACGAGGAATTCGCCGTGCTGTCCACGAGTATGAGGGCGAGTCTGCTGACCCGTCTCGTGGACCGTGGAGTCAGCGCCTTCATCACGGACGCCCCCCGCCACGTCGGCGAACTGCTGGATGCGATCCGCGAGGACCCATGGAACTACTCACCTTTGCGAACATAGCTTCGACGCAGGACACTGCACGCGAGACCGCACTTGACGGGCACGTTCTCCCGTTTGCTGTTGCAGCCGGGACACAGTCTGGGGGAAGAGGGAGGCGTGGCAAGAGCTGGAATTCTCCGCCAGGCGGCCTGTGGCTGACGATGGCTCTGTCAGTACCGTCGGCGGCGGCAGTCCGTCAGTCCGCGATGGCCGCCGCACACGGCGTGGCAACCGCCGTGTTGACCGAGACCGGCGTCCGTACGCTCGTGAAGTGGCCGAATGATCTGCTGATCGAACGTCGCAAGGTCTGCGGCATCCTTGCTGAGACGCTCGTTCAGTCCAGAACGTCAATCCTGCTGGTGGGCATCGGCGTCAACGTCAACAATACCGTGCCGCAGGATCGGTTGCCACGAGCGATTTCGCTCATGGCACAGATGGGGCACAGCGTCGATTTGCAGCGTCTCCGCGACAGCGTCATGACCAGGGTAGCGCTGGACATCGACACGCTCATCCTGCGTGGCTTTGACATCTTCCGCCCCTGGATGGATGCCAACCTGGCCCTGCGAGACGAACTCGTTGCCGTCGAATTCAACAATCAGCTGGAGTCCGGCCGCGTGGCCGGACTGTCTGGAACCGGCGCCCTCCTTCTCAAGAAACCCGACGGGTCCCTTGTGGAGGTGGACGCCGGAAGCGTCTACGACTGGTAGGGAATCCTCACCGACTCAGTGCTTTTCGCTGTTGAGCCGGGCCGCCTTAAGGACATTGTCAAACAGCATAAGAGTCGTCAATACGCCGACGCCACCGGGGACCGGCGTGATCAGCGATGTCTTTGGGCGAACACTGTCGAAATCGACGTCACCTACGATCTTCCCATTGACGTCGTTGATGCCTACGTCGATGACAACAGCGCCTTCCTTGACGTACTCAGCCGTAATCGCCCTGGGCCTGCCCATGGAGACGATCAGGATGTCTGCCTCACGTGTGTACTTGACAAGGTCGACGGTCTTGGAATGGCAGACCGTGACGGTGGCGTCACGCTGAAGCAGCAGAGAGGCCACTGGCTTGCCCACGATGTTGCTGCGGCCCACGACAACCGCGTTCTTGCCCTGAATGCGAACGCCGTAGTTCTCGAGGAGAGCAATGATCGATCGTGCGGTGGCCGGAACGAAGTGAGGCTTGCCTATCATCAGCTGACCCATGTTGAAGGGGTGAAAAGCGTCGACGTCCTTGTCGGGACTGATAGCGTGCAAGACCGAATCCACATCAAATTCCTTTGGCAAGGGAAGCCCTACGAGGATACCATCGACATCCTTCGAGCTGTTCAGGTTGTGGATGAGCTCGAGCACCTCTCCAGCCCCGACTGAATCGTCGATCTTCCGGAGCTCGACGTAGAATCCGAGTTCCACGCCCTTGTGCGACATGTTCTTGAAGTAGACCATCGTTGACTGGCTGTTGCCAACCACAATCACACTCAGCGAGGGGTTGTGTCCTTCCGACTTCAGGCGCTCGACCTCCCTGGTGATCTCAGCTTCGATCTTGCGCGTGAACAACGATGCTTCCATAATGGATCCCATATCTTTCTCCTTTTCGACGTCATCTGGCGCCTAAGCAGCCGGTCCGGGAATGCGGTCTCTGCAAGCCATGTCCGGGCAGCGTGTCGGCGCCCGGGCAGGGCTCGTCATCCCCACTTGTTCTTGTTCACATGCACCCTGACTTCCGCGACCGAGAACTGCCGAACCAGCCTAACCGCCTCCTTGGCCTTCGTGAACGTACGCAGACAGCCTGGATCAAGGTTGTCCTCGATGCCGGCGTCGGCGATGGCTTCTATCTTTGCCAACTCAGCAAGCAGGTCGCAGTGCAATTGATTCGTCTTGCGAGCACGTTCGATGATCCCGGCAGTTTCCTCGGGGACCAGTTCGAACTTCTCCGCAGGAGCCCCACACCTGGGACACGCCTCAGGGGGATTCTCCCCCTCGTACAAGAGCCCACAAACAGTGCAACGCCACATCTTCATGAGTATCACCTCCGTCACCAGTGTACTTGGAACACCACTACAATCAACAAGTTGTCGTTTGCACGCCGCCGAGGCTCATTCCGCAACCAGAAGAGGCCGCAGCTGATCCAGCGTTATGCGTGTGTCCACCTTTCCCTGCATGGTCGTTCCCGCGCCCCCTGACCTGGCCCCGTAGTCTTCCTTCATCCGCACACCGAAGGTCGCCAGCAAGGACTCGCTTCCAGTCGGCACCGAGCAGACGAACTGCCCCTCACTGCCGCTGCCGGGATAGATGAGGACACACAACGGACCGGGGGCCGACGTCACCCTGCTTGCCACCATGCGGGCGAGCTCGGCAGGGACCGAGTCGAGAACCATCACGGAAACACCCTGTGAGGTGATCTCTTCCAGTGCCTGATGAGCAAGCCCATCTGCAGCCGTCGCCAGCAAGCTCCTGACCTGCCGGGCAATGTCATGGTCGCGCTGCTGCAGCTTCACAATCGAAGCAGAGATGTCGCCCAGTCCACACGTCAGTCGCGCTTCGATGTCCCGTAACACGACATCATTTCTCCTGTGGTACGCGGTCGCCGTCCGTCCCGCAACAAAGTACAGACGAGTGTTGCCACGCACCTTGTCCGTACGTACGATGGCGAACGCACCGATCTCTCCTGTTGACGCCACATGGGTCCCGCCACATGGATTCGTGTCCAGATCCCCGATGCGAACAAGACGAAGCGGTCCACCGGCAAGTTCAGGTACCTTGCGCACATCGTAGGCTGCGACGTCGGCTGTATCCACAAACAGCGTCTCGACCGGAAGGCATCGCCAGATCACTCGTTCTACGGCGTTTTCGACCTCTCTTAAGACCTTGTCACTGACCACCGTGGCCTCGATCTCGATACTGGCTTCCTCTTCGGTCATGTGAAATGACAGTGTCCGCATGCCCCTGTCATCCAGCAACCTGCTCAGAATGTGCTGGGCAGAATGCAGCTGCGTGTGACGTCCCCGTTTCTCGGCGTCGATGACACAGGGCATATGCTGACCAACGTCGGCAGAGAACCCGGGGGGCAGGAGGACATAGGGACCCGCCTCATCCTGCCGGGCGTCGAGGATGGCCGTCCCACCGACCGTTCCTCCGTCAGCGAGCTGTCCGCCACACTCCGGGTAGAAGTATGTCTTCTCGAATCGGACGAGGAAGCCGCGCTCCGTCTCCAAAGCCGCAGTCACGACTCCATCGAATTCAAGCTTGCTGCCATCCTCCCAGTACCCTGTCTGCATATCGGACTCCTCAGCACCTATTCCGGCTTCTTCGCACGAAGCGACTTCAAGTACCCCATGATCACGTGTTCGTACCCTGCTCCGGTGGGCAGGTAGATAGCCCGGTCGTGCACCTCGTCAGGGAAGTACTCCTGAGCCACCCAGTTGCCAGGAAAACTGTGCGGGTACTTGTACAATGCCTGCCCCGTGCGACTGTTCTTGAGCTGAACCGGCGTATCGACGTTCCTGGTCTGCTGGGCCAGTTCTCGCGCACGACGCATTGCACCCAGCACCGAATTGTTCTTGCGGGTCGCCGCAAGATAGATGACGGCCTCTGTCAGATTGAGCATTGCCTCAGGCAATCCGACGGCATGCACCGCGTCGTACGCAGCCGCCGCCATCACAACAGCAAAGGGGTTCGCCAGGCCGACGTCTTCTGCGGCGAAGATGATCATGCGCCGAGCCACGAAGAGCGGGTCGTCTCCCGCCTCGATCATGCGCGCCATGTAGTACAGTGCGGCATCTGGATCAGAGCCACGCATGGACTTGATGAACGCTGACGCAAGGTCATAGTGTTCCTGCTCGAAGTTCTTGGCTACCGGAACCTCCTTGAGCAGCTCGCTCAGGTCTGCTCCCTCTACGAGGCTTCCTGACTGGTACAGCCATACCAGGGCATTGATGGCTACCCGCGCGTCCCCCGAACTGAACGCCGCGATACGGGTGAGCACGGTCCCGCCCACCTTCATGCCGGCTTTCTCACAACCGTTCGCGAGGACTCGGCCGATCTCCGCCGTGGTCAATGGGCCAAATCGCAGCATGAAGATCCGTGAGCGCAAAGCGGGCGACAACGCAGCGTAGGGGCTCTCCGTCGTCAGGCCGACAAATGTCATCAGCCGGTTTTCGAGCATGGGTAGAAGGAAGTCCTGCTGAACCCGGTTGAACCGATGAACTTCGTCCACGACCAGGAGGAAGGGATGCCCTGCATGACGTGCCACAATCTGGCGCAACTCAGGCACGCCTGCCGAGACGGCAGTCACATATTCCATTTCCTCGCCTAGCTGTGCAGCTACCAGCCGCGCGAACGTCGTCTTTCCACACCCCGGAGGACCCCAGATGATCGCACTGAACGGTACACGATCACTGACGAACTTCCGAAGCGGCGTACCGGGCCCTGCAACCAGAACCTGGCCAACGAACTCATCAAGGCTCGATGGCTCAAACCCCTGAAACATGCGCTGCGTATCTTCCATACGTGAGGTTATAGCACCGCAAAGCGGTCAACGCAACGCATAGGTTCACGGTACTGTCCCGAGCTCTCTCCGGTAGCGCATCGCATCACGAGGAGTCAAGGAGGCCCGGGTTGGCAGCTCAGGCAATTGCCCCTATAATCTTCATGTCGCAGGCCCGCAAGCCGACAAAGGAGAGACCGATGCACCCTATAGCTTTTGTTATTGGAAACCTCACTGTTCGCTGGTACGGTGTCATGATCGCCGTCTCGATCGCCATCAGTGTCACCGTCATCTACATCGAGTCACGACGCCAGGGCATCAACACCGACGACGTGCTGGACCTGGCCATCGTTGCCGTTATCGGGGGCATCCTGGGGGCTCGCGTCGGATGGATTCTGACATCTCCCGACGTCATGTGGTATCTCGCCCATCCCCTCCGCATTCTCGCAATCTGGGAAGGGGGCCTCTCGTATTTTGGGGGCATCGTTGGCGGTGTCATCGCTGCACACTTCATGGTTCGGCGGCGGCGGATGGGATTCTGGCGGATGGCCGATATCGTCGCTCCCCTGCTTGCCCTGTCCTTCGGCATCGGCAAGATCGGCTGCTGGCTCAACGGCTGCTGTAACGGAACGGCGACAACCTCATGGCTTGGAGTCATCTTCACCAACCCCTTGTCCGAGTGCGATCTGCTCGGTCAGAGTATCTGGCCAGCTCAACTCTTCAACTCCGCCTCCGGCTTCCTCGCGTTTGCCGTTCTGTTCTGGGTCGTCCGCAAGCGAAAACGCTATGATGGCCAGGTCTTCATCTGGTACCTGTACCTCTACGGCGCCACCGGCTTCGTCGTAGAGTTCTTCCGGTCTGTTCCCGTCCACGTGCTCCGCTTGACTCCGAACCAGTGGACAGACATCACAATCATCCTTCTCGGCATCATTGCCTCACTGCTCCTCAGACACCGGCCGCCATTCCATCCCGTGCCTCCTCAACAGCCGGCGGCACTTGATGCGACGGCACCGGATGGCACAGAGTCTAGCGGTTGAGACGACTCTCACAATGCATTGCTTTTCAACGCTAACAAAGTGGGTACACTGTGTCTATGACTAAAACACAATCGCAACACACTGAACACACGAGCCAACATCACGACATCATCCGCATTACTCCCCTTGGAGGTCTCGGGGAGATTGGCAAGAACATGACCGTCTACGAGGTCAACGACGACGCAGTGATTGTCGACGCGGGGTTCAAGTTCCCCGAGTACGACATGCAGGGCATCGACTATGTCATTCCCAACATGGACTACCTCGATCAGATCAAGGACAAGATCCGCGGTATCCTCATTACGCATTCGCACATGGATCACATCGGTGCACTCGGATATACGCTGGAACACGTCCGAGCACCCATCTTTGCCAGCAAATTCGCCCTCGGCATCATCGAGGACGTCATCCCCGGACGGATGAAGCCCTACGAAACCAGAGCAGTCCAGGCGGGCGACCGCATCAAGATAGGCAACATGGACGTTGAGTTCGTTCGCGTCACCCACTCGGTGCCCGAAAGCATGGCAATCGCGATCCGCACGAGCGAGGGGATCATCCTTCACACTGGCGACTACAAGGTCGACCAGACTCCGGTCGACGACAAGCCCATCGACCTCCAGAAGTTCAGCGCCCTGGGGCGCGAGGGTATACTCCTGCTTCTTTCCGACTCGACGAATGCCGAGGAATCGGGCTTTGCAGGTTCAGAACGCGACCTGCGGTCGACGTTCGACAGCATCGTGCACGAATCCAAGGGCCGCATCATCTTCAGTACCTTCTCCAGCAACATCCACCGGATACAGCAGATCATGGACGCGGTTGCCCCTCAGGGCCGCAAGGTCTTTGTGGACGGCCGGAGTATCATCAGTTCCGTCAAGGTGGCTCGCAAGGTCAAGATCATGGATATGCCCGAAAACATGTTCGTCCAGCAGGACCAGATGGGGAGCGTCCCGAAAGACAAGATGCTCATCGTCACTACTGGAACTCAGGGTGAGCCCATGAGCGGCCTCTCACGCCTTGCTCGCGGCGAACACGATTTCGTGAAGATCACGAAAGGCGACACCGTGGTCCTGTCGGCGGATCCGATCCCGGGCAACGAGGAGATGGTAGCTCGCACGGTCGACAACCTGTTCCGCCGAGGGGCCAACGTATTCTACCGTCGCGAGGACAAGGTCCACGTGTCGGGTCATGGCGCTCAGGGAGACCTGAAACTCATGCTCTCGCTGACCCGCCCCAAGTTCTTCGTGCCGATTCACGGTGAGTATCGCCATCTTCTGTGGAACAAGCGACTTGCCGAGAGCGTCGGGATCCCGGGCACACACGTCTTCATCCTCGAAAACGGCCAGTGCTTCACGGTGGACAGTGAACACCTGACCGCACTCAAGCGCATACCGGCCGAAGGACTCCTGATCGATGGTCTCGCCCTGGGACTGCCCGACAGCCCTATTCTCACTGACCGTGCCCGCCTCGCCAAAGATGGCATTCTGGTCGTCGTCGTCAGCATTGACACGATGACTGGCAAGATCCTTGCCGGTCCGGAAATCGTGACGAAGGGTGTAGTGACCGACGATGACGCCATCCTGACGGACCTGACTCGCGAGATGAAGTCCTTCATGGTGACCCATCGCAACAAGGATGTACGCGCGACGCCTGATTTGCAGCTTGACTTACGCAAATTCTCGGCTAAATATATATACGACAAGACGCGCCGGCGGCCCATCGTCATCCCGGTCATTCTGGAGCGTTAGTCTCAGGCCTTCAGGCGGGGGTGGCGAAATGGCAGACGCGCTAGGTTCAGGTCCTAGTGATCGCAAGGTCGTGAGGGTTCAACTCCCTCTCCCCGCACCATTCGGCGAGAAGAAATACGTCCTCCTGTAATACTGAAGCACTTCTTGGACACTACGGGCCCTGAAAGGGGCCCTTCTGTTTTTTCGCTTGTTCCCGCTTCGTTGCTATCAGGGCAGTGTTGTCTATAATGGGAGTCACCATGAAAAGTGACCGTCGCTCACGTTTCTTCTGTATTATGGTCTTCGCCCTTGCTCTTGGGGTCGCAGCCGTCCCATCGGTGCGGGGCGCCACAGTCACAGAGGTTCTTGTGGACAAATCATTCCACATCACACTCCTGAGGACCGCAGGTGGCACGGTCGCGTTCCCGGATGCGACCGGGACCACTGGCGAAAGCATCACGCCCGTCGGCACGTACAAGGTGACTGCGAAGCAAGCTGACCCCGACTGGCATTGGGAAGGCAAGGTGTACGCCCCGTACCTTCGTGACAAGACCAACGGGCTGGGAGTTCGCTGGATCGGCATTTCCCTCCCTACCTATGGTCTGCACGGAACGAACGAGCCGTTCAGTATCGGCAAGGATATATCGCACGGGTGCGTACGCCATCAGAATGCCGATGTGACGAAGGCCTTCTCCATGATCCCTCTAGGGACCCCCGTGAGGATCATTGAGACCGTGGTGCCTCAGCGGACTGAGGGGATGGTTACCGACTTTCTGGAACTCTACGATCTTCTCACCGTCATGAGGGGCTCCCGCTAGAGCCTGAAACAATCCGACGCCAACGAAGGAGGCGGGAGGCTGAACGCTCTACCACGAGCGAGTCTCCACTGTCATGGAGAAACTGTCGAAGCACCAGATTGTCGTCCTGATCGTCGCTCTTCTCGCCTTGGGCATGGGTACAGGGCTGTTCGTCGGCTCGCGCTTCATCAGGCCGACACCCGACCCGCTCCCGCAGATTGTCGACGACCCTGCGAGCACAGAGATTGCGCCCGTGACCCCTGTTTCCATCAAGGTGTATGTGACTGGTGCCGTCCTCCGTCCAGACGTCTATACCCTGCCGGAGGGTTCCATCCTCCGCGACGCCTTGTCCGCCGCCGGAGGAGCTGCGAGCGACGCAGATCTCATTGCGGTCAACCTGGCCGCTCGCCTCCAGGACGGTGAGCAAGTCACGGTACCTGTCAAGTCACTGGATGGCTCCATCACCATTGTGACGCCCACGTCACCAGCATCGAACGTTCCAGCACGCGTCAGCATCAACCGTGGAACACTGGCCGATCTCGATACACTTCCCGGCATTGGACCAGCGAAGGCTCAGGCAATCCTGGACTACCGGGCACAGCACGGCCCGTTCAAGCGACTTGAAGACCTTCAGAACGTCACGGGCATCGGCACCAAGACCTACGAAGACCTGAAATCCCTTATCACCCTTTAGCGCCGTGATACGACTGCGACTCGTCACGCTCGTAGCTCTGACGGTCGTAGCAGGAGCTCTGTCGGCCGGAACGACACGAACTGCGGCAACGCTTGCCTTCGTCGTGCTTGCTGTTCTGGGCGCAGGCTATCTCGCGCAGACTCGGTACCCACGGATCAATTTCATCCGCGTCATGCTCGCACTCTCGCTCTTCTGGCCGTCGTTTGCCCTGGCAAGGCAAGCTGTCCACTCTTCCGCCTCAAAGCAGCTCCCTATGGAAGTCTCGGTTGTCACAGGCACAGCTCGTACGCCCTCTGTCGCACGAAGCAGTGGGGGAGCAACGTTTGAACTGTCAGCAGTGACAGCCGACGGCATTCCCATTGGCCACCCGGTGACGGTCCAGGTACAGATGCCCGACCGTCGTAGTGGACCAACATTCGGTCAACAGGTACGTGTCCTGGGGAAGATGGGCACGGTCAGCCCCGCTCTCAACCCTGGAGAGGATCGTCCCGGTCCGCCACCCGCGGGACTGTTTCTCGCTCGAGAAATCCAGACGCTCCCCAGTCACTCTCTTGCGTCATGGTGGGGCCGATTGACGGGACACGCGCGCGACCTCATCGAACTCCGCGCCCGCCCTCTGTTGAGCTACAAGGCATTCGGTTTCCTCGAGGAACTCCTTCTTCATCGGAAACTCTTTGGAACAGTCGACCGCCAACTGTTCTCCATCACTGGTACCAGCCATCTGCTCGCCATATCGGGACTCCACCTGTCACTCGTGTTCGCCATCATGTCCCTGCTGCTCGGCCTGATCTTCTCCGAGACAAGCACCGGAAGGACACTGGCGCCTCTCGTTGCCACATTCGTCTACCTGGCATTCATCGACTTCCCCCTGAGCGCCGACCGAGCATTCGTCATGCTGTGTGTCCTCGCAGTGACACGCATGGCCGGTGGGCACGTGGGCGGGCTCGCATCACTCTCCTGGGCTGCACTGATTCTCACAGCGGTCGATCCTGCCTCCGTTTTCGACATTGGACTGCAGCTCTCGTTTGCCTCGGTGGCCGGCCTGTACTTCATCGGCGAACCCCTGTCTCACTTCGTTCGAGTCACTGGTCGCCTGGCCAGGGGATTCCTGTCATCCCTCTGTTCGACGACCGGAGCGTCTCTGCCCACAGCAGCGCTTGCCGTGTCGACGTTCCACGTCCTTGCTCCGATTGCCCTTCTGGCAAACGTTGTGGCCATCCCGGCGGTCTCCCTGCTGCTGATCAGCCTCTTGACATGGTCGGTGCTCCTCCTCACGATTCCGTCGCTTGCAGCACTGCTGGCACCCGTCCTCAATGGCGCCTCGAGTGTCCTGTTTGGCTGTCTTGAGCTGCTCGGACGGTTCCCCGGGTCGCATCGGAACGTCCCGGCACCCTCGCCATTCCTGCTCCTGTCCCTGGGGATCCTGTTTGGAGTCCTCATCCTTTCGGTAGACAACCGGTCAAGACTTGGTCAGCGGCACCATGCGGGAGTCCCCGTTGCGGCAGCAGCCATCCTGGTTGCACTCGTGGTGGCCTTCGGTGCGACCCCGTTCGACGCGCGCGTGACCTTTCCTGTCGTCGAACAGGGCAGCGTCATCCTCGTCCGCACCAAAGGCATCGGGACGTGGCTCTGTCTGTTCGACACCGACGGCAAAGCCGCCAACCGGGCAGCCCGGACACTCGCGGCACTCGGCGTGAACACACTGGACGTCGTCGTGATCGCAGGGTCTCCTGCAGACCTGCCAGACCAGCTGGATACCATGTTCGGACTCCTCGCGCCGAACCAGGTGTACCTTCCCTCCCAATACGTCCGCACGCCCATTCCGGGACTCGACGCTCGCTTTCAATCGACGATTGCCCCACTCGACGCCGGCGCGATGGTTATGGTCGAGGCGGACGGTGCGACCATTCACGCAGGGACGGCCCATCAGTCTGGCCCCACGTTGGCGCTCGTGACAGCTTGTCTCGTTGGACAGGCAGGCCCCGCAGCATCGCTTCCTGCGAACTCTCCTGGATTCGCATACAACACTTCCACCGGCACGATTCGGGTCCTGGCCACAGATGCCGCATCAACCCTGTCTCTCACAGAGACGGGCTGCATCTCGGTGTTCACGCGCGGCTCACGGTGCTGGGTTGCGTCTGACCCCAGACGTTGATACAATGAGCACATGACGAATCGCGTGGTGCTTGTCGACGGGAGTTCGATTCTGTACC
>Ga0209450_10001185_pt1 | contig 13098 bp, 10 predicted proteins | sample FrelakmetLWP11LW_FD_187149 | JGI IMG/M metagenome (GOLD analysis project Ga0209450, IMG submission 187149) | Freshwater lake sediment microbial communities from the University of Notre Dame, USA, for methane emissions studies - LWP11 LW (SPAdes)... | ecosystem: Environmental > Aquatic >... | reverse complement strand
CCTACGCGGCGGTCGGGCACCTATACGACTACCGGCGCGGCATCGCGCCAGGCGACGAGGAACTGGCGAGTGCACGCGCAGCGGTCGGCTACCGCGGGATGCTCCTCGATGCGGCATCGCGCACGGTGCGCTTCGCAACCGCCGGCATGCGCATTGACCTCGGCGGCTTCGCCAAGGGCCATGCGGTGGAGCTCGGTGCGGCGATCCTGCGCCGCTTCGGCATCGGCCACGGCATCGTCAGCGCCGGCGGCGACAGCCGCATCGTCGGCGACCGGCGCGGCCGGCCGTGGACGATCGGCGTGCGCGATCCGCGACGAGCAGGGCGGGTGGTCGCCGTGCTGCCGCTCGAAGATGTCGCGGTGTCCACCTCGGGCGACTACGAGCGCTACTTCGAGACCGACAAGGTGCGCCACCACCACCTGATCGACCCGCGCAGCGGCCGTTCGCCGTCCTCGGTGCGCAGCGTGACCATCGTCGCCGGCGACGGCCTCACCAGCGAGGCGCTGTCGAAGACCGTGTTCGTGCTCGGCACGGCCGACGGGCTGCGCCTGGTCGAGGCGCAGCAAGGCGTCGACGCCGTGGTCGTCGACGACGCCGGGCGCCTGCACTACTCCGCCGGACTGCTGGCGGCGGGCGCGCCTGCGGCGTGCTGAACAACTCAGGAAGGAGACGGTCGAGATGAAGCGCATCAACTCAATCGGCTTGCTGCCGGCGGCGGGAGCGCTGGCGCTGGCCGCCGCGGCGGTCGGCCTGTTCGGCTGCTCGGGCGGCGAGGGCAGTGCCTCGTCGACGGTGACGGTCGCCGGCGACGTCCCGATCGCCTACGTCAAGCGGGCCACTTCGGTCAGGATGAATCCGACCAATGGCGCACCGAGTGCAGCAGGTGGCGACCTGATGATCCGCGAGAAGTCTTCGCCGAGCGCACCCGAGCACAACATCACCGCGCGCTTCACGCAGGGCGCGGGGGACGTGTCGGATCCCGAGGTCTCCTACGACGGCAGCAAGATCGTCTTCGCGATGCGCTGTCCGGCAGCGAATACGGCAACCATCGGCGACGCGCCGGCCTGCACCGGCCGCTGGAACATCTGGGAGTACGAGTTGACCGCTGGCGGCCTTACCGGCGGTGTGTTCCGCCGCCTGACCGCCAGCACGTCCGACGACGACGTCGATCCGGCCTACCTGCCGGCCGGCCGCGGCTTCGTCTTCTCCTCGAACCGGCAGGCGAAGTCGCGCAACAACCAGGCGCTCGGCCGGGCGTACTTCGCGCTCGACGAGTACGAGCGCGAGCGGGTGTTCAACCTGCACACGATGAACGCCGCCGGCGGCAGCATCGAGCAGATCTCGTTCAACCAGAGCCACGACCGCAATCCGGTCGTGCGGCCGAACGGCGACATCATGTTCTCGCGCTGGGAACACGTGGCCGACCGCAACCGCTTCGCGATCTTCCGCGCCAAGCCCGACGGCACCGACATGTTCGTGCTGTACGGCGCGCAGAGCCCGGGCAACAGCTTCCTGCACCCGCGCGACATGGACCCGAAGGGCGCCTACAAGGGGTTCGTCGCCTCCACCCTGATGTCGCTGTCCGGCACACAGGAGGGCGGGGCGCTGATGTTCATCGATGCCGCCAACTACTCGGAGCAGAACACGCCGGCGAGCAGCTCGGTGCCGGCGCAGGGCGGGCAGAAGCAGGCTACCCAGCAGCCGCTGAACGACGGCCGCGGGCTGTCGGAGTTCGGCCGCGTGACCTCGCCGTACCCGCTGTGGGACGGCACCGACCGCGTGCTGCTGGCCTACGCGCCATGCGAGGTCAGGCGCAACGGCGTCGTGGTGCCCTGCGCCAGCCTGACCGCCGAGGAGAAGGCGCGGCTGAACGACGACGATCGCACCGAAGAGGAGGTGGCCAACGATCCGCTGCAGGACAACGTGCTGCCCGCATACGCGGTCTACATGTACGACCCGGCGAAGCAGACCTTCCTGATCGTTGCCGCGCCACCACCGGGCTTCATGTACACGGACCCGGTGGCCCTGCAGCCGCGCGCCGAACCCAACGCGACCGATCCGACCACCGTCGACGCGGCGCTGGCCGCGCGCGGCCTGGCGCTGATCGAGGTGCGCAGCGTCTACGACACCGACGGCCTGCAGCGCATGGCCGAGACGATGCTGACCGACGCCGACCGGCCGGCCGGCTGCGCGGTCGGCATCGCGATGACCGCCAGCACCGACCCGCACGAGACGCGGGCAACGGTTCCCGATCTGGTCCGCATCAAGGACCCGGCCGATCCCGCCTACCGCTGCGCGCCGGCGCGGTTCGTCCGCGCACTGCGGGCGATCGCGCCGCCGTCGTCGTCGATGGGCCTGCGCGAGGCGATCGGCGAGACGAACTTCGAGCAGCAGCAGATCCTCGGCTACGCGCCGATCGAACCCGACGGTTCGTTCAAGCTGCAGGTGCCGGCCGACGTGCCGCTGGCACTGCAGGTGATCGACGCCAAGGGCCGCGGCATCCAGACCCACACCAACTGGATCCAGGTGCGGCCGGGCGAGCGGCGCACCTGCGACGGCTGCCACAGCCCCCGCCGCGGCGCGGCGCTGAACTCCGGCTTGGTGGTGAACACGCTGCCCGCGGGCCTGAAGTCCGCGCTGGCAAGCCAGCACCAGTCGGGCGAGACGATGGCATCGCTGCGCACGCGGCTCGATCCGGCGATGCTGCAGCTGTCGGCCGACATGGTGTTCGTCGACGTCTGGGCCGATGCCGCCCGCCCCGGGGTAACGCCGCGCGCGTCGATCTCGCTGCGCTACACGGGCAACCCCAACCCGGCCGACGATCTCGTCACGGCGGTGCCGGTCAACGGCGTGATCAACTACCCGGAGCACATCCAGCCGCTGTGGACGCGCGATCGCGGCGCCGGTACCTGCACCAACTGCCACACCGACCCTGCTCGCCTCGATCTGCGTGCCAATGTGGCCGGCAGCGGACGGCTGGTGTCGTACGAGGAGCTGCTGATCGGCGACCCGCTGCTCGACGCCTCCGGCCAGCCGGTCACGCGGCTGCGCAACGGCGTGCCGACCATCGAGCGCGGGGCGCCGTTGGTGGAGACGAGTTCGGGCGCCGCGGGCACCGCGGGGCAGGCGCGCAAGAGCCGGCTGACGGAGATCCTCTTCGGCGAGACGCTGCTCGCAGGCGCCGGCGCCCGCGCCGCACACCCGAATCCGCCGGCGACGGCGCCTGACCACGCAAGGCTGCTCAGTGCCGCCGAAAAGCGCCTGCTGGTCGAATGGATGGATCTCGGCGGCCAGTACTACAACGACCCGTTCGGCTCGGGCAGCGGCGTGCGCGCCGTCACCGGGTTGAGCCAGTCGGCCTTCGAAGCGCAGGTGCTGCCGGTCCTGCGCGGCCGCTGCGTCGGCTGCCATCAGCCGGTGGGCAGCGAAGGCGCGGGCTCGGCCGCTTCGTTCAGCGGCAACCGCTACGTGCTGACCGGCGATGCGGACGGCGACTACAACGTCACGCTGACGATGGTCGGCGACGCCTGCAATCCGGCAGCCAGCTACCTGCTCGCGCGGCCGTCGACGGTGCCGCATCCTTCCGGCGCCGTCGGCCAGTCGGTCGCGGTACTGCCGGTCGGCAGCGCCGAGTTCAACACGATCGCCAGCTGGATCTTGACCGGCTGCCCGGCGCGATGACGGCGCTGCGGCAAACCGGAATGCGGGTGGCGGCTGCGGCGCTCGTCGCCGCGGCCGCCGGCTGCGGCGGATCGGGCTCGAACCCGTTCGACATCCCGCCCGAGGTCAGCAATCCAGCGCAGACCAGCGGGCGGAAGCTGTCGTTCGCGTACTTCCAGCGCTGCGTCTATCCGATCTTCCAGGCCCAGCTGCAGATAAACGTCAACGGCGTCGTGTCGACCAACAGCTGCGCCGCCTCCGGCTGTCACGACAACGCCAATGGCACCGGCGGCGCGCTGCGGCTGTTCCCGGCTGCCGAGGTGGACCTGACGGATCCGGCCAGCACGCCCGATGCGATCCGCGCCACGGACATGTACAAGAACTTCTACTCGGCGCAGGGCGAAACGGTGATCGGCTCGCCGGCGACGAGCCGGCTCCTCAACAAGCCGCTGATCCGCGGCGTGCTGCACGGCGGCGGCCTGATCTTCGCGAGCGACCAGGACCCGAACGCCAGGGCCTTCGCCTACTGGATCAGCCGGCCGATGCCGCTGGGGCAGGACGAGTTCGGATCCGCCGCCAACAGCATGTTCACGCCGCCGGATCCGTCCACCGGCGCCTGCAACACGGAATGACGATGGCAGCGGCCGAATCCCGGCGCGTCGCACTTGCCCTGGCGCTTTGCTGCGCCCTGCTGCTGCTCGGGCTGTGGTCACGGCCGGCGCAGGCCGAGCGTTTGCAGGTGAACGATCCATTCATCGAGATCCGCACGGGGCCGGGGCGCGGCTATCCGATCTTCCATGTCGCGGCGCGCGATGAATGGGTCGAGGTCCAGCTGCGCTACACCGACTGGTACAAGGTACGCACGGAGAACGGCCGCGAGGGCTGGGTGCATCGGCTGCAACTGGCCAGCACGGTGACCGCAGCCGGGGCCGCCGCGACGTTTCGCGACGTCGTCCTCGACGACTACCTGCAGCGGCGGCTCGAGGCAGGCGCGGCGTGGGGCCTGTTCAAGTCCGAGCCGATGCTGAAGCTGTGGCTGGCCTACCGGCTGGCCGAGGTCGTTTCAGTCGAGGTGGCGATCGGCCAGGTGCAGGGGGTCTACTCGGGAACGGAGTTCTGGCACCTGGCCCTGAATGTCGAGCCCTTTGCCGACCAGCGGCTGTCGCCGTTCTTCGGCATCGGCCTGGGGCGGTTCAGCAACGTCCCGAACGCGAGCCTGGTCGGCAACGTCACCACCGATGCCAATCTCGCCGACGCGGTGATCGGTGTCCGCTACTACCTGACGCGGCGCTTCGTCGCCCGGCTCGACTACACGCTGTACACGGCCTTCCTTTCCGACAGCCGCACCGAAGAGTACGGCGCGGTCACCGCAGGCCTGTCCTTCTTCTTCTGACGCACCCGGGGCGACGCACGATGAACTTCAAATGCACCGCGATACCGCTGCTGGCCGCCGCGATCACCTTCAGCGCGCCACACGCCTGGGCGCAGGGCAGCGGCACGCCGACGGCCAGCGAGCAGGTGATCGTGCCCGAGGTGGCCCGCCGCGAGGTCAAGCTGCCGCGCTTCCCGTCGAAGGACTTCGAAGCGGGCGTGTTCTTCGGCACCTACAGCGCGCAGAACTTCGGCGCCAGCCTGGTGTACGGACTGCGCCTCGGCTACCACCTCACCGAGGACTTCTTCGTCGAGGCGGCGTACGGCAGCACCGAGGTCAGCGACCAGGACTTCCGCCAGATCCTCCCCGGCGGGATCTTCCCGCAGCCGAAGGAAACGTTGTCGTACTACAACCTGTCGCTCGGCTACAACCTGCTGCCCGGCGAAGTCTTCTTCGGATCCAGCGTGGCCAAGGCCTCCGCCTTCTACGTGATCGCCGGCATCGGCAGCACGAGTTTCCTCGAGCAGCGGCAGCAGACGCTGAACTTCGGCTTCGGCATGCGCCTGCTGTTCACCGACCGCTTCGCGCTGCAGGTCGACGTGCGCGACCACGTCTTCTCGCTCGACCTGCTCGGCGAGCGTGAAAGCACGCAGAACCTCGAGCTGACCTTCGGCGCGACCTACTACTTCTGATCGGGGAGGGCGGACGAATGATCGGTTGGACACGACGCCGGATGATCGTCGGCGCGGCACTCGCGGTGTCGGTCGGCGGCACGGGCGCGACGCAAGTCGCGCCGCTGGCGGCGCGCAGCGCGCCGGACTTCACGCTTCGATCGGCCGAAGGGCCGGCCGTCCGGCTGCAGGAACAGCGCGGCCGGGTGGTGATGGTGAACTTCTGGGCAACGTGGTGCGGACCCTGCCGCCAGGAGATGCCGCACCTGAACCGCCTGTACGGCAGGTACCGCGACGCGGGGTTCACGCTGCTCGGCGTGAACATCGACGAGGACCAGGGAAAGGCCGTCAGCCTCGCCTCTCGCCTCGGACTGCAGTTCCCGGTGCTGCTCGACACCGACAAGAAGGTGAGCCGCCTTTATGACCTGTCGACGATGCCGTCGACGGTGCTGATCGATCGCGACGGGCGCGTGCGGTACGTGCACCTCGGCTACCGGGAAGGCTACGAGACCACCTACGACAAACAGATCCGGGAGTTGCTGAAGGAATGAAAGCGCTCGCCCTGTGTTCGTTGCGGTCGCTGGCGCTGCTCGCTGCGCTGGCGCCGGCCGCCGGCTGCAGCATCCAGCCCTGGGTCAAGCCCTACGAGCGGGAGCGGCTCGCCGATCCGATCATGACGCTGTCGCGCGATCCGTTGTCCGACAAGCATCGAGAGCACGTGTACGAGGTGCGCGAGGGCGCGCGCGGCGCGGCGGGCGTGCAGGGAGGCGGCTGTGGCTGCAACTGAGGCGCCGCTGCAACGCTCGTCGAGCCTGCGCCCGGTGGCGGGCGAGCGGGCCGCGCGGCCGACGCGGTCCGGGCCGCGCGTTCGGCTGCAGGTACGCCTGCACCGCCTGGTGGCCGCCGTGCGGCGCGCGCTGACGGAGGGATTCGCCCGACGCACGAGCCTGCGTGGCGAACGGCATGCCGGTGCCAGGGTCTTCGGCCTCGTGGGCGGGCTGCTGATGGGTTCCGGGGCGAGTGCGATCGAACTGCCGGAAGACCGCGGCGACGCGATGTACCACCTCTACGACGGCGGCGGAGTCGAGGCGCAGGGGCCGGCACTGCTGGTTCGCAAGAGCATTGCCGACAAGGTCTCACTGTCGGCCTCGTACTACGTCGACATGGTCAGCAATGCGTCGATCGACGTCGTCACCACCGCCAGCCCCTACAAGGAGACGCGCACAGAGTACGGAGCCGGGGCCGACTACGTCTACCGAAACGCGCGCATGACCCTGTCGGGCTCCAGCAGCAAGGAACCCGATTACCAGGCCGACGCGGTGAACGTCGACGTCGCGCAGGAGGTGTTCGGCGGCATGACCACCGTCAACCTCGGCTTCACCCGTGCCTCCGACGAGGTCGGCAAGAAGGACTCGCCGGAGTTCTCCGAGACGGCCAGCCACTGGCGCTATCGGGTCGGCGTGACGCAGATCCTGACGCCGCGCTGGCTGGCGAGCGTGAACAGCGAGGCGATCTCGGACGACGGTTACCTGGGCAGTCCGTATCGCTCGGCGCTGGTGTACGGAGCATCGGTGCCCGAGCGTGTGCCGAGCACGCGTTCGAGCCGCGCGGTCAAGTTCCGCACGATCGGTGAAGTCGGCAGCTACGGTGCGGCGTTCGCCGACTACCGCTACTACTGGGACACCTGGGGCATTCGCGCGCACACGATGGGGGTCGGCTTCAGCCGCTACTTCGGCGACAACCTGCTCGCCGACGCGTACCTGCGCTACCACACGCAGGGCGCGGCGCTGTTCTACAGCGACAACGCCAGCACGGAAACCGTCTACATCTCGCGCAACCGCCAGCTGTCGACGTTCTCGAGCATCGGGCCGAGCGTCAAGGTCTCCTACCGCGCGCGCCAGGTGCCGGGCAGCTACGAGATCCGCCTCAACGGCGCCTACGAGTTCCTGAGTTTCAGCTTCGACGACTTCACCGACGTTCGCACCGGGACGCCGTATTCGTACACCGCCCACGTGCTTCAGTTGTTCGTGACGGCGAAATTCTGAGGGTCTGCCAAATGTCGATTCGATGCATCCGCTGCCTGGCAGTCGCCATCTGTGCCGCTCTGGCGCCGTTCGCCCACGGCGCCGGCGAGACGACCGCGGCGAAGGACGCCGGCAGCCTCGAGAACCGGATCCAGGACCTGAAGGCGGACGTGATCGGCCTGAACCGCGACCTGCTGGTGCTGGAGGAAGAGCTGCTTTTCCCGGCCAACACGCAGGTGGCGGTGTTCGTGTCGATGGACGTCGGCAAGCTGTTCGCGCTGGAGTCGGTGCAGGTCAGGCTCGGCGACAAGGTGGTCGGCAGCTACCTGTACACGCCGGGCGAGGTGCAGGCGCTGCACCGCGGCGGCGTGCAGCGGCTGTACGTCGGCAGCCTGAAGGCCGGCAAGCACGAACTGACCGCCTTCTTCACCGGCCAGGGGCCGCACGAGCGCGACTACAAGCGGGGCACCACGGTGGTCATCGAGAAGGGCACCGAGCCGAAGTACGTCGAGCTGCGCATCCGGGACTCCACCGGCAAGCTGCAGCCGGAGTTCGAAGTCAAGGTCTGGCAGTAGCGCAACGGCCCCGATGCGAAGGACGCTTGCCACCCTGCTGTATGCGCTCGCGGCGGCGCTCGTCGCCGGCGCGGCCACCGCCGCGCCGCTCGACGGTACGGTGATCCGCGACCCGCACTACGGCGACGCGCTCTTCCACTTCTACCAGGACCGCTACTTCACTTCGCTCACCGGGCTGATGGCCTCGCAGCATTTCGGCCGCGTCTCCCGCCACGCCGACGAAGCGGAGATCCTGCGCGGCGGGCTCAACCTCTCCTACGGGCTGCATCGCGAGGCGGCGCAGATCTTCGCCCGCCTGCTGGAGGGCAACGCCGCGCCGCCGGTGGCCGACCGGGCGTGGTTCTACCTGGCAAAGATCCGCTATCAGCGCGGGCTGCTGCCTGAGGCCGAGCAGGCGATCGGCCGCGTCGGCAGCAACCTGCCGCCGGCACTGGAGGAAGAGCGAGTGCTGCTGCACGCGCAGCTGCTGATGGCGCGTGCCGACTACGCCGGCGCGGCGCAGGTGCTGGCCGCGGTCAGGACCGCAGGCTCGCGCTACATGCGCTTCAACCTCGGTGTCGCGCTGATCCGCAGCGGCGACGTCGCAGGCGGCGCCGCGCTGCTCGATGATCTCGGTCGCGCGCCCGCCGCCGACGAGGAAGCGCGCGGGCTGCGCGACCGCGCCAACGTGGCGCTTGGCTTCGCCGCCCTGCAGGACGGCCGGCCGCAGCAGGCGCGCGGTTACCTGGAGCGCGTGCGTCTCGAAGGCATGCACGCGAACAAGGCGCTGCTCGGCTTCGGCTGGGCAGCGGCGGAAATGCAGCAGCCAAAGCTGGCGCTGGTGCCGTGGACGGAACTGGCCGGCCGCGACCTCGGCGACGCCGCAGTGCTGGAGGCGCACCTTGCAGTACCGCACGCCTTCGGCGAGCTCGGCGCCTTCGGCCAGTCGCTGAAGTTGTACGAGGAAGCGATCGCCGTGTTCGAGCGGGAGGACGGTCGCCTCGACGAATCGGTGACGGCGATCCGCGCCGGACGTCTGATCGATGGACTGCTCGCCGCCGACGCCGGCGAGGAGATGGGCTGGTTCTGGAAGATCGACCGCCTGCCCGAGATGCCGCACGCCGGCCATCTGGCGCCGGTGCTGGCCGAACACGCTTTCCAGGAAGGCTTCAAGAACTATCGCGACCTGCTCTTCCTCGAGCGCAATCTGCGCCGCTGGAAGGAGGGCCTCGACGCGCTGCGCGACATGCTGGAGAACCGCCGCGCCGCCTTCGCCGAGCGGCTGCCGCAGGTCAGGGCGAAGGAAGCGGGAACCGATGTCGACGGCCTCGCTGCGCGCGCGGCGGAACTTGCCGCGGAGATCGCCCGCATCGAGGCGCAGGGCGACGCTGCCGCGCTGGCCAACACCAGGGAGAACGAGCTGGCGGCGCGGCTGGCGCGGGTACGCGATGGAATCGAGCGCATCGGCGACGATGCGCAGGCCGCCGAGCTGCGCGAGCGGCTTCGCCGCGTCGGCGGCGCGCTCGCCTGGCAGCAGAACGAGCAGTTCGCGCAACGCCTGTGGCAGGCGAAGAAGGCGATGCGCGAGGTCGATGCGCTGCTGCCGCAGGCGCGCGGCCGCGCCGAGGCGCTCGCGCAGGCGCAGCGCGACGAGCCGGGCAACTTCGACGGCTTCGCGGAGCGCATCGTCGGGCTGGACAGGAGGATCGACGAACTGCTGCCGAAGGCAACCGAGCTGGCAGGCGCGCAGAAGGCGTACGTGCAGGAGCTGGCCGCCGCGGCGCTGCTGCGGCAGAAGGAGCGCCTGGCCGAGTACTCGAACCAGGCGCGCTTCGCCGTCGCCCGTCTCTATGACCGCGCGCATCTCGCCGCGGAAAGCCGCCGTGACACCCAGCCGTAGACCCGTCGTCGCCGCCGCGCTGCTGGCCGCGCTCGTTGCGCTGTCCGGCTGCTCGATGCTTGGCCGCAAGAGCGCCGACAACGCGCCGACGCTGAAGAGCCTGGAGGGCCGCACCGTCGCCGTCGATGCCGATGGCGGCATCTCCGGCAGCCCCGAGCAGGCGATTGCCGCCTATCGCGAGTTCCTCAAGGCAGCGCCGAAGGACCGCCATGTCCCGGAGGCAATGCGCCGCCTCGGCGACCTGGAGATGGATCGAGTCGACGGTGCGCTGGCCGGTGGCGCGGCCGCCGATTACCGCGGCGCGATCACGCAGTACCTCGACTACCTGAAGGCGCATCCCGACGACGCGGGCAACGACCGCGTGCTCTATCAACTCGCACGCGCCTACGAACTGGCCGGCGAGCTGAAGCCGGCGCTGGCGACGCTGGACCGGCTGGTGCAGCGCTTTGCGCAGACGCGCTACGTCGACGAGGCGCAGTTCCGCCGCGGCGAGCTGCTGTTCACCATGGGCGACTACGCCGGCGCGGAGAAGGCGTTCGCCACCGTGCTGGCGCGCGATCAGCCGACGCCTTACCACGACCGCTCGCTGTACATGCGCGGCTGGACGCAGTTCAAGCAGGCGCGCCTCGAGGAAGCGCTGCAGTCGTTCTTCGGCGTGCTCGATCTGAAGCTCGCCGGCGTCGAGGCGGACGGCGAGCTGGCGTCGGCTCGCGGCCTGACCCGCGCCGATCGCGAGCTGCTGGAAGACACGCTGCGCGTGACGAGCCTGAGCCTGCAGAGCCTGCAAGGCGCCGAAACGATCCCGCAGTTCGCGACGACCGACCTGCGCCGCGGCTACGAGGTGCGCGTGTACGAGGCGCTCGGCGAGATGTACGTGCGGCAGGAGCGGATCAAGGACGCCGCCGATGCCTTCGCCGCCTTCGGCCGGCGCAATCCGCAGCACACGCAGGCGCCGCGTCTGCAGGCGAGGGTGATCGACATCTACCAGGACAGCGGCTTCGCCACCCTGGCACTCGACGCCAAGCGCGAGTACGTCGAGCGCTACGGCGCGGCGTCGCAACTGAAGCAGACCAACCCTGCCGTGTGGCAGCGCGCGCAGCCGCTGGTGAAGACGCACCTGGCGGAGTTGGCCCGGCATCATCACGCCGCCGCGCAGAAGGACAGGAAGGCCGAGGATTACCGGCAGGCGGTGCGCTGGTACCGCGAGTTCCTCGCTGCCTTCCCGGACGACCCGCAGGCGGCCGCGGCCAACTTCCTGCTCGCCGAACTGCTGTTCGAGGACCGGCGCTACGCCGAGGCGGCGACGGAGTACGAAAAGGCGGCCTACGGCTATCCGCCGCACCCGAAGAGCGCCGACGCCGGCTATGCGGCGCTGCTGGCCTACGCCGAGCAGGAAAAGAACGGCGATGAGCAGGCGCGGCCGGCAATGCAGAAGGCCGGCATCGACAGCGCACTGCGTTTTGCCGGGGCCTTTTCGACCGATGCGCGTGTCGGCCCGGTGCTGGCCGGCGCCGCGGAGACGCTCTACCGCCTGGGCCAGGCCGATCGCGCCAGCGAAGTCGCGCAGCAGGTGCTGCGGCTCGAACCGCCGGCCGCCGACAGGCAGCGGCGCACCGCGTCGCTGGTGATCGCCCACGCGGCCTTCGACCGCAGCGCCTTCGACCGCGCCGAGGCGGGCTACCGCGCGGCGCTCGCCCTGACCGGCGAGCAGGACAAGGGTCGCGCCGAACTGGTCGAGCGGGTCGCGGCGTCGATCTACAAGCAGGGCGAGCAGGCGCGCGCAGAGAACAGGCTGCCCGACGCGGTGAACCACTTCGAGCGCGTCGTCGCGGCAGCGCCGGCCTCGCCCGTCGGCGCCGCGGCGCAGGTCGATGCCGCTGCCGCGCTGATCGCGCTGAAGGACTGGGACCGCGCCGCGGCGGTGCTGGTTGACTTCCGCAGCCGCCAGCCAAACCATCCGCTGGCGAAGGATGCCGGCGAGAAGCTCGCGGCGGTCTACCTGGAACAGGGCCGCTGGGCGCAGGCCGGCGCCGAGTTCGAGCGGATCGCCGCCGCGCAGGTCGATCCGACGCTGGCGCGAGAGTCGCTTTGGCAGGCGGCGGAGCTTTACGAGAAGGCCGGCGCCTCGCCGGCTGCGACGCGCGCTTTCGAGCGCTATCTGAAGCAGTATCCGCAGCCGCTGCAACCAGCGGTGGAAGCGCGCTACCGGCTGGCGCTGCTGGCGCGCAGCGCGGGCGACCGCCGGCGCGAACTGGCGCTGATGAAGGAAGTGCAGCAGGCGGAACAGTCCGCCGGCGGCGCACGCACCGATCGCACGCGCACCCTCGGCGCGATGGCCACGCTCGCCTTGGCCGAGCCGGCGCGGGAAGAATTCCGCAAGGTGGCGCTGGTCGAGCCGCTGCAGCGGCAACTGAAGCTGAAGAAGGCGCGCATGGACGAGGTGCTGAAGGCCTACGCCCGCGCTGCCGACTATGGCGTGGCCGAGGCGGCCACCGCGGCCACCTTCCAGACCGCCGAGCTGTACGCCGAGTTCGGACGCGCGCTGCTGTCGTCGCAGCGGCCGAAGGGACTGAAGAAGCAGGAACTGGAGCAGTACGACGTTCTGCTCGAGGAACAGGCCTACCCGTTCGAGGAAAAGGCGATCGAGCTGCACCTGGCCAACGCGAAGCGCGCAGCTTCCGGCATCTACGACCGCTGGGTGAAGTCGAGCTACGGCGCGCTGGCCAAGCTGCGGCCGGTGCAATTCGGCAAGAGTGAACTGACCGAAGGAGCGATCGATGCGATCCGCTGAACGCGCCCTGCGCGCAGTGCTGCTCATCGCGCTGGGTGTGGCGTGCGCCGCCTGCGCGCTGCGTCCTTCGGCGCAGCCGCAAGAGGTTGCGCACTCCACGTCGCCGGCCGCGCCGACGGCCGACCG
>Ga0209450_10001184_pt1 | contig 13102 bp, 13 predicted proteins | sample FrelakmetLWP11LW_FD_187149 | JGI IMG/M metagenome (GOLD analysis project Ga0209450, IMG submission 187149) | Freshwater lake sediment microbial communities from the University of Notre Dame, USA, for methane emissions studies - LWP11 LW (SPAdes)... | ecosystem: Environmental > Aquatic >... | reverse complement strand
TGGCGTAGAACGAACCGATCTTGGGATTGATGGTCTTGGCCGGAACGTTCCAGACTTTTTCGGTTTCAGCGCGATGCGCCGGATTGGGAATCAGCCTGTCGGCCGGCAGGCGATGCGAGAAAGTGCCGACCTCGCGCGCCGTGCCGCACGCGGAGGGCTGGCCGGTGAGCGAGAAGGCGCCGTTACCCGGCATCGACTGCTTGCCAAGCAGCAGGTGGTTCATGTAGCACTGCTCGTTGACCCAGGTGCCGCGCTGGTGCTGGTTGAAGCCCATGGTCCAGAACGACACCACCTTGCGCTTGGGCTCGATGTACAGATCGGCCAGATGTTTCAGCTTGGCCTTGAACTTGTCGAGCGGCTCGTCGGGGTCGCCCTTGGCGAGCTCGGCGACGAAGTCCAGGGTATAGGGTTCGACGCCCTTCTTGAAGTCGTCGAAGCTGATCATCCAGTGCTTGGCCGGGTCGGCGGTGTTCTTCTGCTCGACCACCTCGCCCTCGGTCTTGCGCTGGCCGATGGCTTCGTTCTTGTCGAGCTTGACCTTGAGTTCCTTGGCCTGGGTGTCCTTCTCCGCCGCGTAGGCATACTTGTCGGTCGGGCGCATGCCGTAGCCGATGTCGTAGGGTCCGGTGGCGAACACGCAGTGCTTGTCGACGAATTCCTTGTTCACCGCGTCGCGGGCGATGATCTCGCGCGCGATGTAGTTCTGGATCGCCAGATCGGTGTTCGGCTTGAAGATGATTTCGAGGTCGGCGATGTCGGACGACATGTTGCGGAAGGTCGTCAGATTGACGATGCGGCAATCCTTGTGGGAAAGCTTGCGATCGGTGATGCGCGACCACAGGATGGGGTGCATCTCCGCCATGTTGGCGCCCCACAGCACCATGGTGTCGGTGTATTCGATGTCGTCGTAGTTGCCGGCCGGCTCGTCGGTGCCGAACACGCTGTAGAAAGCCGCCACCGCGCTGGCCATGCAGTTGCGCGCGTTGGGGTCGAGGTTGTTGGAGCGGAAGCCGGCCTTGAACAGCTTGTTCATGGCGTAGCCTTCATGGATGGTCCACTGGCCGGAGCCGAACATCGCCACGCCGGCGGGGCCTTTCTCGGCATAGGTCTTGCGGAACTGGCGCTCCATTTCGTCGAAGGCCTGTTCCCAGGTGACCGGAACGAACTGGCCTTTCTTGTCGAACTTGCCATCCTTCATCCTGAGCAGCGGCTGCGTCAGGCGATCCTTGCCGTAGAGGATCTTGCCGTTGAAATAACCCTTGATGCAGTTGAGTCCCTTGTTGACCGGCGCCTTGGGGTCACCCTTGGTGGCGACGATGCGACCATCCTTGGTGGCCACCATGATGCCGCAGCCGGTACCGCAGAAGCGGCACACCGCCTTGTCCCACTGCCAGTCTTTCTCCACTTCAGCGGCGGCAGCCTCGGCCATTTTGGTGATCGGGAGACCGACCGTGGCGGCTGTGCTGGCGGCGATGCCGGTCTTGATGAATTCGCGACGGGATAGATGCATGATGGTCTCCTTCAGTCTTGTAATTCGGCGGGCACGCGAATGCCTTCCAGGCTGTCCAGCCCGTCCGGAATCGCGTGGATCAATTCATTGTCTTCTTCGAAATAGTGCTGCACCAGATCCGCAGCGATGACGTGTGGAACGGAGCGGATGCGCTTGAAACTCTCGACTTCCTCACCGACGCTGGCAGCTTCCTGCACCACCACCAGCTTGCCGCTCGCCACATCGGTCTGGCTGACTTCCAGACCCGGGAGGATGGATAGCGACTGTGCCACTTCCGCCACATGTTCGGGCAAAACCGTCACCACTATTCCAGATATATTCATCCGATAATCTCCCGATTCGGTAGGATGTTGGATTGTGATCAGATTGCCGACGACAAACCTTGACGCAAATCAAGATTTGATCAAATCCTTGTTCTAGAATTAAAAAAAGAGGTTTGAGGAAAAAGCTGCCTATGACGCCGTATACGCTGGAGTCGACGAGGGAAGTACTTGCCCGTTTGCCCTTGTTCTGTGAACTGGGTGAGGAGGATGTCGGCAGGCTGCTGCCCGGGGTACGCGAATATCGGGTTCGCCCCCATGAAATGCTGTTCAACAAGGGCGACCGCCTGGATGGTATTTATGTCGTGGTGACGGGGCAGGTGAAGCTGTTTCTGCCCACGCCTCAGGGATCGGAAAAAGTGGTCGGGACGATGAATTCCGGGGCCTCGTTTGCCGAGGCCGTCGTTTTTCTCGACATCCCGGCCCCGGTGTCGGCGCAGGCCACGCAGGACGGCGTGCTGTTGATTGCCAGCAAGGACGCGTTGCTTTCGGTGCTGGATCGCGATCCGCAGTTTGCCCGCAAGATGCTGGCCAGCCTGTCGATGAAGCTGCACCAGTTGATGGCGGACATGGAAACCTGCACCCTGATGAGCAGCGTGCAGCGCGTGGTCTGCTACCTGTCCCACCAGATACCGGAAGAGGGGATGCCGGAATTTGATGTGAAACTCGACACCAGCAAGCAGACCCTGGCTTCACAGCTGAGCCTGGCACCGGAAACCTTTTCCCGCGCCCTCAGCCATCTTGTCAAGTCAGGACTGATCGAGGTCTACGGCCGCACCATCCACATCAAGGATGCCAGGCGCCTGAGGGCCTTTCAGGGCTGACGGCGCGAATGTCTTTATTCGATCACCTGCACACGGGTGACGAAATGGCTGGTTTCGCCGTAGCACGTGGTCGGAATACCGCGATGCTCCTCATAATGCAGCACGACACGCTTGCCCAGTAGCGTGTTGAGCCGGGCCGCGATCGCTTCGTCGCGCACGGTGAAATTCCACAGCACCGGGGCCACTCCGGGAACGGTCGTCATCGCGAGTTCACCCTCGTAGGTCTTGCAGACCCAGCCCTTGCGCGAGAACTTCTGCAGGTAGCCGGCGCGCTCGCCCTCCGAATACGACCAGTTCAGCACGAAAGCCAGATAGCCGGCAAACATCAGCAGCGGCAGCACCGCCGCCCCGATCAGCCATTTGAGCCAGCCGCTGCGCGAAGTTGTCGTGATTGTTTGCATCGTGTTCCCCTGCGTCTTCAATACTACGTCCCAGCCAGGCGGCGCCAGGTCGCCACGACGGTATCCGGATTGAGCGAGATCGAGCCGATGCCCTGCGCCACCAGCCAGTCGGCGAGATCGGGATGGTCGCTCGGGCCCTGGCCGCAGATGCCGATGTACTTGCCCTGCTTCCTGCAGGCGGCGATGGCCTCAGCCAGCAGCTTTTTCACCGCCGGATTGCGCTCGTCGAAGCCTTCGGCCACCAGCCCGGAATCACGGTCAATGCCGAGGGTCAGCTGGGTGAGATCGTTGCTGCCGATCGAGAAGCCGTCGACGTGCTGCAGGAAATCGTCGGCCAGCAGCACGTTGGACGGAATCTCGCACATCATGATCAGGCGCATGCCACGATCACCACGCTTCAGGCCGTTGGCGGCCAGCAGATCGACCACCGCGGCGCATTCCTCCACCGTGCGCACGAAGGGAATCATCACCTCGACGTTGGAAAAGCCCAGGGTCTCGCGCACCTTTTTCAGCGCCCGGCATTCCAGTTCGAATGCCGGACGGAACTGCGCCGACACGTAGCGCGCCGCGCCGCGCAATCCCAGCATGGGGTTTTCTTCCTTCGGCTCGTAACGGTCGCCGCCAATCAGGTTGGCGTATTCGTTGGACTTGAAATCCGACAGCCGCACGATCACCGGCTGTGGCCAGAACGCCGCCGCCAGGGTGGCGATGCCCTCAGCCAGCTTGTCGACGTAGAACGAAACCGGATCCGCGTAGCCTGCCGTCCGCTGGTCGACTTCGTCGCGCAGGGCAGTCGGCAACGCGCCATATTCCAGCAGCGCCAGCGGGTGCACGCCGATCATGCGCGCGATGATGAATTCCAGCCGGGCGAGGCCGATGCCGTGATTGGGAATCTGCGCGAACTCGAAGGCGCGCTCGGGGTTGCCGACGTTCATCATCAGCTTCACCGGCAGCGCGGGCAGCGCAATGCTCGCCTGCGTCTCCACCTCGAAGTCCAGCCGGCCGGCATAGACGTTGCCGGTATCGCCCTCGGCGCACGAAACCGTCACCGCCTCGCCATCCTTCAGCACCGTGGTCGCGTTGCCCGCGCCAACCACGGCCGGGATCCCCAACTCGCGCGCGACGATGGCGGCGTGGCAGGTGCGGCCACCGCGGTTGGTGACGATCGCCGACGCACGCTTCATCACCGGCTCCCAGTCGGGGTCGGTCATGTCGGTGACCAGGATATCTCCCGCCTGCACCCGGTCCATTTCGGCCGGGCTGGCGATCAGACGCACCGCGCCGGCACCGATTTTCTGGCCAATCGCACGGCCGCTGATGCGCACCTCGCCGGTTTGCTTCAGCACGTAACGCTCGATCTCGCCGGCGCCGCGCGCCTTCACCGTCTCGGGCCGCGCCTGCACGATGAAGAGCTCCCCGGTTTCGCCGTCCTTGGCCCACTCGACGTCCATCGGGCGGCCGTAGTGGGCCTCGATCACGACCGCCTGGCGCGCCAGCTCGAGCACCTCGTCATCGCTCAGGGAAAACTGCCGCTGCAGTACCGGCGGTGTGTCCTCGATCACCGTGTCGCCGTCGCGCCACACCATGCGGGTCGACTTGCTGCCGAGTTCGCGCCGCACCACTGCCGGATAACCCCGCGCCAGCATCGGCTTGTGGACGTAAAACTCGTCGGGGTTGACCGAGCCCTGCACCACGGTCTCGCCCAGGCCGTAGGCGGCGGTAATGAACACCACGTCACGGAATCCGGATTCGGTATCCAGCGTGAACAGCACGCCCGAACTCGCAATGTCGGAACGCACCATCCGCTGCACCCCGGCCGACAACGCCACGTCGGCATGAGCGAAGCCGTGATGCACGCGGTAGGCGATGGCGCGGTCGTTGTAAAGCGATGCGAAGACCTTCCTCACATACAGCAGCAAATCCTCCTCGCCACGGACATGCAGATATGTCTCCTGCTGGCCGGCAAAGGAGGCATCGGGCAGGTCTTCCGCAGTGGCCGAGGAGCGCACCGCGACCGAAACCTCATTGCCGAGCGCGCGATAGGATTCGCGCAACCCCTGTTCCAGCGCGACAGGCAGGGCGGCAGCCTCGACCCAGGAGCGGATTTCCGCCCCGGCGGCGGCCAGCGCGGTGACATCAGCGACGTCGAGCGCCGCCAGGCGCGCGTTGATACGCGCACGCAGATCGTTGTGGTCGAGAAAATCCCAAAACGCCTGCGCCGTGGTGGCAAACCCGCCCGGCACCTTCACCCCCATGCCCGACAGATTGCCGATCATCTCGCCGAGCGAGGCGTTCTTGCCGCCCACGCGCGGCACATCCGCCATCGACAAGCCATCCAGTGACACAATGTAGTCAGTCGACACCTGCATGATGCACTCCATGAAAAGCCATCGCATTTTCTGCGTTTCCGATCACACCGGCGTCACTGTCGAGGCAGTGGCCAAGAGCGTGCTGGCGCAGTTTCCTGGCCTCGAGTTTAGCCTGATTACGCTGCCTTTCATCGACAGCGTCGAGAAGGCCCGGGATACCGTAGCGCGCATCGGCATCGCATCCGGAACCCTGGTGTTTTCCAGCCTGACCGACCCCGCGTTGCGCACTGTCCTGCGCGATGCCGGCGCCCGCCTGTTCGATGTGTTCGACCTCATCGCCCCCGCGGTCGAGAGCGCGCTGGGGCAGGCCGCCACTCCCAGCGGCGGCCACACCCACGGCATGGCGACCAACTACGAGTCACGCATCGATGCGGTTAATTTCAGCCTCGCGCTCGACGACGGCCTGCAGCCGCAGCGCCTCGACCAGGCGGACCTCATCCTGGTCGGCGTCTCGCGCGTCGGCAAGACCCCCACTGCGCTCTATCTTGCCCTGCAATATGGCCTGCGTACTGCCAACTATCCGCTGACGCCGGACGACCTCGAGCTCAGCAGCCTGCCCGATGTCCTGCTCGCCCACCTGCCGCGGCTGCGCGCCCTCACCCTGTCACCCGAGCGCCTTGCCGCGATCCGGCAGGTACGCTATCCCGACAGCCGCTACGCCAGTCTGGAGCAATGCCGCAAGGAACTGGCGGCAGCAGAAAAACTGTTCGCACGCCATGCCCTGCCCGTCATCGATACCACCCGCATGTCGGTGGAAGAAATCGCGGCGCGCCTGCGCAGCCCGGTCTGACAAGGCATCCGGCATCCGCATGCGGCAGAGGGCCGGACCTCACCCTGGCTTCCGTCGCCGCTGCCGCGCGGCCTCGAACACCGCCACGGCCAGCGCCGCCGACGCATTCAGCGACTCGACCCGGCCCGGCATCGGGATCTGGCTGCGAACGCTGGCTGCCCGGCACGCCGTTTCGGACAGGCCCGCCCCCTCGTTGCCGACTATCAGCGCCAGCGGGACGGTGAGGTCGAGGTCGAAGAAGTCGCTGTCCTGCGCCAGGGTCAGGGCGATGCGCTGAGCGGAAAAATGACCGAGCCATTCCCCCAGGTCGACGGCCGTCTGCAACGGCAGGACAAACTGCGCGCCCTGACCGCCACGCAAGGCCTTGGGCGACCATGGGTCGGTGCAGCCTTTGGACAGCACGGCAAGGGTGGCGCCCGCCGCCGCGCCGGTGCGCAGCATGGCGCCCAGGTTGCCCGGATCCTGGATGTCTTCCAGCACGATCACCAGCGGCATGGCATCGGTGGCAGGCGGCACGATCCACGCGACTTCGGCCAGCACGCCGGTGGGTGACGCCACCGGCGAGAGTTCGGCGAACAGGGAATCGGGCAAGACGAGGGCCCGCGCCTGCCGGCAGCGCTCCGCGAGACCGGCCAGCCTCGCCGCGTCGAAGGAGGCGGCACGCGCCAGGGTGTGGGGCTGGCCGCCGGCGTCAAGGTAGGCCGTGAGCAGATGCTCGCCATCGAGCAGGCTCATGCGCGCCTCACGCCTCGCCCGGGCGGAGTCGGCCAGTTTCTTCATGCGCCTGAAGATCGGATTGTCGCGCGAGGTGACAGGGATTTCGCTCATCTGCGGATTATCCAACAATCCATCCGGCAAGCTGGCGCCGCACTTCATCGCTGCAGATGGTTCCAGCCCTTACGCAGACGAGTCAAGCGGCAACGGCAAAGCGCTTTCCGCGCTGGACAGGCTTTCTCTTGCGGCGGATGGACTCAGCCGTCGGCAAACAGGATGGCAAACATCCGCGACCGCTCCGCCTCGCTCAAGCCCCGCAGCACCCGCACCGCGTCGCGCGTCACCCGCTCGTCGCGGGTGACCGAATATTCGATCGCGAGCTTGCGCCAGACCTCGGCCAGCGCCGGGTCCACGGCGTGCAGTTTCTGCAGCGCCTGGGCCACGCCGGCCTGGCCCTTGATCCCGTAGTAGGCCAGGCCGATGTTGTGCCAGGCATCGAGATAGCCGGGATCGATGCGCAGCGCCTCGCGCCAGGCGTTCATCGCCGCGCGCACCTGCCCGCTGTCGCGATAGGCGTTGCCGAGATTGTTGTGCGAAAAGATGTCGCCGGGATCGATGCGCAGCGCCTGCTGGTACGCGGCGATGGCCTCGCCATGGCGCTGCAGTTCGCTCGATGCGCGGCCAAGAACGAACCAGGCCAACGCGCTGCGGCTTTCCGTCTGCGTCCACTGCCGTCCCCACTCCAGCAGGCCGGTCCAGTTGCGCTGCCGTTCAAGCTGCCGGGCCTCGGCAAGCCACTCGGCGTGGGGACGGGCCATCGGCGGCTGAAAAACAGGCGCCACCGTGCCGCGGATCAGGTCCTGCGACTGCGCCCGCGCCGACGCAGGCGACAGGGCCAGGACCAGCAGGAGTCCGGTCAGCGACCCGCTCTTCAGGATTGCGGTGAGGGCAGCACGGTTCATGTAAAGGGATCGCGATCGCAGGAGATGTGTTCCTGACCGGTCAGATGCGGAATGATTCCGGCCTCGCCCGGTGCGGCCACGCAATCCGCGTCATAGCCCACCCCATCCGCCCACACCAGTTGTCCGCCACACCACAGGAGCGGCAGGCGGTCACGCTGCCAGGGAGGGATGGCGGCTTCCTGCATCAGGTTCTTGAGACTGCGGCGCACGCCTCCCGTAACCGGACGCAGGCGCTCGCCTCCCCGTCGTGTCCGCACTTCGACCGGTCCGGTTTCCAGCAGGCTGCGCTTCACCCCCACCCCGCTGGCGTCAGTGAAGCGCAACGACTGCGACAGCCACGGCAGTCGCAGCACAGGTTCGCCCTGCCACGTTACGGCAAGGGGGGCGCCCGCTTCGGCACACGGTACCAGGCAGGCCAGGTTGCGGTAACGATGCAGCTCGACTTCGCCGAGGTTGACACACACCCGCGCATCCTGGCGGGCCTTCAACAGCTGGTTCAGGGCCTGGTCGAGGCGCCGCTCGTTGGGCAGGCGGTAGTGTTGCCCGGCGATGAAATGGCGCAGCAGGTTGCGCTGGCGCGCCGGCGACAACCGCGCCAGCACGGAGCAATCCAGACGGTCGTCGACAACTGCGCCGTCCGCGTCGATCGAAGCCAGGTCGTCGAGCAGTTCGGCCGCCTCGGCCTGCAGCGTGGCGGCGCGTGCCAGCGTGGCGGAATAGCCGGGGAAATGCCCGGCGAGCAGCGGCATCAGGTCATGTCGCAGTGCGTTGCGGCGATAGCGCGGATCGAGATTGCTCTCGTCCTCGACCCATTTCAGTTGATGCTGCTCGGCATAGGTGCGGATCTCTGCCCGCGTCACCCCGAGCAGGGGCCGCAACTGCGCCGCCTTCCAGCCGGGCAGGTGGTGCCAGGGCGCCATCGCCGCCAGCCCCCGGGGGCCCGCGCCGCGCAGCAGTTGCAGCAGCAGGGTCTCGGCCTGGTCATCCTGATGGTGGGCGGTGAGCAGGGCGTCCGCGTCGATCGCGGCAAAGATCCGGCGGCGCGCCGCCCTCGCCGCCGCCTCGATGCCCGCAGGATCGTCACGCGCCACGCTGACCCGATGCAGGTCAAACGGAATGTCGTGCTGCGCGCATAGCCGGCGGCAAAAATCCGCCCACTGATCGGCGTGCGGAGACAAGCCGTGATGCACGTGCACGCAACGCAAGCGAAATCCCAGGGAGGGCTGGCACGCCTGCACAAGGTGCAGCAGGACGACGGAGTCGAGACCGCCCGAGAGTCCTACAACCAGGGCCGCGTCGCGCGGCAGGTGGCGAGCGATCGATGCCGCCACCGCGTTGCCGATGGGCTTACTTTTCGGCGACTTCCCGGAAGCTTCCATACGCCCGCAGACGTTGATAACGCGCTTCAATCAACGCCTCGAGCGAGGGCTTGCGCAACTCGGCGAGGGTATCGGCCAGCGCCCGGCGCATCGACTGGAACATGGCGTCCCAGTTGCGGTGGGCGCCGCCAAGCGGCTCTTCGACGATCTTGTCGACCAGGCCATGGGACTTCAGGCGCTCGGCGGTGATGCCCAGTGTTTCCGCCGCCACCGAGGCCTTGTCGGCGCTCTTCCACAGAATCGAGGCACAGCCCTCGGGCGAGATCACCGAGTAGGTGGAATATTGCAGGATCAGCGTACGGTCGCCGACACCGATCGCCAGGGCGCCGCCCGAGCCGCCCTCGCCGACGATGCTGCAGATCACCGGCGTCTGCAGTTCGGCCATGACGTAAAGGTTGCGCGCGATGGCCTCGCTCTGGCCGCGCTCCTCGGCGCCGATGCCGGGGTAGGCACCCGGCGTGTCGATGAAGGTGAAAATCGGCAGGTGGAATTTTTCCGCCAGGCGCATCAGGCGCAGCGCCTTGCGATACCCCTCGGGGCGGGGCATGCCGAAATTGCGGTAGATCTTTTCCTTGGTGTCGCGGCCCTTCTGGTGGCCGATGACCATCACCGGCTCGCCGTTGAAGCGCGCCATGCCGCCGACGATCGCGCTGTCGTCGGCAAACGCGCGGTCGCCATGCAGCTCGGAGAAGTCGGTGAACAGCCCCTGCACGTAGTCCAGGGTGTAGGGCCGCTGCGGATGCCGCGCCACCTGCGACACCTGCCAGGCATTGAGCTTGGCGTAGATATCCTTGGTCAGTGTCTGGCTCTTCTTTTGCAGGCGGCGGATCTCCTCGGAGATATCGAGGGCCGAGTCGTCCTGCACAAAGCGCAGTTCTTCGATTTTGGCTTCGAGCTCGGCGATCGGCTGCTCGAAATCGAGGAAGGTTAGTTTCATCGAGTGGGAACGAAAAGGAAATCAGCCGGGGATTTTACCAGCCCGGCGTCCTTCCCTGTCAGTCTCAGTGATGGTGGCCGTGGGCCCCATGGGCGTGACCATGCGAGACCTCGTCCGGCGACGCCGGGCGAACTTCGGCCACCACGCACTGGAAATGCACCGCCTGGCCGGCATAGGGATGATTGGCATCCACCACGACCTTGTCGTCGGCGATGTCGGTCACGGTGTAGAGCATTTCCTCGCCGCCTTCCATGGGCGATCCGACGAACTGCATCCCCACTTCGACCGTCTCCGGAAAGACCTCGCGCGCTTCCATCCGCACCAGCGACTCCTCGTATTCGCCGAAAGCGTCGGCGGCCTGCAGCTTGAGTTCCACCGTGTCGCCGACCTGCTTGCCTTCCAGCGCGGATTCAACCAGCGGGAAGATGTTGTCGTAGCCGCCGTGCAGATAGCTGACCGGCTCGTCGCTCTCCTCGAGCAGGTTGCCTTCGAGGTCGTTCACCTTGTAGGTGATGGTGACGACGGTGTCCTTGACGATATTCACTTGAGTTCCTTTACCAGTTGCAGCACCTCCGCCGCATGTCCGCGGCTGGAAACGCCATACAGGGCGTGTCGGATGACGCCCTGCTTGTCGATGATGAACGTGGAACGCACCACGCCGTTTCTCTTCACTCCGTCCACTTCCTTTTCCTGCATCACCCCGTAGGCGCTGCAGGTTTCCTGCTCCTTGTCGGCCAGCAGCCGCACGCTGATGCCATGCTTGTCGCGAAACTCGCCGTGCTTGATGCAGTCGTCGCGCGACACGCCGAGCACCACCGTATCGAGTTTGCCGAAACTGCCTTCCAGTTCGCTGAACTCGATCGCTTCGGTGGTGCAGCCCGGCGTGTCATCACGGACGTAGAAGTACAGGACAAGATTCTTCTTGCCTGCAAAATCCTTCAGTCCGACGAAATTCATGTCCGCGTCCGGATTGGAAAATTCCGGTGCACGGTCGCCCGGTTTCAGCATGCTTTAGCTCCGCCTGTCATTTCGGGCGTCATTCTAGCCCGGATATTTCATAAATTCGCGGCATTTCAGAGGCATTCAATATAATGCCGCGATGACCTGCCGCCCCGAACCCTTCATCGCGCCATGACCCGCCTGCTCGGCGGCCTGAGTCCCGCCCGCTTTCTCCGCGACTACTGGCACAAGCGCCCGCTGCTGATCCGCAACGCCGTGCCTGATTTCCAGGGGCTATTGCCGGCCGAAGACCTGCTCGGCCTGGCCGCACGTGACGATGTCGAGTCGCGACTGATTCAGGGCAGTGGCGATCACTGGCAACTCGAGCACGGCCCGTTCCGCCGCAGCCATTTCAAGCGCCTGCCAAAAACCGAATGGACGCTGCTGGTGCAGTCGATCAACCACCATCTGCCGGCAGCGGATTCCCTGCTCGGACGCTTCGATTTCATTCCGCACGCCCGGCTGGATGACCTGATGGTGAGCTACGCGGTGCCGGGAGGCAGTGTCGGGCCGCATTTCGATTCCTACGACGTGTTCCTGCTGCAGGGTTCGGGGCATCGTCGCTGGCAAATCAGCACCCAGGCCGACCTCGGCCTACTGGACGACGTGCCGCTGAAAATCCTGCGCCATTTTCATCCCGAACAGGAATGGCTGCTCGGTCCCGGCGACATGCTCTACCTGCCGCCGCATTGCGCCCATTACGGCGTCGCCGAGGATGTCTGCACCACCTACTCCATCGGCTTTCGCGCCCCGACAGCGGATGAGATGGCACACGCCTTTCTCGATCACCTGCAGGACACGCTCGAACTAGACGGCCGCTACGCCGACCCCGACCTGCGCCTGCAGGCCCACCCGGCGGCACTGAGCAAGGACATGCTGCAAAAGATCGGCAACATGATCGCGCGCATACGCTGGGACAAGGATGACATTGCCGAATTCACCGGACGCTACCTGAGCGAGCCCAAGCCCCACGTGTTTTTTGATGCGCCAGAGACGCCGACCCGCTTTGCGGCCTTTGCGCGCCAAGCGAAAAAGCACGGGGTGAGGCTCGATCTCAAGACCCGCATGCTGTTCTGCAACCGGCGTTTTTTCATCAACGGCGAAGGCTTCACTCCGGGTGCGGACGAGGTGCCGGCCCTGCGGTCGCTGGCCGACCATCGTCGTCTCGCCCCGCCGCTGCCGGACGCCTTGCTGCCGCGTCTGCATGAGTGGTGTGAAGACGGCTGGATCCATATCGACAGGGGAACACCTTCATGAGCGCACAGGCAATCGATACCGCAGTGGGTTACCAGATGGCCTTCGACACGCTTCTCGCCACAGCGAGACGCCGGCTTTGCCTCTACGACCGCACGCTCGATGACCTGCGCATCGAGGATCCCGCACGCCACGCCGCCCTGCGTGCGTTCTGCGTGGCCGGGGGCGGACGTCGTCTCGACATCCTGCTCGATGAAATCGACACCCTGCGCGCCCGCCACCCGCGCTTGATCGAACTGTTGCGCGACTTTGGCCACGTCCTCGCCATCCGCCAGGCCGACCCTGAGGCGGCGCGTCCCGACCACGGATTCGTCGTGGCTGACCAGCGCGGCGTACTCAGGCGTTTCGACAAGCTGTCCCTGCGCGGCAGCCTGGATCTCGACGACCCGCATGGTGCTGCGTTGCTGCACAAGGAATTCGACGCGCTATGGGAACGTGCACCGGCGCTCATTTCCGCCACAACGCTCGGGCTTTGAGCTAGGTTCTACAGGGTTCTGAGCCAGTCCAGTTCGTTCGGGCTGAAGCCCGCCTGCCGTCGTGCCTCGAAATTGAACGGAGGCTTCAGCGGCGGCGCATCGTACTCCGCCAATAACTGCCTGAACGTCGCGTCGGGCGACAAGCCACGTTCTGCGCATAGCCAGTC
>Ga0209450_10001183_pt1 | contig 13106 bp, 11 predicted proteins | sample FrelakmetLWP11LW_FD_187149 | JGI IMG/M metagenome (GOLD analysis project Ga0209450, IMG submission 187149) | Freshwater lake sediment microbial communities from the University of Notre Dame, USA, for methane emissions studies - LWP11 LW (SPAdes)... | ecosystem: Environmental > Aquatic >... | reverse complement strand
CCCGCCCTGACGGTGTCCTGCAGGTGCAAATCGAAGCTGTCATCGGGGGAGACGGCCGCGGCAAGCCCGCCCTGGGCCAGGAAGGTGCTCCCGGTGGGCATCGGAACCTTGCTGACGAGGAGCACGCGAAGGTGCTCGGGCAGGGCAAGCGCACAGGAGAGCCCTGCCAGCCCCGCGCCGAGGATCAGCACGTCGGTCCTGCGGATGCTGTCGACGGGGGTCATACCGTCTCCTCCGTCCTGCCTGTCGATCGGTAGTTGCCTATGACCCGCTCCACGTCGGCCAGCAGGTCGGCGACGGCTCCCTCCACCTCCAGAGAGGCTTCGAGCACGAGGATCGCGTCGGTCCCGGGGAGCCCCTGGAGCTTGACGGCATCCTTCGCGGTCGTTACCAGGGCTTCCGCCCGCGCGATTCTCATCATCCTGCCGAGATCCTCCATGTCGCTCCCGGTGTACGGATGGTGGTCGGGGAAAGTCACCAGCCTTGCCACCGTGAAACCCGCCTCCTCAAGCGTCTGCCTGAAGCTCTCAGGCCTTCCCAGGCCGCAGAAGGCGATCACCGGGCCAGCCGGAATATCCCCGCGGGAGCGCGAACAGGCAAGCCTGACGATCCCGGGGCGCATCCTGCTGAACTGGACGGAGGCCTTCCAGTTGTGGTCGGCGAGGCGCCGCCTGACCCACTCGGCGGACATGCCGGGCTTCACGCGGTTGATCCAGATGTGGTCGGCGGCAGCCAGCGAGGAGGGCGGCTCCCTGAGCGTACCCGCCGGCAGCACCCCTCCCCGGCCGAAGGGCTCTTCGAAATCGAGGACGACGAGGTCCAGGTCACGGTGCAGCCCGAGGTGCTGGAAGCCGTCATCGACGATGACCAGATCGGGCTTCTTCTCCGAGAGGGCTTTCAGGGCTGCTTCAGTCTTCGACCTGGCCGTGTACACCCTGGCCTTGCCGACCAGCTTCTCCGCGAGGAGCAGAGCCTCGTCGCCGATCCCCCCCGGCGTGGCGACCGAGTCGGCCCGGACACGGCAGGGATCCTTCCTGTCTCCGGTATTCCTGGCGACTACGACGACATCGTAGCCCATCGCCGAGATCCGCCTGGCAAGCCAGATGGTGACCGGGGTCTTTCCGGTGCCGCCGACCTCTATGTTGCCGACGCTGAGAACCGGAACGCCGATCCTGAGGCCGCGTCCCTCCATGCGCCTCCTGCGCAGGGAGGCAGCCGCGCCGTACAGCCAGCCGGGAGGGGTGAGAGCCCAGCCGAGCCAGGCCCAGTGGCCCTCCCTTGCCGTGGTCTTCCTGAATACCGTATCAGCTCTCAGCATGTAACTCACCTTCCGGTGGAAGAATGCCGGAGAGAATCAAGAGGTTTCTGAACAGACCCAGCGGGTCCGTCCCGGTGGGTAAGGCCAGCTCCCTCGCGGAATCCGGGGAGGGCGGCGCCGTTCTGAATCGGCGGAGCGCCTCCGCCATCGAAGGGGCATCCGTCGCCACGGAGACAACGCCAAGGGCAACCCCCCGCTCGATCGTCAATCGGAAGTGCCAGTGGTTGGGGCCGACCACGACGGGCACTCCTCTCTGGAGAGGCTCCAGGACATTGTGACCCCCCGCGGAGCTGAAGGTCCCCCCCACGAAGGCCGCGTCGGCCGCGCCGTAAAGCCTGGCGAGGATGCCGTGAACGTCAACGACCACACTGTCGGGAACGGAATCACAGGGGGCGGCGTCGAGCCCGGACCAGAGCACCGGGGAGAGGCCTCTGCTCCTGAGGACTGACACGGCGTCTCCCACCCTCTCCAGGTGCCTCGGGGCGAGCACCGGCAGGAAGCCGGCGGCAATCGCCGCTTCGACGACGACCGCTTCCTCACCCCTGCGGACGGATCCCGCGACCAGAACAGGCTTTCCTGCACGGGTCAGTGTCTCCCTCCACGCAGGCGGCGCTTCTCCCGGGTCCTGGCAGGCTTTGGCGTCGGATGTCGTGGCCACAAGGTCGGGATCGGTCCCCAGTGAACGGAATCTCTCCGCATCCTCCCCGCTGCGCGCCATGATGCCGGTGAAGCAGGAGAGCAGCCTTCCGAGGAAAGGCTTCAGGAGCCGGTAGCCCCGCATGCTCCGCTCGGAGAGGCGGCCGTTCACCATGATGACGGACATCCCCGATGTCAGGGCCGCCATCAGGCTGCAGGGCCAGAGCTCGGTCTCCGCCAGGACCAGCGATCTGGGGGCGACCCGCTCGAGGAAACGGCCGGCGCAGGCCGGCGTGTCCAGCGGCGCGAAGGAGCCGGGAAGCCCGTTGGCGTCCAGGAACTTCCTCCCCGCAGGCGTGGTGCACGTGACCCAGACCGGAAGCCCTGCGGCCTTCAGAGCCGCCACGAACGGCAGGAGCCCGTTCAGCTCTCCGAGAGAGGAGCCGTGCAGCCAGACCGGATGGTCAGCCGCCCCGGGGACTCGGCCGAGCCTCTCCCTCCTCTCTGAAGCGGGCCGCAGGAGGAGTGCCCGCGACAGCATCGCCCCAGCGGTATTCTCCACGGACCGGATGACCATGTAGAGAATTCGTGCGGCCGGTGAGGCGGCAAGGTCCGCGACGGCGGTGACGGAGGCGAGGCGGCTCTCGAAGATGCTCATCCATTCCCCGCGGTCGCCCCTGGGCATCGGCGGCAGGGGTCTCCCCTCGACGACCGTCACCCTCGAAAACGGGAGCGGCACCAGGAACCGGTCCCAGGAGTGAAGACGGATTGCCGGCCATGCGGATGCGCCCATCGGAACGACCGGACGTCCTCCGAGCCTGGAGATGACGCCGGAGCCGCCCCTCGCGCGGCAGGCCGGACCCCTGGGGCCGTCGGGCGTGATGGCGCAGTCCGCGCCGCTCCTGAGGATGGAGGCCATCTCCTTCACGGCTTCCAGACCACCCCGGGAGGTGGAGCCCCGGACGGTGGCGAATCCCATAGCATGCAACGCATTGGCGGCGTACTGCCCGTCGGTGTTGCGGCTGACGAGCACGGTGGCCCCCTCATCCCTGTGCGTATGTACCAGGGGGAGCTGTCTGCCGTGCCAGAATGCGAAGAGTGCCGGTCTCCCCCTTACGCTTCCCGCCCTGCCGCCGGGGGGGCTGAGATATCTCACGCGCCAGGTGATGCCCAGCAGCCTCATGACCAGCTTCCCGAGCACCTCAGAGAGGTGGAGGAGGTCGGGTTTCCCGACTGTTCTACCGCGCACTGAATCTCTCCATGATGATTCGTGCCGTCCTGACGGCGGCGCCCGGCGCTCCAAGCGCCTGCCGTACGAGGGAGAGCCCTGCCACTGCCCCGGAACGGAGCGGCGAATCCTCCATCAGCGGGGCCAGCACCGCGGCGAGGGCCGGGCCTGTCACCTCCCCCTGCACGAGCTCGGGAGCCACATCCATGCCCGCCACGATGTTGGCCATTCCGATCCGGTCAACGCCGCTGACCAGCAGCTTCGCGAGAGCGTAGGTCAGAGGGGAGGTGCGGTAGGCAATCACGAACGGGACGCCGTGAAGGGCGGTCTCCAGGGTCGCGGTGCCTGAGCAGACCGCGGCCGCCGAAGCGCCGTCGAGGGCTGACCCGAGGTCTTCCATCAGACGGATGCCGGGGAGCGCAGCCGCCTTTGCGTAGTACTTTGCCGGAACACCGGGGGCGACCGCCACCCTCGCCTCCCTGGCCCGGCCTGAATCCACAAGCTCACGGAAGGCCTCGAGCATCGGATCGAGCAGTCTGCCGACCTCCTGCTCCCGACTGCCCGGAAGGAGAGCCAGGACATCGCCCGGGGCAGGAGAAATGCCAGGCATGGGGACCGAGTCGACCAGGGGATGGCCAGCCCAGACTGCGCAGGTTACCCCGTGGGTCTCGTAGAACTCCACCTCGAAGCGGAAAAGCGTGATCATGAGGTCCACGCCGTCGCGGACCTTCTTCACCCGTCCCCTCCCCCAGGCCCAGAGCTGAGGGGAGATGTAGTAGATGACCGGGATACCCCTTGACCGGGCCCAGAGAGCGAGGGGCAGGTTGAACCCGGGGTAGTCCACGAGGAGCATGGCATCGGGAGCGAAGGAGGATGCGAGCCGTCTCATGGCGCTCTTCAGGCGGAGCAGCCTGCCTGCCGATGAGAGCACCTCGGCGAAGCCCATGACGGAGTAATCCCGCTGATGGAAGTCGAGGCGCATCCCGGCGGCGGCCAGGCGGTCCCCCCCCAGCCCGGCAGATTCCACGGCAGTCATCTCCGAGAGGGCCCGGAGCAGCTCGGCGGCCCGGATGTCGCCCGAGGGATCTCCGGCGGAGACGAGGAGTCTCATCGATCCCGGGAGGCCCTGAGAGCCCCCGCGGCCTCCTCTATGGCGGCTGATATCCTCTGGGCCGACCGCAGAGCCACAAGGCCGTCCTCACCGGTCACCGTGGGTTTCCCGTTCCCGGAACAGGCCGTCAGGAAGTCGGTCAGCTCGGCGGTAAGGGCGTCGCCGTCGGCGACTGCCACCGGCACCGGCATGATGGCTCCCCCCGGTTCCATCCTGTAGGCCTCCACGCTCCTGCCGGCGAAGTCCACCGAGACGTAGCTCCTCCTCTGGAAGAAGCGCAGCTTCCTCATCTGGTCCCTGGAGATCCGGCTGGCGGTCATGTTCGCGACGCAGCCGTTCTCAAAGCTTATCCTGGCGCTAGCGATGTCGACGTTGTCGCTGAGGACCGGCACCCCGGCGGCATGGACCGAGGCGACCGGGGAGCGCACGAAGGAGAGCACGAGGTCGATGTCGTGGATCATCAGATCCATGACGACGGAGACGTCCGTCCCCCTGGGCTTGAAGGGGGCCATCCGGTGTCCCTCGACGAAGAGCGGTTCGCTGATGAGTTCAGCGGCGGCCAGGATGGCCGGGTTGAAGCGCTCGACGTGGCCCACCGCCAGGACGAGTCCGAGAGCGGCGGCCTTCGCGACCATCACCTCCGCATGCTCCGGCGAAGCCGCGATGGGCTTCTCCACAAGGACGTTGCATCCGGCTTCCAGGGCGGCCATGACCGCTTCGAAGTGCGCGCTCGTGGTACAGGCGACCACTACGTTCCCGCAGATGTCCAGGAGCTGTCCGAGACTCCCGCAGACCCTGACAGGGAGCTGGGTTGCCACCTGGGCGGCCCGCTCCGGGCTTGCATCGAAGACCGGCACCGGCTCACCGGAGAGCTGGCCCAGAATCCTTGCGTGGTGGAACCCGAGGTGCCCTACACCGACCACTCCCGTCATCTCATCCTCCAAACGCGGTGATCACATCCGCGGCGTATTTAACGGACCGCTCCGACAGGGAGAGGTGCGTGACGAACCTCACGATGGAATCGGTGATGTCGAGGCAGCCGATCTCCAGGGAGCCGAGCGCTTCGGCCACTTCGCCGGCTCTGCCCTTCGGCGTCCTGGCCAGGACGATGTTGGTCTGTACGTCCCTCTCCAGCTCGAGAACCTTGGAGCGTCTGACTCCCCCGGCGATGATCTCGGCCCAATGGTGCGTCCTCCGGAGGTCGGGGAGATTGTGCTCGAGCGAGTAAAGGCAGGCGGCGGCCAGAATGCCGGCCTGGCGCATCCCTCCTCCCTGGCACTTCCGCAGTCTCCTGACCCTCGGCTCGTCCTCCACGCTGCAGAGCAGCACGGAGCCTACCGGGCAGCCGAGAGCCTTCGAGAAGCACATGGACACCATCCTGAAGCCCCGCGTGAGGCTGTCGAGGGGCGCTCCGGTGGCCGCATGGACATGCCACAGCCTGGCTCCGTCGAGGAAGACCGATGCGCCGGAGGCCGAAGCGGCGGCGATGACCGCATCGACGTCATCCTGGGGCAGCACGAGACCGCCCATGATGTTATGCGTGTTCTCAAGGGTCACCAGCGTTCTGGGGGCGTAGTGGTCATCGGGGATCCTGGAAAGCATCTCCCTGAGCCTCGCCGGAGAGAGGCAGCCGGAAGGGTCCTCGTCCATCCTGTGCATCTGGACCCCGCCGAGCATCGCGTACTGCGCGCCTTCGTACAGGTACACATGGCTTCTGGTGCCGCAGATGACCTCGTCTCCGGGGGCCGCGATGGAACGAATGGCCACGCCGTTCGCCATGGTGCCGCTGGTCATGAATACGGCTCTCGGGAAGCCGGCCATGGAGGCCACGAGGGCTTCCAGGCTGTTGACGGTGGGATCCTCACCGAACACATCATCCCCGACCTTCGCCCTGGCCATCGCCACCCTCATGCCGTGGGAGGGCGTGCTGACGGTGTCGCTGCGGAGGTCAACCCTGAATGACTTCAATCGGATACCACCCCTCCGGTGGAGTGCCTTTGCATGGCGTCGTCGAGGATCCTGGACAGCAGCTCCCCCGGAGAGACCCCGCTGGCCTCCCAGAGCTTGGCGAACATGCTGATGGCGGTGAAGCCGGGGATCGTGTTGATCTCGTTGAAGTAGAGCACCCCCTCGCGGTCGAGCAGGAAGTCCGCCCTCGCGAAGCCGCGGCCGTCCATGGAACGGAAGCACCCGCCGGCGTACTCCCTCGCGAGCGCGGCAGTCGCCTCGGGGATGGGAGCGGGGATCAGGAGGCGGGACTCGGGGCAATCATATTTCGCCTCATACGTGTACCACTCCAGCCCCGGCACGACCTCTCCGGGAACAGAGGTCGATACTCCGGAGAACTCACCCAGGAGGCTCACTTCGATTTCCCTGGGCGACTCCAAACCCTTCTCGATGATGATGAGGCTGTCGAAGCGGAAGGCTTCCTCCAGCGCCCCTGGGAGGCCCGAGGCATCCGCCACCCTGCTGATGCCGACGCTGGAGCCCATTCGGGAGGGCTTCACGAACAGCGGGTACCCGAGAGGTTCGAGGTCACGGGCGGTCGGCTGATCCGCGCGGGTGAACGACCTCCACGGGAGGACGGGGATGCCCGCCCCTGAGACAAGCCTCTTGGTGGCGGCCTTGTTCATGGCAAGGGATGAGGTCATGACGCCTGCTCCTGCGCAGGGCCATCCGGCGAGGCTGCACAGCCCCTGAACCGTGCCGTCCTCGCCCCATGGCCCGTGCAGGACCGGGAAGACGACATCGAAGCGGATGGCTGCACCCGGGTCACGGAGCCGCCAGGGGAACACGGAGGCATCGATGGAGAGGACTTTCCCGTCCTCCAACCGCCAGACGCCGCCCCTGTCGAGCAGCACGCGGATGACCTCATGGCCCGAACGTGCCAGGACGCTGCCGACGAACCCGCCTGAGACCAGCGAGACGTCGTGCTCGGCTGACCTCCCCCCTGAAAGCAGAAGTACCCTCACACCTGGACCCCCGTCTCCGAGATGCCGGCCGGAGCGGATCGGCCTTGACCGGACACTGACCTGTGATAATTTACAGCGGCTGCTTGTCTTTGCAAATATACGATTCCCGCTTCGCACGGGCACTGCGCCCCTGCGGACCCGGCCTCGGCCCGAACTTCGGAGGAGCAATGAAGATACTGATAACCGGAGGCGCCGGCTTCATAGGATCCACGGTCGCCGATCACCTCCTTGAGAACGGCCACCGGGTACACATCCTGGATGATCTCTCCACAGGATTTCCGGAGAACGTGAATCCTGATGCCTCCTTCCACCGCCTGGACATCCGCAGCGCGGAGGCCCACAGCCTCATCCGGGACGGCGGCTTCGACGCGGTCTGCCACCATGCCGCCCAGATGGATGTCAGGCGCTCCGTCAGGGAGCCGCTCTTCGACGCCGACGTGAACATCCTAGGCACGCTGAACCTCCTGGAGGCCTGCCGTCTGGGCGGAGTCTCGAGGGTGGTCTACGCCTCAACGGGAGGTGCGGTCTACGGTGAGCCGGCAGAGCTGCCGGTCCGCGAGAGTCACCCGATCAATCCCATCTGCCACTACGGGATCAGCAAGCACACGGTCGAACATTACCTCTTTCTCTACAGGCACCTGTACGGTCTCGACTACGTCGTCCTCCGCTACCCCAACGTCTACGGCCCCAGGCAGAATCCCCACGGGGAGGCCGGCGTGACCGCCATTTTCACTCTTGCCTACCTCACCGGCAGGAGACCCAGGATCAACGGCGACGGCGCCCAGATGCGTGACTATGTCCACGTCCGCGACATCGCGCAGGCGAACCGTCTTGCCCTCGATCTCGGCAACCACGCCGCATCCAGGGGCATCTTCAACATCGGGTGGGGCCGAGGCAGGTCGGTGCTCGAGCTGGACCGGATCATCCGCGGCTTCGTCGGTACAGACCTCGAGCCGGAGTTCGGCCCCCCGCTCCCGGAGGAGATCCAGCAGATCGCCCTGGACAGCTCGAGAGCTCGTGAAGTTCTCGGCTGGAATCCCTCGATCCCGTTCGAGACCGGGCTCTCCGACCTGGTCGAGTTCCACCGGGCAAGGCTCGGAGGCTGAATGGCCGCACCTCTCCCGCCGGTATTCCTCGACAGGGACGGAGTGATCAACCGGAACCGCGACGACTACGTCCGTTCAATCTCGGACTGGGAGCCGATCCCCGGCTCGATCGAGGCCGCCGCAAGGCTCTCCCGGGCCGGACACCCTGTGATCGTCGTCACCAATCAGTCAGCGGTCGCCCGCGGCTACTGCAGCCTGGCCGATGTGGAGGCGGTCCACGCTCTCATGAGAGCCAGGATCGAGGAGGCCGGAGGCTCGCTGACGGCGGTCTACTACTGCCCCCATCATCCTGATGAGAGCTGCGCGTGCAGGAAGCCCGAGATCGGCATGATCGACAGGGCCAGGATGGAGCACCCCATGCCGGCCGGAGGATACCTCGTCGGCGATGCGGCCTCAGACATGGAGATGGGACGGAAGGCTGGGCTTCTCACCATTCTGGTGCTCACCGGAAGAGGCTCGGCCCAGCTGCTGCGCATGAAGTCCGGCGGGGAGCCGATGCCCTGGAAGGTCGCTGCCGACCTCGCGGAAGCGGTCGACATCATCGTCGGGTCCGCTCGCTGAAGCGCATCCGCGTTGTCCGGACGGTTGCCCTTCCTGTATGACCGGAGTATTCTTGCACCGCAGAAAGTACGATTCTCCCGCCGGACGGCAGACCTGCTATGACCAGAATACTGATAATCGACGATGACAAAAAGATCCGTGAGCTGCTCTGCATGTACTTCAGCCAGCACGGATTCGACGCGACCTGCGCGGCAACGGCAGGACCGGCATAGCCTCCTTCCAGTCGACCGGGGCCGACATCATCGTCACGGACATCGTCATGCCCGACATGGAAGGCATAGAGACCATCATGGCGATCCGCCGCCTGGACCCCCGGGTACCCGTGATCGCCTATTCCGGTGGCGGAAGGCTTGGCCCCGAAGGGTACCTGGACGTGGCGATGAAGATCGGCGCATCCAGGACGTTCACGAAGCCGCTGGTCCTTGCCGAGCTCCTCGGGGCTGTCCGGGAGCTGCTCGGCGGGACAGCCGGCTGGGAATGATCCGTCAGCTCATCGCATAGGCCCGGATCAGCTCCACAGAAGCCTCCAGCGCCTTCTCGTGGGTTCTCTCCATCGCATGTGACGCATCGACTCCGGGTCCGATGAGACCGTGCCTTGCGTCCATCCCGGATCTCAGTGCGGCCGCCGCATCGGAGCCGTAGTGAGGATAGGTGTCCACCACGAAGGGGATACCGCTCTTCCTTGCGGTCTCCATGAGCCTGACCGTGAGGCTCCTGCTGAAAGGACCTGAGCTGTCCGCTGCGCAGATGGTGACCCTGTCCTCCGAGGACTCCCTCCCCTTGCCGGCCACTCCCATGTCGACGGCGATGAACTCGACCGCCTCGGGAGGCAGCAGTCCGGCCGCGCCGTGCCCGACCTCCTCGAAGCAGGTGATGAGGAAATGGATCGTCTTCCTCGGTCTCGCGCCCTCCGAAAGCCTCCTGGCGGCTTCGATGAGGACGGCCACGCCCGCCTTGTCGTCGAGGTGTCTCGACTTGATGAAACCCGATCCGGTCCGGACCGGCCTGGGATCGAAGTGGATGTAGTCGCCGACGGAGATACCGAGCGTCTCGACATCCTTCCTGGAGGAGACCTCCTCGTCCAGCCTGACGTGCATCTTGTCCTTGTCGCGGCGGGCCGATGCCTTCTCCCTGCCGTGCGCATGGACGGATGTGAAGTCGAAGAGGACGGTACCCTGGTAGAGCCTCCCGTCCCACGTCTCCACCATGCAGTACTCGCCCTCGATGCTGGACATGGTGTATCCCCCGATGGTCTCCAGATCGAGCCTTCCCTCGGCGGTGATCCCGCTCACCATGCCTCCGAGCGTGTCGAGATGCGCCGAGAAGATCACGCCCTCGGACTCCTGGCCGTCGAGAGTGGCCAGGAGGGTGCCCTTGACCCCGGACTGCGTGCGGAGGCCCATGTCCTCGAACCTGCCTCGAACGGAGCGCATGGCTTCATCCGTATGGCCCGCGACGCTCCTTGTATCCAGGAGCTGCATCAGGATGTCGGTGACGGTCTCAGTGGGCTGTGTCATTGCTGATCCTCCATGTTGCTGGTGCCCGGAAAGCTAAGATACTCAAGCCGGCGGGCTCCCGGTCAGGGGTCGCCGGATGTATGATTCCCCCATGGGAACAAGAAGTCGGACGAGGAAATTCCTCACTTTTCTCAGCATGGCTCTGCCCTTCATTCTGCCGGCACTGGTGCTTGCCTTCTGGCTTGCCGGCAGGTGCGGGGGACAGGATGCCGAGCCTCTGCACATCATGGCCTCGATGGATCCGGACGGCGGCCACACCACAACCTTTTCGACCATACTCTCCGATGGGGCTGACGCTGTCTGGACATGCTCCGTTGGAACTTTCCTCGAGACCGGCACATCCGAGGCGGCCGGGAGGACGGTCACCTGGCAGCCGGAATCGGACACTGAGGACTCGGTGATGGTGATCATCACCACGCCGACCGTTTCAGACACGGTCCGGTTCCTGCCGGCGGTTCCGGAGACCACCCCTAACGTAACCGTCTCCGCAGCCTACCATCTGGCGCTCCTGGAGCGCTCCAGGAGCGTACAGCTCCCCCCGGGCGCCTACACGGCCGCCGCCTCGGGTGAGGGGCTCAGGAATTATGACGGTCTGGTGGTCCTCATCGTGCAGATGGCCGGGGTCCCGAGAACCGCCTGCGGAATGCTCCCCGGAGACAGCCTCGAAATCTCCCTGCCGCTCGGCGGAACGGTTACAGCCGTCGGCATCGACAACGTGGATGACGCTCTGGATAATGCCGGCATCATCCATGTCACATTCCTCCTGACCGATTCCATTGCCGCGCCGGGAACCCCTCCGCCCTCCGTCGGTGCGACCGTGCCGCAGATCGACACGACCGGCATCGACCGGGAATCGGAGGCTCCGGCAACTCAGCCGGAGGTCCCTTCCCGTTCCGCCGCCCTCCCGTGGCCTGCGGTCTTCCGGAGTACATCGGCAGGACCGCGAATAGCCGCTCTGATCCCGGGGGTTTCCTCCATTGCTGATGGAACTGCCGATGATGGGTCATCTCAGCTTCCGGATTACCCTCCGGTGAACATTCTGATGATGTCCGGGACCCCTCCGGCCGACATGGTTGATTCCGCGGGGCTCCGCATAGCCGGAAGGACACCTGGAACCTCGATGGAGAATGCCCCCTCCGGGATCTACTTCACAGCCGGCGATCCCGGCGCCTGGAAGGCCGCTTTCATGCTTTCGCGGGCGGGGCTGGTTCCGCGTCGGCGCGGGACGCGGGCTGATTTTCCCCTTCGCCCCTGAACCCCGCCCGGAAACGGCAGCCAGCGGCCTGCGGGAAAGCGGGGGCCAGCTGCCCGCACTATCTCCACAGACGCCGCCTTTTGCCGGGCAGAGCCCTTTTCCCACCTCCCTCCCCTCCTGATGAAACCCCCTCTCCCCTTTGCGGTGCCGCTCCTGGCCGTCGCGTGCGCCATCGGTGTCCTCACCATTCCGGCCCGTACCGCCACGATGTCGGCCAGCGCCACGGCTCCCGTGGTCAACGGCCTGGACATTGCCAACTACGGCACCGTGACCGGCACCGACAAGTGGTTCTATGAAGCCGGGACGGCGTCGGCCGCGAAGGCCAAGGGCCAGACCTTCAAGACCGGCGGCACGGCGGTGCTGCTTAGGTCGGTGTCCTATCAGGTCACCTCCTCCCAGACCGCCGCGCCCACCAAGGGTTATACCATCCGGGTCGGGACGGTGACGGGGACCACCTTCGCCCCGGTGGCCAGCGAGACGGCGACCCAGACCTTCACCTGGACGGGCGGCCAATACATGACGTGGACCTTCAACACTCCGGTCCCCCTGGCGGCGAACACGACCTACGGCATCGACGTGGGAATGACCAGCACCACCTCGGCCTGGACCAGCGGCATTCCCTATCTCAACGTCACGGCCAACGGCTATGCCAACGGCGCGCAATACGATTCGGGATCCGCCGGAATCGGTTCCAACGCCATCACCACCACGGGCAATGACCGGATCTTCCATCTCGATCTCCAGCACCCGCTCAACCCCAGCCCGGATCCCGGGGCCACCGTCCTGGCCGGCGGCCTCACCCTTTCCTGGACCAACCTATCGGCTACCACCGGGACCGACGTGTGGGTGGACGTTTGGTTCGGGACCAGCGCCGGGGCCCTGACCAAAGTCGCCGCCGCCCGGCAGAACCTGACTTCCTTTCCGGTCAACCTGCCCGGGGCCGCGACCTACTATTGGCGCATCGATACCTACCGGAATGGAGCCCCCACCGGAACTCCGGTTCAGAGTTCCGTATTTAACTTCACGGTCACGGACAGCGATGGCGACGGCTTCCCCGACGCCTATGAACTGGCCCACACCACTCCTCCTTCCGCCACCGGTTTGAACCCCGGCGACGACCTCGAACCCGACGGCCTGACCAACCTGCAGGAGTATCAACGGGGCACCGTGCCCACCAATCCGGACACGGATGGAGACAGCCTCAACGACGGCCCCGAACTCGCCGGCACTGGCCTGCGTCCGGCGACCGATCCGAAGAAAGCCGATACCGATGGCGACGGGCTCAACGACGGGGCCGAAAGCAATACCGGCACGTGGGCCGGGGCCGCCAATCCCGGCACGAATCCCACCAAGGCCGACACCGACGCCGACGGCTTGAAGGACGGGGTGGAAACCAACACCG
>Ga0209450_10001182_pt1 | contig 13113 bp, 13 predicted proteins | sample FrelakmetLWP11LW_FD_187149 | JGI IMG/M metagenome (GOLD analysis project Ga0209450, IMG submission 187149) | Freshwater lake sediment microbial communities from the University of Notre Dame, USA, for methane emissions studies - LWP11 LW (SPAdes)... | ecosystem: Environmental > Aquatic >... | reverse complement strand
CGACTACTGGCGCGTGCAGGATTCGGTCTGGGGTGGCGGCAGCGGCGAGGTCGAGGTCGCACCGCTGCGCCGCGCGGCGGATGCCGTGCCGAAGCGCTGAGCAGGACCCGCGGCAGGTCGCGCCGGATCGCATCGGGGTCGCGGCGCACCCGCGATCGCAGGCCAATCTGTGGGAGCGAGCAACGCTCGCGACTGCGGCGACCCGCCGCGCGGCGAGCCTCCATCGCCGCAGTCGCGAGCGTTGCTCGCTCCCACAGGGGCAACCCAGCGGACTGTCGATCCAATGCCCGCAGGGCGGCGCGCAGCACTCGCTCCCGCGGGGCCTCGGGTAGCATAGGCGGATGGCCAAGCTCTACTTCTACTACTCGGCGATGAACGCCGGGAAGACCACCACGCTGCTGCAGAGCGCGCACAACTACCACGAGCGCGGCATGCGCACCCTGATCCTCACGCCGCGGCTCGACGACCGCTACGGCGCGGGGGTGGTGAAGTCGCGCATCGGGCTGTCCGCGCGCGGCCGGCAGTTCGGGCGCGACGACGACCTGGAGGCGATCGCGCGCGACGACGTGGCACGCACCGGTCCGTTGCACTGCGTGCTGGTCGACGAGGCGCAGTTCCTGAGCAAGCGCCAGGTGTGGCAGCTCACCGGCATCGTCGATGCGCTGAAGATCCCGGTGCTGGCCTATGGGCTGCGCACCGACTTCCGCGGCGAGCTGTTCGAGGGCAGCCAGTACCTGCTGGCCTGGGCCGACAACCTGGTCGAGATCAAGACCATCTGCCACAGCGGGCGAAAGGCCACGATGGTGGTGCGGGTGGACGAGAACGGCCGCGCGATCACCGAAGGCCCGCAGGTCGAGATCGGCGGCAACGAGCGCTACGTGTCGGTCAGCCGCGCCGAGTTCAAGGACATCACCGCCGGCCACGGCCGCATCGAATTGCAGCAGGCCGTGCTGCCGCTGGGCGAGCCCGATCCGGAGGCCGCATCGTGAGCGCCGAAGCCTGGGTGCGCCCGCACTTCGTGCGCACGGAACGCAAGGCCTTCCTGCTGTACTGGGTGCATGGCGCGTTCGCACCGGACGTGCAGATCGACGCGCGCCGCTTCCGCACCCGCGGCCTGCCGGCGGGCGTGGAGGGCCAGGTGTTCCTGCACGAGAGCGTGCACGGCACGCCGGCCGACCCGCTGTATGGCGACCTCGGCGCGGTGCTGCGCGCCAAGGCGCCGGAAACGTTCGCCGCCGCGGCGGCCGCGCCGCACGCGATGCTGATCCGCGGCGAGTTGGACGATCCCGCCGACCTCGGCTACCTGCGCGACACCATCGGCTTCATCGCCTGCCTGCTCGCGCACGGCGGGGTCTCGGCGCTGGACGTGCAGTCGCTGTCCTTGCGTTCGCCCGCGCAATGGGAGGCCGAGGTCTTCGCCCCCGATGCCCCGCAGGCGAAGCAGGAGGTCGTGATGCTGCGCTCGGCCGACGACCGGCACCCCGGCCGCGCCTGGCTGCACACGCGCGGCCTGCGCAAGTTCGCGCGTCCCGACCTGTCGATCCGCAACGTGCCGCCGGACTCGGCGTTCAACGCGCAACTTGTGCTGGAACGCGCGGCCGATTACCTGGTCGCCGGCGGCGCGTTCGAGGACGGCCGCGAGGTGCGCATGAGCGTGGCCCCGCCGGGGCTGGTCGCGCGCATCGGCGGCGACGACGAGGATCCGGATTTCAACAATCGGCACACCGAGTTCATCTGGCCGGTGTGAATTCGAAGGGCCCAGGGCACAGGGCACAGGGCCCAGTGGTGACCCCTGCTTTTCTGGGCCCTGAGCCCTGGGCCCTGGGCCCTAATCCCAAAGCAGCCCGTCGCCTGCACCTCAGCGCTGGCACGCCGGGCACCAACACGACGCCCGCTGGCCGATGTTGCGCGTGCGGATCAGGGTGCCGCAGGCCTTGCACGCTTCGCCGGCGCGACCGTAGACGAACAGTTCCTGCTCGAAATAGCCGGGCTCGCCATCGGGTTTCAGGAAATCGCGCAGCGTGGTACCGCCGCGCCGGATCGCGTGCGCGAGGATGTCCTTCACCGCGGCGGCGAGCGCGGCGTAGCGTTCGCGCGAGACGCGGCCGGCGGCGCGGCGCGGGTCGATGCCGGCGCGGAACAGCGCTTCGGCGGCGTAGATGTTGCCCACCCCGACCACCACCGCCTGGTCCATCAGGAAGTTCTTCACCGACCCGCGGCGGCGGCGCGACAGCCGCCAGAGGTGGTCGCCGTCGAAGTCGTCGGACAGCGGCTCGGGACCGAGCCCGGCCAGCAGGTCGTGGGTGCGCCCGGCCGGCTGCCACAGCCAGCAGCCGAAGCGCCGCGGGTCGTTGAAGCGCAGGCGCTGGCCCGAGTCGAGCACCAGGTCGACGTGGTCGTGCTTGCGCGGTGGTACGCCATCGTCGAGCACGCGCAGCGAGCCCGACATGCCCAGGTGCACGATCACCGCGCCGCCGTCGACCCGCAGCAGCAGGTATTTCGCGCGTCGGTCGACCGCCTCGATGCGTCGACCCTCGAGCAGGCCGGGCAGGGCCGGCGGCACCGGCCAGCGCAGCTTGCGCGTGCGCAGCACCAGTTCGCGCACCGTGCGGCCGACGACGTGCGGGGCGATGCCGCGACGCGTGGTCTCGACTTCGGGCAGTTCGGGCATGGGGGCCTTCAGTCGGGCAGCGTGGTGCCGGCCGGCAGCAGCCAGGCCAGCGGCCGGTCGTCGCGCAGCAGCAGTGCACGGCCCTCGCGCATGGCGAGCAGGAACCCGTGCTCGCGCCCGGCGCCGTCGCGCAGGCGCAGCGCGCGCCCGGCGCGCGGCGCGTCCGCCGGCACGGCCTCGACCGATTCGGCGCGCCAGGCGGCGAGCGCGGCGACCCGCGCCGCGGGCCACGGCGTGCCGCCCTCGACCACGCCGGCGAGACCGTCGCGCAGGTCAGCGAAGGGATTGCGGTCGACGAAACGCTCCGGCGGGGCGAGCAGGGTGACGCTGATGCGGTCGGGCACCAGCGCAATCTCCGCGCCGACGCGCACGAAGCGCGCCTGGTCGATCGCCTCGGTGGTGCCGAACTCGATCCGCGTGGCACCCAGCGCGACGGTCGCGAACGGCGGCGCGAAGCCCAGCGATTCGGGCGCGGCGGGCGCATCGCCGAAGCGGCGCCGCACCGGGATCGCGGGGATGCCGAGCAGGCGCTCGACGGATTCGAGGTCGGCCGGCACGTCCCACGGCGCGACCAGCCGCCAGCGCCCCTGCACGCGCTGGAAGCGGCGCGGCGCGTCGCAGTTGGCGCAGCCGAGCTCGATCGCGTCGACCCGCTTCGGCGCGTCGGCCAGCAGCGGGCGCGGCGCGTTGCGCGCATCGCGCAGCGTCTCGCCGATCGCGGCGAGCCCGAGGGCCACCACCACGGCGACCAGGATCCAGGTATGGCGGGCTTGCCGCGTCATGCGCGTCCGGCCGGGGCGCGGCGATACGCCGCGCGGGGCGTCGATGCTACGCCCGTCGGCGCCGCCATGCGATGGCCGCGCCGATCGCGAGCAGGCCCAGCGGCGCGCCGAACAGCCAGCCGAAGCCGATCCAGCCGACGGCGTTGCGGGTCAGCGCGAGTTCGCGGTCCGGCGCCTGCGCGGGCGTGATGTCGAGCAGGGCGTCGTCGGCCAGCAGCCAGTCGACGATGCGCGTGCCGAGCGCGCGGTTGCCGCCGTTGCCGAGGAACTGGTTGGACAGGAAATCGCCGTCGCCGACCACCACCACGCGCTGCTCGGCGCGGTCCGGGCGCGGCGACAGCCGGCTCAGCGCCAGCCCGAGGTCCAGCGGCCCGGGGATCTCGCCGGCGTCGGCGTCGTAGCGGATCTCGCCGCTGACCGCGCCCGACTCGGTCCACGAGCGCTCGCTGCTGCGCAGGATCGGCTGCACGTCGAACGCCGGCACGCCGCCGGCGGCGAGCGCGGCGGCCTGCGGCAGCAGCACGGTGAGGTCGAAGTCGCGGGTCATGGCGTGCTTCGGGTAGCGACTGATCGCGGCATAGCCCGGATCGCCGATCCCGAGGCCTTGCGCGGCGGCGTCGACCACCGTGCCGGGCAGCACGCGCACGCCGAGCGCCAGCGCCAGCGCCGACAGGCCCTCGTCGACGCCCGGTTCGGCCAGCCACAGCAGCGCCCCGCCGCGCTCGACGTGGTCGACCAGCGCGGCGACCACCGGCGCCGGCACCGGCACGCGCGGGCCGGCGACCACCATCAGCCCGATGTTGTCCGGGATCGCCGGCTGGCTGCCGGGATCGAAGCGCGCCGCGCGCACGCCGGACTCGGCCAGCGCCTGCGCGAAGCGCGACAGGTCGTGGTTGGCCTCGCCGTCGGGGCTGCGCTCGCCGTGCCCGGCGAGGAAGGCGACGATGCGCTCGTGGCCGCGCGCAAGCCGGGCCAGCGCCTGGGTGAACTCGCGCTCGCTCAGCGCGGTGACGCGCTGGGTGCGGCCGTCGAACGCGATCTCGATCTCGCCGTCGAGGCTGATGCCGCGCTCGCGCATCGCACCGGGATCGGCGTCGGGATCGACGAAGGCGAGCGTGAGGTCCGGCTTGTGCCGGCGATAGCGCTCGACGAACGCGGCGACCGTGCCGCGCAGCGCGCCTTCGGGGCGCGCGTACGAGGTCACCGTGACCGGTCCGGGCAGCGCGGCGAGCGTGTCCAGCGTGGCCTGCGAGAGGCTCGCGCGCTGGCCGTGGCTGAAGTCCCAGCGCGCCTGCCAGTGCACCGACAGCCAGCCCGCCAGCGCGACCGCGGCCAGCAGCAGCAGGTGCTGCGCGATGCGGTGCAGGCACGCCATCAGCCGGTCTCCCGCAGGCGCTCGAGCCGCAAGGCGGCGAGCCCGAGGCAGAGCACCACCCACAGCGCGAAGTAGGCCAGGTCGACCGTGGCCAGCACGCCGCGCATCGCCGCGGTGAGGTGGCCGGGCAGGGCGAGCCAGTGGATCAGGCCCTCGGTGACGCCGCGTTCGCGCGCGGCGGCGTCGGCGATCCAGCCGATGGTCCCGGCCGCCATCGCCGCCAGCGCGGCGCTGGCCGGGTGCTGTGCCCAGGCCGAGCACAGCACGCCCAGCGCGCACAGCGCGCCGGCCAGCGCGGCGAGCCCGAGCGCGGCGACCGCGATCTTGCCGACGTCGAGCGTGGTGCCGACGCCGAGCGAGAGCGGCATCAGCACCAGCAGCAGCAGCAGCACGGCCGGCGCGCCGAGCGCGCCCAGCCACTTGCCGACCGCGATCGACCGCCCGCCGGCGCCGGCGGCGAACAGCAGCGGCAGGGTGCCGTCGCGGCGCTCGCCGACGATGCTGCGCATGGTCAGCAGCGGCAGCACGAACACGAACAGGGTGGCGAGGGTGGCGAAGTACGGCACCACCACGAGGTCGGTCACGCCCGGCGCGTCCGCGCGGCCAGCGAAGCGCGCGGCCTGCGCGCCGTAGGACTCGACGCCGGACAGCAGCAGCCACGCCCCGAGCGCCACCATCGCCGCCAGCACGGTCCAGGCCAGCGGGGAGGCGAACTGCGCGCGCCACTCGCGGCGCGCGATGGCCAGCGTGGTGCTCATGCCGCGCTGCCCAGCGCGAGCGCCATGAAGCGCTGCGACAGCGCGCGGCCGTCGCCCGGCGGCGCCGGCGAATCCAGCACGCCGGCGTGCAGCACCGCGGCGAGATCGCAGCCGGCCTGTACCTCGGCCAACTGGTGGCTGGACAGCACGATCGCGCGGCCGGGCTTGAGCGTGGCGAGCAGCTCGTGGAAGCGCTGCGCCTGCAGCGGATCGAGCCCGGCGGTGGGTTCGTCGAGCAGCAGCACCGGTGGCTCGTGCACGATGGCCTGGGCGAGGCCGGCGCGCTGCGCGAAGCCGCGCGAGAGGTTGCCGCACAGGCGGTTCCGCACCTCGCCCAGCGCGCAGCGCTCGACCGCGCGTTCCACCGCGCTGCGGGCAGCGGCACCGCCAAGACCGCGCAGACGCGCGGCGAAAACCAGCGATTCGGCGACGGTGAGTTCGGGATACAGCGGCGCGCGCTCGGGCAGCCAGCCGATGCGGGTGCGCGCCGCACGCGGGTCGGCGCCGAGCTCGGCGCCGGCGATGCGCAGCCGGCCGGCGGCCGGCGCCAGCACGCCGGCGAGGATGCGCAGCAGCGTCGACTTGCCCGCGCCGTTGACGCCCAGCAGACCCAGCACCTGGTCCGGCGCCAGCGTGAACGACACGCCGCGCAGCACCTCGCGCCTGCCATGGCGGCGCGACAGGCCCTCGGCCTCGATCAGGGGCGCGGGCGGCATCGGCGGGGCATCGGCCTTGCAGGCATCGCGGCAATATCACCGTCCGGCGCCGTCGCGTCCAGTCCTTCGCTCTCCGCCCGTCCTCGACCCTGCCGTTCGCCGCATTGGACGGCGCCGATCCGCCCCCACATAATGCACGCTGCCTTCACCCCGGGATTCCCATGCCTACCGAACTCGCCGACCTCCTGGCCTTCGGCCTCACCGGCTCGACCTGGTGGGTCGTGCTGCTCTACGGACTGATCGCAACTCAGCTCACGATCTTGTCCGTCACCCTGTTCCTGCACCGCGGCGCGGCACACCGCGCGGTGGACTTCCATCCCGCGGTGGAGCACGTGTTCCGCTTCTGGACCTGGCTCACCACCGCGATGGTGACCAAGGAGTGGGTGGCCATCCACCGCAAGCACCACGCCAAGTGCGAAACCGCCGACGACCCGCACAGCCCGGTGCACTTCGGCATCAACCGCGTGTTCTGGCACGGCGTGGAGCTGTACCAGGAAGCGCGCGCCGACCGCGGCATGGTCGAGCAGTACGGGCTCGGCACGGTCGACGACGTGCTGGAGCGCAACGTCTACGGTCGCTTCCCCTCGCTGGGCCCCACCCTGCTGGCACTGTCGCTGATCGCCGCCTTCGGCGCGGTCGGGCTGACGGTGTGGGCGATCCAGATGCTGTGGATCCCGTTCTGGGCCGCCGGCGTGGTCAATGGCCTCGGCCACTGGTGGGGCTACCGCAACTTCGAGACCGCGGACCGCTCGACCAACCTGATCCCGTGGGCGTTCTGGATCGGCGGCGAGGAGCTGCACAACAACCACCACGCCTTCCCCTCCTCGGCGCGCTTCTCGATGCAGCCGTGGGAGTTCGACATCGGCTGGGCGGTGCTGCGCGGCCTGGAGAAGGTCGGCCTGGCGAAGATCCTGCGCGAGGCGCCGCGGCTGGCCATTCGCGAGGTCGAAGCCCCCGACGCCGAAACCCTGCGCGCCCTGCTCGCCCACCGCGCGGCGGTGATGACCGCCTACTTCCGCAGCGTGATCAAGCCCGCGCTGGCGGAAGAGGCGCAGCACGCGCGCGACGCCGCGCAGCGCCTCGGCCGCCGCCTGCGCAAGGCGCTGGCCAACGACGGCCGTTGGCTGGAACCGGCGCAGCGCGAGCGGCTCGCGCACTGGGTGCGCGAGCGCCCGTCGATGGCGCGCGTGGTCGAGTACCGCCAGCGTCTGGCGGCGATCATGGAGCGCAGCGGCAAGCGCTCCGACGACATGCTGCAGGCCCTGCAGGCCTGGTGCCATGACGCGGAAGCGTCCGGCATCGCCACCCTCGAGGACTTCGCGCGCCGCCTGCGTGGCTACGCGCTCGCCCCCGCGCGGGGCTGAGCGGCCGCCCCGGCGCCGCCGCCCTTGCGGGCCGCGGCGCCGGATTGCGTAGCGAAGCGTGGGCCGGCCCGCGGCGCGGGCCTTGCATCCATCCGTCGACGCGGCGCAACGCCGCCAGACCCACCAGCCCCAGGGGGATTCCCATGCGCAAACCGCTTTTGCTGCTGCTCGCCCTTCCGCTCGCCCTCGCCATCGGCACCGCCGCCGCCAAGGGCAGCAAGCTCGACGCCCGCGTCACCGTGGTCAATGAGTCGCTGTGGGCCATCCACGAGCTGTACCTGTCGTCCACCGACGAGGCGTCCTGGGGCCCGGACCAGCTGGGCCCGACCACGGTCATCGGCTCCGGCGAGCGCTACACCATCAACCGCATCCCCTGCGACACCTACGACGTGAAACTGATCGACGAGGACGGCGACGAGTGCGTGGTCGGCGGCGTGGCCCTGTGCGCCGACAGCGACACCTGGGTGATCACGGATGAGGATCTGCTGGCTTGTCAGGTGGCTACGGAGTGAGGGGTGCTGCGCCGGTGCGCGGCTTTTGGCGCTCAGGGCCCAGGGTATAGGGCTCCGGGGCCCGCGCAGGGTGCGCGGGGCGCAGTACGTTGTGCCGGTCGGGCTGTTGTTCGGGCCCAGGGCCCAGGGCTCAGGGCCCAGAAAGGCCGCACGATGTGAGGCGAGTCGCCGCCACCACTGGATGCTGTGACCCTCACGCTTCACACCGCTGCAACCCACCGTTCTGGGCCCTGGGCCCTGGGCGCTATACCCTAGGCCCTATACCCTCATCCCCGAACACCCGCCGCACCAACGAAAAAGGCCCGCTTCCGCGGGCCTTTTCGTGTCTCTACCAAACCGACCGCAAGACCTACTTGATCTTGCCTTCCTTGTACGGCACGTGCTTGCGCACGACCGGGTCGTACTTCTTGATTTCCATCTTGTCCGGCGTGGTCTTCTTGTTCTTGTCGGTGGTGTAGAAGTGACCGGTGCCGGCGGTCGAGATCAGGCGGATCTTGTCGCGCTTGGAAGCCATGGGAGTCTCCTTCAGACCTTCTCGCCGCGGGCGCGCAGGTCGGCCAGGACGGCTTCGATGCCGTTCTTGTCGATCGTGCGCAGCGCGTTGGTGGACACGCGCAGGCGGACCCAGCGCTTCTCGCTCGGGACCCAGAACCGGCGCTCATGCAGGTTCGGGAGGAAACGACGCTTGGTCTTGTTGTTGGCGTGCGAGACGTTGTTGCCGCTGCGCGTACGCTTGCCGGTGACCTGGCACTGTCTGGACATGATTCACCTCTGCATGGTGGCTCTGGGCGCCGCCCGTGGCCCGGGCGGCATCGGCCCCGCGGCGCTGCTGCGCCGTGCGCGGTTCGGGTACACGGATCCCGCCACGCCCCGGGCCGCACCACGCGGCGGCATCGGGTGGCCGGGGCGTCCCCGGCGGGTGGCGAGCCGCGCTTTATAACGGAAACGCGGGCTTGCGGCAAGTTGGGGGCTTGCGGCGGGTGGCGGAAAGGCCCGTGGACGCGGATCACGCGGGAACGAGCGGATCAACGCGGGTGAGGCAGATATTGGCCGCAAATGCCGCCGATGAATGCAGACGATGTGACGGGGGTGCGCGGCAGACAGAGCATGGCTTCAGGCGCCAGCGGTTGATGCTGCTCGACGCTACCTCCATCCGCGCGATCTGGGGCTCGAGACACCACCAGACTTTGGCGCTCGGCGCCCTGTTCAGAAGATCACGAGTTCTCGCGTCCGTTACGATGGGAAAGCGACTTCATGGGCCTGTTCGAACACAGCATTGAACAAGTTGTTCTGCACGGGTACGTGCAGACTCAATCTCCTGTGCAGTCATCTTCTCCTCCCAGACTGCAAGCATTCGCACATTCGAGGACCTGCGGAATTCGGTCATCGGTGCGCCTGAGCGAAGAAAAGCCATCCGATATGCATACGCCGTAGGTAGTGCTGACGCGTCCTGAAAGTATTCACTCGAGTACCCGTCGCTCATCAACACGAGCGCATCCGCGTCGCCCGATTGAATTGCCTCCTCAAGGAAGGCTTGAGCTTCCCTCCTGTGCTCCGCAGATGCGACAAAGGAAGCTGGATCGCCAGGGATCTTGCGCGGACGCTCGAAAAAGAATTCACGTCGTGCAAAGTTGTCCCCAGCTTTTGCCGCCAAGCGGAGAAACTCCGCTCGCCGCACCCTTTGACTTGGCGTCAACTGACCACAACGATCCAGCAGGTCCCTGTCGGAGTCGATCAGCACCTTCTTGGTGGTTTCCGAAAAGGCGCCAGATTCTGCGATTACACGAGCGCGGCTATCGCCGTCAATCTGGTCAACTGGCGAGCGTGAACAGCCCTCCAATCCCTGATAAAGAACTTGCGCTGCGTTCACGTCCCCATCGTGAGCGAGTTGAGCCAGACGCGAAAAATCTGCGGCAAATTTGACCGGGACTGCAGTCCTCGCTGAAGCATTGGTCGATGCCAGATTGGCGCGCAGGTTCGTTACTGAAGGATCGCCGCCCCTCTCAGGACTCACGGCGATTTCCGCTGGAGTGTCGCTTCCAGATGCGCCTTCTCGGGTGTCATCGTCCGTCGAGTGAATCGCGATTACGCTCTCAGATGAAAGGAAGACCACGGCAGATGCCACAGCTAGCACCAAAACAAACGCTGCCATGACTAGGCGCAAAGACATGGCACATTGAAGTCGATTCCACAATGAATGGTCAGCGCGCTCGTTCATCGCTCTTGTGCAATCTCAGTTATCGCCTTAGCGAGCAAGAAACACTGTTGAGATCTGGACGTCCGTGTCCAGATGGTAGTCACATCGCCCTACGGCATGTAAAGCGGCACAAATGTGCAATCCGTCGAAGAGCCGGAGCCAGTCGTGACCGTTCCGCATTGCCAAGTTCCTCCGCCGGGCCCCCACCCTGGGGCGGGCCCGCTCCCAGTGCCGCCGGTTCCGCTGCCTGGATCGCCGGACCCGCTTGAGCCACCACTCGTCGGGCCCGACCTTCTGACAACGAACGCGGTGCCGTCGTCATCGACCTCAATGATCAGACTGCTGCCATCGGCGCCAACGATGGCTACGAGACTTGGCTTGCTTATCCGTTCCTCAGCGACTTCCGCAAGGACCCATTCACGCCATTCCGTTGCGTCCGCATCGACGTTGTTGCCATCGGTTTCGAAGGTTACAGCCGGGACAGCCACCGTTCCTGTTTGCGCCATCGCGTCTGCCATGCCGCACCCCAAGATGAGGACCAGCAGCGCCAAAGCAGCGTGAAAAACACCGCCTTCCTTCACACTCATCTCAACTCCATCGGTTCGATCTTCTGTGGTCCATGAATCCCCCGTAGAGTTAACTCGTAATCCGGGGGATCGATCGATCACTTCGGCGCGATGCAGCGGATGGCGGCGCAGATTGCGCCTTCTGCCGCGGGCGGGAGATCGGGAGCGGTCACGGGCAACCTCCGGCTGATCCGCGCCGATCCGGCCTCTTCCACGGCATCCGCGGCAAGCCGCCTTGGCTTCGGCGCACACCGGGCCAACCGCCCGGCCGCTACTGCTGGGCCTGCTGCGCGGCCTGCTGCAGGGCCGGCGTGTCGCTGTACCAGGGCGGGGCGGGCATCTGCACGTAGAGCCGCTTCAGGCCGTCGCTCCAGGCGTTGCGCACCTGGGTAAGGTAGGGATCGCCCTCGTCCAGGCGCTGGGTCACGCCGACCCGAAGCGCGTTGGTCTCCAGCACCAGCACGTCGATCGGCGGGCCGACCGAGATGTTGGAGCGCATGGTGGAGTCGAACGAGATCAGCGCGCACTTCACCGCCTCCTGCAGGGTGGTGCGGCGGGTGAGCACGCGGTCGATGATCGGCTTTCCGTACTTGATCTCGCCGATCTGGAAGTAGTTGGTCTCGCGCGAGGACTCGATGAAGTTGCCCTCGGTGTAGACCAGGAACAAGCGCGGCACTTCGCCGGCGATCTGCCCGCCGACGATGAACGAGGCAGAGGCGTCGATCTTGTTGGCGCGCATGTAGTCGCCGTCGCGGCGCTGCACCTCGCGCATCGCCTCGCCCAGCGCGCCGGCCACCTCGAACAGCGAGCCGGCGTTGAGGAAATGGATCGCGTGCGGGTCCTTGCGCGCGTGGTGGTCCATCAGGCCGAGCGCGTTCTGGGTCACCGACAGGTTGCCGGCCGACAGGGTCACGATCACGCGCTCGCCGGGCTTTTCGAACACGCGCATCTTCTCGAAGCGGCCGACGTTGTCGACCCCGGCGTTAGTGCGCGAGTCGGAGACGAACACCATCCCGGCGTCGAGGTTCATCCCCAGGCAATAGGTCATGGCGTGTGGTGCTCCGGACGTGGGCCGCTCAGGCGGCGATCACGTCGTTGGCGGCGAAAAACTCGCGGTGGATCTCGTCGCCCAGACGATACAGCCGCTCGAGGTAGCGCGTCAGCCAGGCGTGCAAGCCCGATGCCAGGATCTCGTCGATGCGGCCGTAGCGGGTCTCGGCAGCCAGCACGCCGGCGATGCGCACCACTTCCGCGCGGCGCCCGCCACGCAGGCGTTCGAGCACCTCGAGGAACGCCGCGCTGCAGGAGGCCAGCGAGCGCGGCATGTCGGGGCGCAGGATCGCCAGTTCCGCCACCCGCGCCGGGGTCAGGCGGTCGCGGTAGATCTTGCGGAAGGTCTCGAAGGCCGACAGCGCCTGCAGCATCGCGCTGATGCGGTAGTACTCCGCCGCCGCGCCGTCGTCGGAGGCGGCGATGTCGCCCGGATGGTCGAAGTTCGCGTCCAGCAGGCGCACGCCGAAGTCGGCGCGCTCGACGAAGGTGCCCAGGCGCAGGAACTCGTAGCCCTCGTCGCGGCCGAGGGTGCCGATGGTGACGCCGCGGAAGGCGCCGGCGCGCCGCTTGGCCCAGTCGAGGAAGGCGGTGGGTCCGTCGGCGGCGATCTGCTCCCATTCGAACTCGCGCAGGCGCAGCCAAGTGCTGTTGATGCTCTGGTACATCTCGCCGGTGATCGCGCCGCGCTGCGCGCGCGCCGATTCGCGCGCGGCGCGCACGCTGGACAGGATCGACGACGGGTTTTCCGGGTCGAGCACCAGGAACCGCAGCACGCGCTCGCCGTCGATCGCGCCGTGGCGGGATGAGTAGGCACCGGCGAGGTCGAGCGCCTCCAGCGCGCGTTCCCAGGCGCCGCTGCCGGCGCGCCGGGTGCCGAGGCGCTCCGGCAGCAGCGAGGTGTGGTGCGCGAGGTCGAGCAGGCGGGCGGTGTTGTCCATGCGCTCGACGTGGCGCGACAGCCAGTAGAGGTCGGAGGCGGTGCGGCAGAGCATGGCGGGGCTCGGGGCTGAGGGCTGAGGGGTGAAGCGGGGTTTGCCGCCGCACAGCGGCGGCCCGCTGAACGCCCGCGCGAATAGCGCGGGCCGGATGAGGGCTGAGGGCTGAGGGCTGAGGGCTGAG
>Ga0209450_10001181_pt1 | contig 13115 bp, 8 predicted proteins | sample FrelakmetLWP11LW_FD_187149 | JGI IMG/M metagenome (GOLD analysis project Ga0209450, IMG submission 187149) | Freshwater lake sediment microbial communities from the University of Notre Dame, USA, for methane emissions studies - LWP11 LW (SPAdes)... | ecosystem: Environmental > Aquatic >... | reverse complement strand
ATGCGCAGCAAGATCTCCGCGGTTTCCGGCGCGTCCGGCGCGCGGCGTACCTCGCTCAGCGCCAGCGCCGCGCGCAGGCGCGCGTCGGCGTCGTCGAACCGCCCCTTGCCGGTGAGGATGGCGCCGAAGGCGCCGTTGAGGTCGGCGGCCAGCAGCGGTTCCTGCGCCTGCTCATCGTCGAGCCGGCGCAGTGCGTCCTCGAAGGCCTCGTCCAGCGAGATCGCGCCGCGCGCGTCCTGCACCAGCGGGTTGGACTGCGCGAAGGTGGACATCACGAAGCTGGTCGCGCGTCGTGCGCGGTTCGCCTCGCTGCGCGCGGCTTCCGCCTGCGCATCGGCCCGTTCGGCCTCGCTGCGCGCCTGCGCCGCAGCCACCTCCGCGCGCTGTGCCTGCCACAGCGCGACGCCGGTGGACACCGCCAGCGCGAGCGCCGCGGCGATGGTCACCGTCAGCGCGCCGCGGTGCCGGCGCGCGAAGCGCGACATCCGGTAGCGACGGGTGGCAGGACGCGCGCGAACCGGCTGCAGGGCGAGATGGCGCTCGATGTCCTCGGCCAGCGCCGCCGGCGACCCGTAGCGCGCCTCGGGCACCTGGCGCAGCGCCTGGGCCACGATGCAGTCGAGGTCGCCCTCCAGGGACGACGGCGCGAACGGCAGGCCCTCGGCCCGCGCCGCCTGCACGCTGACGCGCTGCGTCTCCTCTTCATCGAGGCGCGCCAGCACGGTCGCGGCGGACGGATTGCGTCGGGTCTGCGGCAGGTCACCGGCGAGCAGGCGAAACAGCAGCAGCCCGAGCGCGTAGACGTCGGTCGCAGTCGAGATCTCGCCGCCGCGCAACTGCTCCGGCGCCGCGTACGCCGGGGTCAGCGCCGACACCGTGGACTGCTGGCCGTCGTCCTCCAGCAGCTTGGCGATGCCGAAATCGAGCAGCTTCGGCTCGCCTTCGGCGTCGACCAGCACGTTGCCGGGCTTGAGGTCGCGATGCACGATGAGGTGCCGATGCGCGTGCTCGACCGCCGCGCATACCTTGCAGAACAGGCGCAGCCGCGCCGCCAGCCCGAGCCGGCGGGACTCGCACCAGTCGGTGATCGGCGCGCCCTCGACGTACTCCAGCGCCAGCCAGGGTGCGCCCGCGGCGTCCACGCCGGCGTCGATGAAGCGCGCGATGTTCGGATGCGACAGCCGGGCGAGGATGCGCCGCACGCTCTCCAGCCTCTGCGCGAAGTGCGGCACGTCGCCGCACACGCGCTTGACCGCGACCTGCTGCTCCACGGCGCCGTCGGCGCGCACACCGAGCCAGACGTCGCCCATCCCGCCCGTGCCGAGCAGGCGCCGGAGCCGCCAGGGGCCGATCCGTTCCGACGCCGCGACGGCCGGTTCCGCGGCCCGCGGCGCCTCGTGCAGGTTGCCGTCCAGCGCGTGCAGCGCGCGGCCGACGCTGAGCAGGCGCGCGATGCGCGGGTCTTCGCGCAGCGCGGCGGGAATCGAGGCCGGATCGATCGCCTCGCCGTCGGCCAGGCGCGCGACCAGCGCGGCCAGCAGCTCCTCGTCGCTTTGCGCCATCGTCGACTACCGACCGCGGCACCGTGCCGCGAGGCGGCGAGTATGCACCATCCGCGCGCACGCCGACGCCTAGGGCGGCGCGGCGCGGCGTTCGGTCACCCGGCGGGTGGCGATGCAGGACGCCCCGGCCCGCGAGCGCGCCGGAACCGGCGGATCGAAAGCAACACGCCACCCAGCGCCAACGCGCCGACGAAGGTCGCGCCATGGCCGAGCACCCAAACCGGGTGCAGCACGACCATTAGCGCGGTGCCTGCCGCAGCGCGAGCAAGCGCGCGCCACATCCGGTCCCCCGGATCGATACGCGTGCGCGCCTGCAGCAAGGCAAGCCCGGGGACCACCGAGGTCTGTCGCCGATAACCTTCCCAGGCGACGCCGTGCCGGCGGCGCAACTTGGCGTCCTGGAACACGGCGCCGATCGCGCATACGGTGGCGAGCACGCCGAACGCGACGGCCAGTGCCATGGTCGGCGCGAGCAGCACGTGGGTGGCGCAGAAGACGCCGAAGCCGACGAAGAATCCGTGGCGGCTGATCTTCTCGACGCCGCGCGGCGGATTGACACCATGGCGGAACAGCGCCGCAGGGCTGCGCGGATACGCGCCCAGCGCGGCCATCGCCAGCACGAGGCCCGCGACACCGATCGCGGCGCACGTCCCACGGACCGGCGTACCGAAGCCGATGCCGGGCCCTGGCGCACCGTCGCCACCGTGGATGGCGAGCGTCGCCGCGAAGACGCCGAGGCCGACCGCGGCGACCAAGGCGAAGACAGCTGCGAAAGGCTCCTCACCGAGCCGCGATGCGAGCCACGGGCGCAGCGGCGGGAAACCCAGGAGCAGATGCGGGGCGGCGAACGCGAGGCCGCCCAGCAGAACGCTGGTCGTCGCGGCGTCCATCACGCGCCCCTTGCGCCGCGCCGGCGCCGGCGAGGCGCGGGCAGCGTGGCCAGCGCGGCGCGCGCAGTGGCGATGACCAGACCATCGAGCAGCGGCGGCGGGACCTCACCCGCGCGCAGGTGCGGCAGCACCGCGGCCAGCGGCACGTCGACCACGGCGAAGCGCAGGCCGCGTTGCGCCGCGGCGTCGTCGGTGCCGCACAGGCGCCGGCAGGCGCTGCGTAGCCCCTCGTCGGCGTCGCGACGCAGGGCTTGCGCCCGGGACGCCAGGGCCTCGGGCCATTCGCCGCCGAGGAAGTCCTCGCGCCGGTGCAGCATCAGCAGGCGCGCTTCGTCCGGCCGCCGACGCACGCGTTCCACCACGAAGCCCGCTGCGGCGAGCGCCGCATCGTGCACCGGATCGCGGGCGAGCACGCTGCCGAAGTCGCGCTGGAAGGTCTCGGCGGCGCCGAGCCAGACCTCGCCGAGCAGGACATCGCGTGAGGGGAAGCGGTGGTAGATCGAACCGGTCGGCGCCCCGAGTTCACCGGCGATCCGCGCGATGGTGGCCGCGGCCGGGCCGTCGCGGGCCGCGAGCCGGCTGGCGGCGTCGAGGATCAGGTGCGGGTGAAAGGCGGCTTGGCGCGGCATGATTCTAGAATACGCGTTCTATTTGATCGGTCAAGCCATGCCGGCCTCCGCTTGCGATAGCATCGCGCCATGTCGCCCCCCTCCCTCGCCCGCCGGCTGGCGCGGTTCGTGCTCGCCCTGCCGCTGGCCGGCTGCTACTACGACCCGGCGCCGTCCGACTTCGATCCGGTGGCACCGGCGTCGCCGACGTGGTCCGGCGACCGCTGCCCGGACCTCAATGGCCTGGTGGTCGACCTCGCGGGCGACCCGCTGGCCGACGCGCTGGCCGAGCGTGCGCCGCCCGAATCGCACGGCCTGCCGATGCGGCTCGCGATCCGCCGCGGCGTGACCCACCAGGAACTGTGGTGGGTGGTGCCCCGCGAGGACTTGCTCGCCTTCGCGCGCGACCTGCGTGAGCGCAGTCCGCAGCGCTACGCCGAGTGGCGGTCGCTGCTGCTGCGCGGCACGCTCGAAGGCGCGCGATCGTGGGACCACGAGGGCTGGCTGGCCGCGGTCGCGGCGCTCGGTCCGCCCGGCCCGGTGTACGCCGGCATCGTCGGCTATGGCTGCGAGGACTACTGGGCTCGCGCACGCGAGCAGGGCATGCAGTACGCCGACGGTGCGGCCACCGAGCGCGAGCCCTGGCTGGCCCGCGATCGCACCGGCGACCTGCTGCTGCGCGATGCCACCGTGCGCATGAAGCCCTTCAGCGTGTCGGGCGACTCGACCGGCCACTGGCGGACCGGCGTGAGCAGCACCTGGCGGCGCATCCCGGCCCTTGCGGCAGTGTCGACCGCGAAGCTCTCCGAGGAAGAACTCCCACCGCCCCTGCGGCGCGACGGCACGACGGCCTCCACGCCCGGCGCGGCGGGTCGATCGTGCGTCGACGCGCCGCAACGGCTCGTGGCCCTGTCGCAGCGCCTGCTCGCCACGCTGCCGCGGGGCATCGAGGTGGTTCGCTTCGTGCCCGAGCAGCCATCGGACCGCGGCCCTCGGAATTGCACGCTGCTGGTGGTCGAGGTCACCTTCGAAGGCCCCTCGCCGCAGGCGCTGGAGGCGGTCGATGCGATCGTCCGCCAGGGCGATGAGGTACGCAGCGTCGATCGGCTGCCGCTGGCCGACGGCGATTCGAAACCGCGCCGGGCCCTGCGGGTCACCCTGCAGTAATCCGGACGCGAGGCGCCGTTGCGCCTCAGTCGATCCGCATGCCGATTCGATCGCCGCGCAGCCGCAGCCCGCGCTCGGTGTCCGCCGACAGCGGCAGATGGTGCGCGCGCCCGATCAGCAGCCGACGCGGAACCGGGCCGACGACGCGCGAGTCGGCGCTGTCGTCGCGGTTGTCGCCCAGCATGAAGTAATGCCCCGGCGGCACCACGAGCGGCCCGAAGTCGTCCAGCCGGCGTCCGTCGGCGGCGTACTGGACGCGCCGCTGGTCGCCACCGATCGACTCGACGGCGCGCACGCGCGGTGCCGTCGCGCCGCCGGGCAGGCGCTCGAGCGCGCGCTCGACCGAGCCGTAGCGCGCCGCCTCGCCGTTCACCACCAGCACCCCGCCGCGCATCGCGATCCGATCGCCCGGCAGGCCCACGATGCGCTTGATCAGGCGCGTGCCGTCGCGCGGCGAGAAGAACGTCACCACGTCCCCTCGCGCGGGCTCGCCGAGCACCGCCAGCGAGCGCTCGCCGAGCGGCAGGCGCAGGTCGTAGGCAAGCCGGTCGACGAGCACGACATCGCCTTCGATGATCGTGGGCCGCATCGAACCGGACGGAACCGGGTTGTAGTCGGCCACCGCGGTGCGGAACACGCCGAACAGCAGCAGGGCGGCGATGAAGCCGCGGTTGTCGCGCAGCCACGCGGGCATGCGCGATGCGGGAGCGGGTTTCCGGGTATCCACGGCGCCAGCCTCGGCTCCCTGCGCGCCCGGGTCATGTGCCGGACGGCAGGGGCATCGGCGCGGACTGGCCCTGCCGATCGCCATCACCCGGCGGCCCCCGACGGACCGTCAGCGCCGCGTTTTCGCCGCCGGGGATGGCGCTGCATCATGCGCACCAGCGCCGGATGGACCGGAGACGAGGTCGGTGCGATCGAGGAACGCGATCCACGCCGTGCGCAACAGCACCAGCACGGCCGCGGCGGCCTGCGTCGGTGCCCCGTCGACCGACGTCCACGGCAGCACGGCGGCGCAGGCGGCGGCGAACAGGAGGAAGCGCGTCAGCACGCGCGACTCGCGGCGGATCGCGTCGATGTGGGACAGCCGGCCCGCGCGATCGCGCGGGAATCCCGCCACCAATGCCGCCAGCGCGATCAGCGCGCCCGCGCCGATGCCGAACCCAAGCCCGCGCAGGTCGAGCCGCGCGAGTCCGCCCTCGGGCAGCATCAGCAGGACCGACACGCCGAGTGCGGCGACCGTGACCAGGTCGAGCAGCGCGTGGCCGCCGATCGCGATCGCACGCTCGGCCGCGCCCTCGCCCGCGATCGTGCGCGCCCAGCCGGTGCGCAGCCAGGTGCCCACGGCGCACCACAGGTCGTCGGCGAGCAGGACCAGCAGGACGGTCGCGGGCGCCCAGCCCAGCGCGAACAGTCCGAGCAGTTCGACCGCACCCAGCGCGAGCGCGGCGATGCGGCCGCGCGTCGCGAATCCGCGCGTGGCGGGCGTCGCCACCGCGGCTCAACCCACGATCTTGAGCACCGCGTAGGAGCGCTTGCCCTTGCGCAGTAGCAGGTAGCGCCCGAACAGGGCGTCGGCTGCCGTCAGCGCGCCCGCCGCGTCGCCCCGCTTGAGGTTGTTGACGTAGACGCCGCCGCCCTCGATGTCGCGCCGCGCCTGGCCCTTCGACGGCGCGAGCCCAGCCGCGACCACCGCGTCCGGCAGCGCTAGCCCGGCGCCCTCCAGCGCGGCGTGCGCGAGTTCGTGCGTGGGCACCTCGCCGACCACGTCCTCGAACACGCGCTCGGGCACGCCGTCGAGGCTGCCGCCGAACAGGATCTCGCTGGCGCGCACCGCATCGTCGCGCGCCGCCACGCCGTGCACCAGCGCGGTCACCTCGCGCGCCAGCACGCGATGCGCCTCGCGCGCCTCGGGCTTCGCGGCATGGGTCGCTTCCAGCGCCTCGATCTCCGCGCGCGGCAGCAGGGTGAACTTGCGCAGGTACACCGGGACCATCGCGTCCTCGGTGTTGATGAAGAACTGGTAGAAGCGGTACGGGCTGGTGCGCGCGGGATCCAGCCACACCGCGCCCGATTCGGTCTTGCCGAACTTGGTGCCGTCGGCCTTGGTGATCAACGGGAAGGTCAGGCCCCAGCACGAGGCCTGCATCTTCTTGCGGATCAGGTCGGTGCCCGCGGTGATGTTGCCCCACTGGTCCGAGCCGCCGACCTGCAGCTCGCAGCCCATCTCGCGGCGCAGCCAGTAGAAGTCGTACGACTGCAGCAGCATGTACGAGAACTCGGTGTACGACAGCCCCGCCTCGCCCTCGAGCCGCGAGCGCACCGAGTCCTTGGCCACCATCATGTTGACCGAGAAGTGCTTGCCGATGTCGCGCAGGAAGTCGAGGTAGGACACGCCGACCGTCCAGTCGGCGTTGTCGACCAGCACCGCGGGATGGTCCTTCGCGTCGAAGTCCAGCAGCTTCGAAAGCTGCGCCTTGATGCAGGACACGTTGTGCTGCAACTGCTCGCGGGTCAGCAGGTTGCGCTCGGCGCTCTTGCCGGAGGGATCGCCGATCATGCCGGTCGCGCCGCCGGCCAGCGGCAGCGGCCGATGTCCTGCCAACTGGAAGCGGCGCAGCATCAACTGGCCCATCAGATGCCCGACGTGCAGGCTGTCGGCGGTCGGGTCGAACCCGCAGTAGAGCGTGATCGGGCCCTCGGCCAGGCGCTTGCGCAGGCCATCGAGGTCGGTGCAGTCGGCGATCAGGCCGCGCCACTGGAGGTCGTCGATCAGGTCCATGGTCGATGCGGGGATGCTGGGGGATGACAGCCCGCGATCCTACAACGCAGGCGTGGGGCGGGCACTCCACGCCATCCGGGCGGCGGTGCGGGGCCATGCGGCCGGATCGAGTAGCATCGGCCCGCACGGCCGGACGCGGACCGCCGCACCGCCTGCCCCGCTCCCCACCGGACCCGGACCATGGCCCCGTACCGCGCCGCGTCGCTTGCCCTTGCCCTTGCCGCCGCCCTCGCCGCGTGCAGCCCGCCGTCCGCGCCACCCGCCGCGCCGGCGCCCCCTGCGGTGCCCGCGATCGACCTCACCGAGGCCTCGATCGCCGACCTCGGCGCGCGCATGGCCAGCGGCGAGCTGGACGCGCGCCGCATCACCCAGTGGTACCTCGACCGCATCGCCGCGATCGACGACGCGGGGCCGCTGCTGAACGCGGTGGTCGAGGTCAACCCCGACGCGCTGGCGATCGCGGCATCGCTGGACGCCGAGCGCGCCGCCGGCAAGGTGCGCGGGCCGCTGCACGGCATCCCGGTGCTGATCAAGGACAACATCGACACCGCCGACCGGATGAAGACCACCGCCGGCTCGCTGGCCCTGGCCGGCCACGTGGCGGCCAGCGATGCCTTCATCGTCGCCCGGCTGCGCGAGGCCGGCGCGGTGATCCTCGGCAAGACCAACCTCAGCGAGTGGGCCAACTTCCGCTCGCGCGATTCCAGCAGCGGCTGGAGTTCGCGCGGCGGCCAGACCAGGAACCCGTACGCGCTGGACCGCAATCCCTGCGGCTCGAGTTCCGGCACCGGTGCGGCGATCGCCGCCAGCCTCGCCGCGGTCGGCGTCGGCACCGAGACCGACGGCTCGATCGTCTGCCCGTCCGCCGCCAACGGCCTGGTCGGCATCAAGCCCACGCTGGGGCTGGTCAGCCGCACGGGCATCATCCCGATCGCGCACAGCCAGGACACCGCGGGACCGATGGCGCGCAGCGTCGACGACGCAGCGATCCTGCTGGCCGCGCTGCGCGGCGTGGACGCCGCCGACGAGGCGACCGCAGCCTCGGCGCCGCACGCCGCGGCCGACTTCGCCGCCGCGCTCGATCCCGGCGCGCTCAAGGGCAAGCGGATCGGCGTGGTGCGCCAGTTCTTCGGCTTCGACCGCCGCGTGGATGCGGTGATGGCCACCGCGATCGAAACCCTGAAGGCCGAAGGTGCGGAGATCGTCGATCCGGTGGAACTGCCGAACTTCCGCCAGTACGGCCAGCAGGAATTCACCGTGCTGCTGTACGAGTTCAAGCATGGGCTCGAGCGCTACCTCGCCGAGCGCGCGCCGCAGGCCCCGGTGCGGACGCTGGCCGACGTGATCGCGTTCAACACCCGCGAGGCCGCGAGCACCATGCCGTGGTTCGGCCAGGACACGCTGGAGGCCGCGCAGGCCAAGGGCGGCCTGGACAGCGCGGAATACACCAAGGCGCTGGCGGACGCGAAGCGCATGGCCGGGCCCGAGGGCATCGACGCCGCGCTCGCCGCGCACGACCTGGACGCCCTGCTCGCCCCGAGCAACGGCCCCGCCTGGCTGACCGACCCGGTCAACGGCGATTCCTTCGGCGGCGGCAGTTCGCAGCCGGCCGCGGTCGCGGGCTATCCCAACATCACGGTGCCGGCCGGTTTCGTGCACGGCCTGCCGGTTGGCGTGAGTTTCTTCGGCGCCGCCTGGTCGGAGCCGACGCTGATCGGCATCGCGCGGGGCTTCGAGCAGGCGCGGCGCGCGCGCCAACCGCCGACGCTGCGTGCGAGCGTGGATGCCCCATCAGCCGATCGCCGCTGAAGCGGCTCCCACAAGAGGATCGATACTCCGCGCAAGCCTTGGGCACGATTGTGGGAGCCGGCTCCGCCGGCGATCGCTCCGGCGGGATGCTTCGGGGGAGCGATCGCCGCTGAAGCGGCTCCCACAGCGGGGCGCTCAGGGCGCCGACTGGCCGTACTTGGCGCGGTACTTGGCGTCGAGTTCGGTGTGGCGGCTGCGCAGGTCGACCGGGCGTCCGGCGATCCACGCCTGCTCGATCGTCGTGCTGTTCTCCAGCGGATCGCCGTCGCTGATGAACAGGGTCGCGTCCTTGCCGGCCTCCAGCGAACCGAGGCGGTCGTCGACGCCGAGGATCCGCGCGGGATACAGGGTGATCGCCTTCAGCGCCTCGTCGGCCGGCAGGCCATGCGCGGCGGCGGTGGCGGCGTGGTACGGCAGGTTGCGCTCGTTGGCCACGCTGAACGAATCGCCCGGGCCGCTGATCGCGAAGCGGATGCCGGCCGCGTGCAGGCGCGCGGGATTGGCGTAGGCCGCATCGACCGGATCGGAGCGGCGCAGCGGCAGCACGTGCGTGCCGCCGACGATCACCGGCACGTCGCGGGCCTTGAGCAGGGCCGCGATCCGCCAGGCCTCGAGGCCGCCGAGCAGCACCATTCGCAGGTCGTGGCGCGCGGCGAAGTCGAGCGCGTCCTCGATCGACTCCAGGTCGTTGGCGGTGATCAGCACCGGGCGCTCCTTGCGCAGCATCGGCAGCATCGCCTCCCAGCGCAGGTCGACCAGGGCCACCGCGCCGGCGTCCTTCGCCGTGCGATAGGCCTTCGCTTCGTCCATCGCCTTCTCCAGCGCGACGCGCTTTTCGGCCTGCGCCTTGCGCGTGGCCTCGACCAGCGGCGGCGGCAGGAACTCGGGCACGATCAGGCTGGGCCATTCGACGTGCACGCCGATGCCGCCGCGCACGGTCATGTCCTCCCAGGTCCAGCCGTCCAGTTGCAGCAGCGCCGCGGTGCCGGTGATCACGCCCTGCTGGCCCGCGACCGGATGCACCAGCGCGGCGAGCACGCCGTTGGCGCGGGTGACCGGCACCACCTCGGTGTCGGGATTGACCGCGGCTTCCGCCCGCACGTTGGGGTTGATCGCGCCGACCTCGGCGGTGTCGTTGGTGGCGCGCACGGCCTGCACCTCGACCAGGCCCAGCACGCTGGAGCCGGCGATGAAGCCCGGGTAGACGTGCTTGCCCGCGGCGTCGACCACGGTGGCGCCGTCGGTGGACACGTCGGCGCCGACTGCGGTGATGCGGCCGGCCTCGAATCGCACGCGGCCATTGGGGATCGGCGCGCCGCTGACCGGATGCACCGTCGCGTTGGCGATCACCACCGCGCCGTCGGGCAATGCGCCGGGACGGGTGACGACGTTCTGCGCCTGCGCCAGCGGACCGGCGACGAGTGCCGCGGCGAGGGCGGCGAGACGGAGGATGCTGCCGTGGGTTCGGTTCATGGGGCGCTCCTCAGTGCACGTGTTCGCTGACGGTGCAGGCCTGCACGTCCTGGCCGCCGTGGTACAGGCCGCGGCGGTGGCCGTAGACCACCGACCATTCCTCGATGGTGTGCAGCCGCGCCTCGCGGCCCCACAGCAGGGCCTCGAGCCCGGTCGGGCCATCCTTGCCGGGGTTGGCCGCCGGCGGACCGCCGGCGGGCTTGCCGGGACCACCGGCCGCCTTCATGCGCTCGGGCAGGATCTTCTCCACCAGTCGCTCGCGCTCGGCCACCACGGCGCGCTGCATTCGCGCGTCTTCGCCGCGGTCGAAGTACTTGCGGCCTTCGATCCATGTCTGCTCGGCGCGCGCCATCGACGACAGCGGGTGCATGTTCCACAGCACGAAGTCGGCGTCCTTGCCGGGCTCGAGCGAGCCCACGCGGTCGCCGACGCGGATCTGCTTCGCCGGGTTGATGGTGATGAGGGCCAGCGCCTGCTCGTCGCTGAGGCGACCGTACTTGCGCATCTTGCCGGCCTCGGCGTTGAGGCGCCGCGCCATCTCGTCGGAGTCGGAGTTGATCGACGTGAGCACGCCCGCGCGGGTCATGATCGCCGCGTTGTACGGGATCGCGTCGTAAACCTCCATCTTGAACGCCCACCAGTCGCTGAAGGTCGACGCGCCGGCGTCGATGTCGGCCAGCGCATCGGCCACCTTGTAGCCTTCGAGGATGTGGGTGAAGGTGGCGACTGTGAAGCCGTACTGCTTGGCCAGCCGCGCGAACATCAGGATCTCGTCCTGGCGGTAGCTGTGGATGTGCACCACGCGCTCGCCGCGCAGGATCTCGGCCAGCGCCTCCAGGCGCAGGTCGCGGCGCGGCGCGGGACCGCGCTTGGACGCGTTCCACGCGTCCCAGCGCGCGATGTAGTCGCGCGCGGCGTTGAAGCGGTCGAGCATGATCTGCTCGACGCCGAGGCGGGACTGCGGGTAGCGGGTGGTGAAGGCGTCGCCCCAGTTGGACTGCTTGACGTTCTCGCCGAGCGCGAACTTGACGCCGGGCTTGGCGCCTTCGAACTTGAGTCCCGCCGCGTCGCTGCCCCAGCGCCACTTCACGGTCTCGCTCTGTCCGCCCATCGGGTTGGCCGATCCGTGCAGCTGCAGCGCGGTCGTCACGCCGCCGGCGAGCTGGCGGTAGATGTTGATGTCGGTGGGATCGGTGACGTCGCCGATCCGCACCTCGGTGGTCACCGCGTGCGAGGGTTCGTTGACGTTGCCCGCGATGCCGGTATGCGAGTGCGCATCGACCAGGCCCGGGGTCACGTGCAGGCCGGTGCCGTCGACCACGACGGCATCGGCCGGTGCGTCCAGGCCCTTGCCCACCGCGGCGATCTTGCCGGCGCGCACCAGCAGGTCGGCGCCCTGCAGCGTGCCCTGCGGACCCATCGTCCACACGGTGGCGTTGCGCACCAGCAGCACCTTGGGCTGCGCGGGGGGCGCGCTGCGGCCGTACTCGCCGGCCGGATAGCCGGTGAACGCCGGGACCTCGATGCGCGCCACCGGCTTCATCGCAGCGGCTGCGGCGCGCGCGCCTTCGCGCCGTCCGGTCACCGCGACCGTGGTCCCGTCTTCCAGCGCGCGCAAGCCCTCGACCACGTCGTCGCGCAGCATCAGGCTGACCGGCTGCGAGCCCTCGGCGCCGCCGAACCATGCGTTCGGCGCGGACAGCACCAGCCGATTGTCGGCGAGCGTCGCCTTCGCGGTCTGCTCGCCGGCCTTGACGTCGTACGGGCCGTCACCGCTGACCTCGACCTTGGCCGGCCCCTTGCCGTCGCTCCAGGCCAGGGTCCAGGTGCCGCGCGGATCGACCGGCGCCAGCGGCTTGATCTCGTGGCGCACGCCGTCGACCCACACCGCGTAGATCGACGCGTTTTCGGCGCGGAACAGTTCGGCATCGGCCACCACGAGGTTCGCCATCTGGCCCGGCGCGATGCGGCCCAGGCGCGCGGCCTGCCCGGTCCAGGCGGCCGGCGTGGTGGTCAGCGCGCGCAGCGCCGCGTCTTCGGGCAGGCCCGCGGCCACCGCCTTGCGCAGGTTGGGCCAGAACTCCTTCGGCGCATCCTTCAGGCCGCGCGTGGTGAGCGCGATCTCGACGCCGGCGGCGGCCAGGCGCGCCGGATTGGCCGGCGCCTGTTCCCAGTGCTGCAGTTCGGCCAGCGCGGTGTTCAACTGCGCCTCGGGGCGTTCGATCTCCGGCGCGGCGGGGAAATTCAGCGGCACGATCACCGGCGCCTTGGCCGCGGTGAGCTGCGGCAGCACGCGGTACTCGGCGCCGTTGCCGTCGACGATCGCCTCGAGTTCGAATTCGGCCGCGATCGCCAGCACGCGACCGATGTCGAGTTCGTCGTTGGTGTCGAACACCAGGCGCTGCCGGCCGGCCAGCAGCGGCTGCAGCGCGTCGAGCGCGAGGTTCGCCTCGGGACGCTCGCGCGCGCCGTCGGCGGCGAGCAGGTCGCGCTGCCACTGCGCGTCGCGCAGGGTCTGCCGCACCAGTGCGATCGCACCCATCGTCGACCCGGGATATTCGCCGCCGAAGCCGCTCGCGGTCTCCAGCGCCGCGTGCTGGAACACGCGCGGCGCGAGCACCACGTCCTTCGGGTTGGCGGAATCGCGCAAGGCGACCAGCGCGCTCTGTCCACGCAGGATGCCGGTATCGGGGGCGGCGACCGCGGCCGCGAAGCCGAGCGCGCGCAGCGGCTTGGCGTCGTCGGCCTTCGGCTCCAGCGACTCGGCGACGTCGCGTTCGGGGCGGATGCGCCGGTTCCAATGACGGGCGCCCGTCTCGGCGGG
>Ga0209450_10001180_pt1 | contig 13119 bp, 7 predicted proteins | sample FrelakmetLWP11LW_FD_187149 | JGI IMG/M metagenome (GOLD analysis project Ga0209450, IMG submission 187149) | Freshwater lake sediment microbial communities from the University of Notre Dame, USA, for methane emissions studies - LWP11 LW (SPAdes)... | ecosystem: Environmental > Aquatic >... | reverse complement strand
ATAGTTGATTTCGATGCTTCTGCATTGTCATCGGGTGTATATTTCTACAGACTGGAAACCGAGAAATTCACCGACGTAAAGAAAATGGTTGTGCTGAAATAACAGTAAAATCTTGTTTCACAAAGGGAGAGCTGATGTATAGCTCTCCTTTTTTTATTTGTATGCGCAGTACGGCTTTATAACCGGCGTTACGAATTATAATTATTATCTGATTCTGATGATAATATTTTCATTCCTTTTGAATTTTTAAAATCATATTTTATATGATTATATATCCAATAAATTAAAATTTTATAAAGTGAAAAAATCAGTACTTTTAACGGTTATTACTCTCCTGGTATTTTTCGTGAATGTATATTCCCAGTACAACAATGTTCAGGAAAAATATTCACAGGTAAGAATAAGCTTTACATCGGACTTTGACGTTCAGAGAATGGCGAATGCCGGGTTGTTCCTTGACCACGGAAGCAGGAAAGGAAATTTCTTTGAAACGTGGCTTTCGGAAAGCGAAATTGCAATGCTGAAAAACTCAGGCGTTCCTTTTCAGATACTAATTGACGACTGGATGTCTTACTACAGCACTGCAATGCAAAAAGGCGTTTATGTAAATAATAATGTTTCTTTGACGGATGCATATGATATCAGCCACAGTATTTACGGCTCAATGAACGGACATATGAGATGGGAAGAGGCAATTGCAAAACTTGATTCAATGAGACTGCAGTATCCGAATCTTATTTCGGTTAAATTTTCTTACGGGACATCTTACGAAAACAGGCCTCTCTGGACTGTCAGGGTTACGAAAAATCCGGATGCGCCGACCGGAAGGCCTGAAGTATGGCTGAACGGAGTTACGCACGCCAGGGAACCAATGGGTATGATGAACGTCTTTTATTATCTTTACTGGCTTTTTGAAAATTATAACATTGACCCTGTTGCGACTTATATATTAAATAACAGGGAGATTTATTTTACTCCGTTTATTAATCCGGACGGTTATTATTACAACCAGACAACGAATCCATCCGGCGGCGGAATGTGGCGGAAAAACAGGCAGCCATTCGGCGGATCGACCGGAACAGACTGTAACAGAAATTTCGGCACTTATAATTTCTGGAATTCGACAAACGGCGGTTCATCCACTTCACCATCGTCAGATACATACCGCGGTCCATATCCTTTTTCTGCGAAGGAAGATTCGTTATTTAAAGTTTTTGTTAATTCAAGGAATTTCAAAACCGCGCTTGATTACCATACGCACGGTAATCTGCTGATTAAACCTTATGCATGGTGTGACCCTGTACCGACTCCGGATGACGCCATATTCAATGAAATGGGGGCGGAATGTACGGTTCAAAACCATTACCTTTTTGGGACGCCTTACCAGACTGTGAATTATTATGTAAGAGGCGGCGATTTAGACTGGATGTACAGTTCTGATTCAACAGGGCACAGTTCTCATATCTTTACGATGACTCCCGAAATTGGAAATACGGGTGTTTTCTGGGCAGCATATAATGATATAATTCCTTTTGCAAAGGACTGTATGATAATGAATATCTATATGTCATTAGTGGCGGGTCCCTATGCAAGTTTGAAATCAGCGACATTTAACAAACAGGTATATGCGCAAAATGAAACAGGTAATGTAAAAGTTGTATTCAGGAATAAAGGGCTCGCGGCTGCTTCAAACGTGAAAGTTCAGTTCACACCTCTGAGTTCTTATGTTACAATACCGGTGCAGGTTTACAACAAAGCTTCATTGCCTTCAAGGACTTCTGACAGTACGACGTTCAATTTCACTGTATCAGCGTCGTGCCCGAATAACTACGGCATTCCTGCAAGGTTAAAAATAATGCAAAACGATACCATCACGCTTTACAATCAGGTTCATTACATTCTTGTCGGAAACGGCAATGCAATTTTACTTGACAGCGCCGAAAACGGTTTTACGAAATGGACAACGAGCAATACCTGGGCAATCACTGGCGCGCAGTATCATTCTCCGGTTAACTCATTTACCGACAGTCCTACGGGAAATTATCTCGCGAACGCAAATAATTCGATGACACTCGTGACACCTCTGAATACATCGGCTTCTCCGGTTGTATTCCTGTCTTTCTGGCACAGGTATTATACAGAAGCAGGATTCGATTACTGCCGCGTGGAAGTATCCAGCAATAACGGAACAAACTGGTCGGAAGTAACCAGTTATAACGGTAACATGCAGACATGGACTGCGCAATCATTTGATATAACTTCCTACTGCAACAGTTCATCTAATGTCAAAATCAGATTCCGCCTGACTGCAGACGCAAGCCTGCAGTATGACGGATGGTATGTTGACGATATAAAGGTCACAGCATATTCTACTTTGACAGGTATTGAAAAAGGCGGTGAGACACCCGTGAAATATGCGCTCGAACAGAATTACCCGAATCCGTTCAATCCCACAACTACGATTAACTTCAGCATACCTAAACAGGGATTCGTGAATCTTACGGTATTTGACATGCTCGGAAGGGAAGTTAAAACCCTTGTTAATTCTGATATGACGCAGGGTAATTATGCGGTTATATTTGAAAGCAGTAATCTTGCCAGCGGAATTTATTATTACAGGATTAAAGTGAACGAATTTATGTCAATAAAGAAGATGATTCTTGTTAAATAGAAAACAGCGCGTTCTGTGCTTCCCTACCTGTCCCGATGCATCGGGAATAGCGAAGCGTATCGGGAAAAACAGTTTATAAAGAAAACAGAAGATAGTTAAAGATATAAGTGAGATATAAAAAGAGGCGCTTTAAGCGCCTCTTTTGTTTTAGTGCGGACCTTTACTGATTATAATATTTACAAACTACTGTTTCCAATTTTCTATTCAACGTATTCACATAATTCCATTCTTTTTTCTTTCCCTATTTTCTGATTTCCTGTTTTCATTTTTCTCATTCCCAAGCTCCGGCTTGGGAATGCGCTGTTTTCAATTTTCTGTTTTTTGATTCTCAAATTTACCAATTCCCGGATTCTCCAATTAACTAATTTACTAATCGGTTTTTTTCTGCGTTTTCAGGACTTTTTCAACTCCCGCTTTATCTCGTTCATTCAGGCACTCGTAGCAGAAAGGCAGGGAGAAATCGTAATCGACTCTTACGCCCCGTGCATAAAGCGTGTAGGAATAATAACTGTCTTCCATAAATACCCTGAAGTCATAAGTACCGTTCCCCAGAGATATCTGGTATGAATCACCGGGCTCGATGTCATTATAAATCTGGTTTTTGCTCCACTTTTCGTTACTGTAAGCGGAGTTCCTGTAATAAACGGATGTGATGTACTTATCCGTATCCTCATTTATAATCGTAACGCGGTGACTGTTGAAAATGCTGTCGCATCCGCCGATTCCCGCGGCAACAGCCAGTACAAGTATCAGTATTATTTTTTTCATATAAACTCCTTTTAATATTTATACAATTGCCTGAAATAATTGTTCCGTTCAAAAATGAGCTGTGAAAATTTCATTAAATTCCGGATTTATACCCGGAACATTTATTCCCAATAATCGTATTTTAATTATCGCTGAATTTTCGCAACTTGAAAAATAAATCCAAATGATTATGAAAAAAATAAAATATCTTCTTATTCTTGCCGTATCAGTTTTCTTTTATTTCAACATTCAGGCTCAAACTGTTGATGAAGTAATAGGAAAATATGCGGATGCGCTCGGCGGTATTGACAAAATTTCGGGGCTGAAAGCCCTGAAAGTTACCGGTTCTATGAAAATGATGGGAATGGAATTTCCTTATACGAATATTTCCGTGCATCCCGATAAAAATTATCTTGAAATTTCGGTGCAGGGACAGACTATGAAGCAGGGATATGACGGAACCAAAGGATGGATAATCAACCCAATGACGGGCGGTTCGAGTCCGGAGGAAGCAGACGAAGAAACATCAAAGCAGATGAAAACCAGGGGCAGAACGATAAGCGAATTGTTTACTTATAAAGAAGACGGCGCTGTTATGGAACTGCTTGAATCCGAACCTGTGGAAGGAGTAAATGTGTTTAAAATCAAGTATACTGGAACGGACGGTAAGATTGTGAATTATTATATCGACAAGGAAAAATACCTGCTAATAAAAACCGATAAAACGGTTTCGGCAAGAGGTAAGGAATTATTCGCGGAAACAACATTTTCGAATTACAAAGAATTCGGCGGGGTGCTGTTCTCAACTATTAATGAAATGAAAACCAAAGACTCCCAGATGGGTAACCAGACACTTTATATTGACAAAGTAGAAATCAATCCGGAGATTGATGAAAACCTTTTTCAGATGCCAGTAAAATAATAAATCTAAACAGGATGTTGCGAAATCAAATATTTCGTAACATCCTTATAAATAAAGCAATTCTTTCAGAAAATATCCTCAAAATCTGTTAATTTTAGTGTGTCCATTATCTCCTCACATTAGGCGATTTGAGTAATATATCTACACAATTTAACCATGGATTTTACCTTAAATTATGTTATTTCAGTAACTTGAAGTCTGGCACGAGAATTGAATATATAATTTATGTAATTTAAATATGTTAACTCAATAAAATTATATTAAAAAACTAAAGTTGCAAAAAATGAAAAGATTACTTACAGCTTTATTGGTCCTGGCAGTGACGGTGAGCGTTGTATACTCGGCTCCAAGGCCTGTTATTAAGCCGCAGACTGTGACTCCGCATATGCTGATTAATTCAGTATTTACGGCGGATTCATGCGTTGCTACTGGTTTAAGAGTCTTCGCTAACAAGACTTTCATGTATATGTCGGTCATGAACATCGGAGATACGGCTACGATTCAGTCAGCAACATGGTCATTTGTTTCAAGACCTGCTGGTTCAAACGCTACTCTTGTTTCCATTCCTTCGCTGGGATGGTATAAGTTCAGATCTGACTTAGTCGGAACTTATGAAGTAAAAGCCTCTATCACTACCTCAACGGGAACAAAAGATTCCACATTCAAATTCTACTCAAGTAATTTTGTCGGAACGGGCGGTTTCTACAACGTACCTGCGCAATTTCCGAACTGTATGTCATGCCACGGAAATATGACAAACTTTACAGCAGTTTTCAACAAATGGAAAAACAGCGGACACGCCAATATTTTCAGGTACGAAATAGATTCAGGCGCGGCATATTATTCAACTTCATGCATGAAGTGCCACACAACAGGTTATGACCACAATTTATACGTCGACAACGGCGGATTTGATGATAAAGCAAGGACCCTCGGATGGAACTGGACAGCATGGGCGCCTCCGAAAAAAGGAAACTGGGATTCACTTAAGAACAAGTATCCTTCACTCGTAGCATTCGCAAGCATTGGCTGTGAAAACTGTCACGGCGCGGGAAGCGAACACTCAATGGGCGGCGACACCACGAAGATACAGATAAGTTATGATGCAAATGCATGTAATTCCTGCCACGACGAACCTTGGAGACATAACATCGTGCAGCAGTGGGAGCATTCACTTCACTCTGAAGCATTATTCGAAGGCAGAAACGTTGCAGACAGTCTAAGAAATAATATCAATAACGACTGTAACATGTGCCACGACGGAAGGAACCACGTTGATTATACAAAGAAAACAGTCAACGGACCGAACTACTTTACCAAACCCGCTCTTAACAAAGCTGACCAGGTAATGGTCGGATGTCCGACCTGCCACGAACCGCACAGCGGAACGCTCAGGCCGCATCCGTCTGATACGCTTGCTAACGGTTATAATTATTCAAACACAGAAGAAGGCAAGACGTGTATCTCCTGCCACAGGTCAAGAAGAAATAATAATACATACATTGTAGTAAAAGGCTCGTTCACCAGCACCTGGGGTCCCCACGGTTCAACTCAGGGTGATGTTCTTCTTGGACAGAATGCGGCAAAGTTCAACAACGTGCCTTATGTTTCAGGTTCACACAAGAATATTGACGGCGCATGCGTCGGATGTCATATGGCACCTACAACCGATACAGGTACGGTAACGAGAGATAAAGTCGGCGGACATACATGGAATTTGCATTATGCAGCGACAAATTATGACCACGTAAAAGGTTGTCTCGGATGTCATCCGGGTGTAACAAGTTTTGACGATTTTGTTGCTCCTGAAGACTATGACGGCGACAATACTGTCGAACCATGGCAAAAAGAAGTTGAAGGCTGTATCAAGAACTTAAGGATTGCTCTGCCTCCTGCAGGAGTTGACTCCGTAGCTTGGGGACTTATTGCAAGAGACTCAATGAATCTGAATCTTAGAAAAGCATACTTCAACTATCAGATGATTAACAATGACGGAAGTCTTGGAATGCACAATCCGTTCTACACAATCCAGGTTCTTTTAACATCGAAGAATTATGCTGTAGGTATTCAGCAGGCCGGCACGGAAATTCCCCTGGTATTCGAACTTTCACAGAATTACCCGAATCCGTTCAATCCGTCAACAAAAATTAACTTCTCATTACCTCAGGCAACAAACGTAACATTGAAAATATACGATATAACCGGAAGAGAAATAGTAACACTCATCAATGAGAAAATGCAGCCCGGAAAATACATAACTGACTGGGCAGGCCTCGACCGCAACAATCAGCAGGTAGCATCAGGCGTGTATTTCTACAAGATGATAGCCGGTAACAATATAGTAACAAAGAGAATGGTATTGGTCAAATAAAAGTGTTTTTCATAGCTTTCTCCTTTTCAACAAAACCCGGGTTCGCCTCCAAGTCCCGGGTTTTCCTTTTGTATCAGGCGGATAACAAATTTCTGTTCGAAACCAAAAATTTTTGATTATGGCAAATAACGCAATATTTGGCTATTTTTATTCAGTTTCCGGAATTAAAACAAACATTTGACCGGCAATACAAATACAGGAAAAAAGACAGAATATCTTGCAGATATATTTATTATCCGTTTCGAATTATTAATATCCAATCTTGAGAAATTCATTACGGAAGGTGATGCGGAAGTCCTTCACCAAAGCCGTGTCAGTGCGAGAAAAATGGAAGCCCTGTTTGACACTTTCGGCCATCTTTCCTTTAGCGGTGACTATAAGAAAATATCCTCTGAAATAAAAGGACTTATCAGGCTGCTGGGCTCGGGCAGGGAATCGGATGTATGCATGCAGTTCACGGATGATTACCTTGCAGTAATAAAAATCCATGATACTAGGATTATGGGATTCAAAAGGCATCTCAGGCGTTTGGAGAGATTGAGGAATAACAGGGATGAAATTAATGGCGCAGTTGAAAAAATTATCCGGGATAAAGAAAATATTAAGGAATTTTTTAATGAAGTATTCAGGCATGAAAACCGTATGTTCAGTCCTGAAAATCTCAGAGGATATCTGAAATATTCCATGCCCAGGTTGTTCGATGAAATAATGAACTATAAAGAGGAAGTAATGAAAGGCAGCAAGAGAAAACTCCATAAGATGAGGATAAAATCAAAACCTCTGAGGTATATGCTGGAGACGTCGGTTGAATTTCTGAATCTTAAAGTTGAAAAATTTCATAAATCAGTCAAAGCATTTGTTGAAAAAGCAGGAACAGTCCATGATTATGATGTGCTAATTGAAATATTGATGGATTACCGTAAAGAATTCTCAAAAAACAATTATAAAGGCATGCTGCTTGGCAGCGGAAATTCCCTTAAAATATTTTCATCCTATCTCTCAAGGATGAGAAAATCTGAATTTGAATATTTAAAGGAATTGCTTGAAGGTTACAATGAGGAATACAGAAAAACTTTTATAGACTCGCTGATGTAAAACAATTTACATTATTTCATCAGCACCATTTTCCTGCTTGTGCTTTTTCCTTCAAATTCAATTTTACTGAAATATACTCCTGAACTTAAATTTCCAGCATCGAATTCTGACGTATATTCCCCTGATTTTTTAAAGCCGTTTACCAGAGTTGCAACAAGGTTGCCCCTGCTGTCATAAACCGATAATTTCACGTTTCCGTTTGTATTCAGGGTGTAAAAGATTTTAGTAACCGGATTAAAAGGATTTGGATAATTATATCCGAGGCTGAATGAACTTACCTGCGATATGCTGTTTTCAATTCCTGTCGAAGTGAGTAGAATAATTTTATCCGGAGCAAAGTTCCACGAATCGCCGCTTGTACCGCTTGTACCGTCAACCGAATTTCCCGTCGCAAACAGTGTATCCGAATCGCCTGTCAGAGGCGCAATGTATCTGAAAGTCCATTTTACGGTATCGGATGAAGGAGATTTCGGACTGTTATGAGTAAGTTCATATATGCCGAGCGCAGCCTCAAGCCTTTGCAGTCCTGTTTCCTGCGGGCTTAAAATCACTTTTCCCGCGCCGCTAGCAATGTTAATTCCTCCTTTTACGAGAGGTCCTCCCGTCAGACTTAACGTGTACGTTACAGTATCGCCCCTGCGTACCGAGCCCGGTCCTGAGTATGAAATTCTGACTGCCGATGCGGTATCAAATCCGTGACAGGAGCATCCTTCGGAACTTCCCCCGCGTTTTGTTAAACCGACTATTCCTCCCGAAAGCGCTTTAATATTGGTATATAACGCAACACCGAATAATATTATTAAGGCACCTATAACGATTTTTTTTGCCATATTATTTTATTAAGACCATTTTTTTAGTTGATGAAAAATTTCCTGCAGTTATTTTATAATAATATATACCGCTTCCGAGACTGCCCGCATCGAATGAAACTTCATACGCGCCCGCCTGCCTGAATTCATTCGTGATATTCCTGACCTCTCTTCCGAGATTATCGTAAACGGAAATTCTTACCGTTCCCGGCTTCGGTAAATCATACCTGATGGTTGTTGAAGGATTGAACGGATTAGGGTAATTCTGATACAGGGAATAATTTCCGGGTACACCCGTTATAATTTTTTCTTCGAGATTAGTCAGAACGCTGTAAACTATGTTAAGTTTATACAGTCCGCCCGTCATCATGTTGAGGAAATATCCTCTCTCGGGCACAAGCATTCCTGCTCCCGCGCCTCCTGCCGATGTGTATGACGAAAAGTTAGCGCCTGAATTCGTGGAAAGGAATGTAGGCGAGCCGTACGAACCGGTCAGTACGACAGTCGGGTCTTCTTTGCATATATCCGATGCCCAGCCAGAATTCGGGTTTGTCCTGAGCAGGGACCAGTTGTCGCCGTAATTCGTTGTCCTGTAGATATTTCCTCCGCTCCAGTTTGTAGCATATATAACGCTTTTGTCGAATACTGTATTGCACATAGAAGGTATTTCGCTTGATGAAGAATTAGTATGCACTTTAGCCCAGTTAATCCCGCCGTTTGATGATTTATAGATATCCCCCAGTCCTGAACCGGTAACTCCGTCAGCGACGAAAAGTATATCCGAACTGTCATGCATCACTATCAGGTCGCACGGGCTTCTGAAAGGAAAACTGTTAGAAATCTCGGAAAATGTTGCTCCGTTATCCGTTGATTTTAAAAATCCCCCGGCATCAGGCGCGAAATAAAATATTCCCGGATTGTTCTGGTCCATTTCAAGCGGCTGTCCGTAATTGCTGAAATTTCTTGATACGATTGTGGTCCATGTGACTCCGTAGTCCGTTGTCCTTATTACCCTGTCGGTTGAACTTTCAATTGCCGCAACCCAGATGTTCGTATCAAGCGGGCTGACATAAAAAGAATGCGCAGCCGTTCCGAGAGAAGTAGTTGCAATCTGCACCCAGTTTTCTCCCTTGTTCCTGCTTGCATACACCCTGTTGCCGTACATCACAAACACTGAATTCCTGTCTGAAGGATGCAGGCATAAGTTATTTCCGATTCCTCCTGTTGTTGTAAGTTTAGGCACCCAGTTCATGCTCACCGATGCCCCTCCTGTCAATGACCACGAATTCCCGCCGTTCGATGTTTTTATAACCGCATTATTAAGGCTGCTTACAGCGTATCCGTTAAGCGAATCCGGAAAGCAGATATCAACGAGGTCAGCAAGCATCGGATTGATTTCGAAGTTGAAGAAATTTGAACTGCCGTTATTATTATTCCTTATAAAACCGCCTCCGCCGCATATGTGCGCAGAAGAAAAATTTCCTGCAATACCCAGTATATCGGATGTTGTCCTTGACTGAACCGTCTGGAAAGAACCTGAGCCGTTTTTAGTTATGATTATTCCGTATTCACCCGTAATTATAATCCCTCCGCTGAAATATTTTACAGCGAGAAGATTCCTGTTTGTAACTGATGCCTGCAGGGTCCAGTTCAGGCCTGAATTCGAAGTCAGGAATATTCTACCTCCTTCACCCACTGCAATTCCGTTCTGCGTGTCTTTAAAACTGACCGCATTCAGGGTGAATGCACCCAGCACGGAAGATATCCAGTTCATTCCTCCGTTAGTTGTTTTAATAATTATTCCGCCGTTTCCGCATGCGAAACCTGTGAGAGTATCAACAAAGAAAACAGAATTTAAAGGAACTGAATTGTTAGTGTTAAACTCAGTCAGGTTTACAGAATTAATTCCTGTCCTGTAAACTTTTCCGCTGTTTCCGGCAAGAAAATAATAACTGCCTGCGGCCGTTACGGATTTGTAATCAACCGTGCTGTTTATAACATATGAACTCCACCCGCTTCCTCCTGAATTTGACCAGAAAAGTTTCCCCTGATTGCCTGCTGCGATTATATTATTCGGGTTAGACGCTGAAATAGAATTGAAACCCTGCGAAAATGCAGTTCCGCTTATGAAAAGCAGGATAATGAACAAGTAAATTTTTTTCATTAAATAACCCGGCTGATAATTAATTAAAATTTCTTTAAACTTAATGTAAAACGTGTGTGTTCTATATTTAGTTCCTGTTTTTACAATGATACAAATAAGAGTATACATACTGGCTTTACTTTTAACGGCAGCAGAAATTCTATTTTCCCAGGGTTTCAGCACCCCCATTGTTTTTGTATCCAGAAATCATCAGCTGGGAGGCAATATTCTTTATCCGCAGTCAGGACTTCTGCCGGGCATGGGGCCTCACTCAAGGTTCAAGGCACCGGGCGGGCGGCTGCTGATACGCGAATCAAACGGAAATATTGTTTCGCTGGTTGATTCGATGAAAATATTCAACGGAATAAACCTGGTAGATGTGCAGCAGCCGTGCGTTAACTGGGATGGGAACAGAATATTGTTTGCAGGTATAGAACACAGGGACAGCAGCTGGAGAATATATGAAATAAGGAAAGACGGAACAGGATTCAGGAAATTTACTTATACAGACAGGAATATTGATTTATCTCAGTTCGGAGCCGCTTCTTTTAAATTTACAAAATATGATGATACTGACCCCGTTTATCTCCCGGACGGAAAAATAATTTTTGCATCCACACGGTTTCCGACATTGTCACAGTACGGCGCAGTGCCTGCGACTAATCTGTTCATTATGGATTCTGCTGGAAGCAATATGTTTCGTATTACATCCGAGCGTAATGGAGCTGAAAAGCCTTCGATAGACCCTAATACCGGAAGAATAGTTTATTCAAGATGGTGGCTTAATGCGGATATGCCGAGCCATCAGACAGGGAACGGACTTACAAGAGATACGGCACTTGCACTGACAAAAGATATCGGTAATCTCTGGCAGGTTAACGAAATAAATCCTGACGGAGATATGCTTAAACTTTACGCAGGAAATCCCGAAAAGAGGAAATCCCTTTTTGCTTACAGGCCGAGGATCGATAATTCGGGGAAAATGTTTGCAGGTTTTATTCCGCACATGCCTATGGTAATGACAGGAGGAAGCCCGGGCATAAGATATTTAAAAAAAGGGCTGTCGGAATACAATCATCTCGCGGGAGTTGATACTTCAACCCAATTGTTCATACAGAATCCTCCTTCATATGGAACACATATGCCTCCGTACGCAACGGATGTACTTTCCCTGAATGACGGCAGGGTACTATTTTCTTACGCTAATACGGTCGAACAGCAAGACTATGGCATATATGTTTCTAATATAAGCGGTTCCGGTTTGTCACAGGTTATTGATTTTCCGGTTACCCTGGAGCTTAATGCAGAACTTCTTATTGCAAAACGAAAGCCACCTGTAGTTGAATATTTATCCGATTATGATACGAATAAGCTTCCTCCGGTCTCAAATCTTTACCAGGGCGGCCTGTTCAGGTTTGACTGCATGAACATTTATTCAAATGCTCCCGTTGACGCGCCGATTGGAGACGCACCCGAAATAACAAAGAATGCGAAAATCAGGTTTTTCATAAACCACCAGAGGCAAAATCCTGACGGTCTTGATTATCCTATTCTATTCAGGGAAGTAAAAGTTGACCATGACGGAAAAATTGCACAAGGAGATATCCCTGCAAATATTCCCATATTTGAACAGGTGACAGATTATACGGGGAAAGTACTTGTTAACAGGAAAAATAATATTGCGCATGTAACGGGATTCAATTTCGGTAATAAAGGTTCAGGAACAAAATGCGTTGGATGCCATGCAGGCCACACGCAGATTAAAGTACCTGTTAATATTACGGAAGCGCAGTTTACAAACCTTTCAACGTCAGCAAACGTGACACAGAGTTCATACTACGGAAATTTCAACGGGTACAATGCAATTGACAGAAAAGCAAGGAATTTGAACCTGAACATAAACTGGATATCGAACGCCGGAGCGGGCGAATACATCGAACTCAGCTGGGAATTGCCGGTAGACGTCAGGGAGTTAAAATTATACAACGTTTACCCGAATCCCGGTAATAATACAAATATTTCTGTTAATGACTGCGAAGTGATAATATACCGCGGCGAAAATATTGTAAAGCATATATTCTCTACCGGCGTGCTTGATACAGGCGGAAAATCAGTGCCTGTGAATCCGCTTGTAACTTCGGACAGAATCAGAATTGTCATAAAAAGTTATACGGGCACAATAAACGGAATGAACAGGAGCGCGCTTGCTGAAGCCGAGATAATTGCGAGGGTATCTGATTATGAATCAACAGGTACCGGAAATTCCGGAATACTTATAAGCGAATTCCGGCTTTACGAAAACTATCCCAATCCTTTTAATGCCTTTACAGTTATCAGATTCTCGCTTCAAAAGAGGGGAAT